>Ga0172367_10005561_pt1 | contig 15160 bp, 10 predicted proteins | sample Lak10m_FD_114542 | JGI IMG/M metagenome (GOLD analysis project Ga0172367, IMG submission 114542) | Freshwater microbial communities from Kabuno Bay, South-Kivu, Congo - kab_022012_10m | ecosystem: Environmental > Aquatic > Freshwater > Lake | place: Democratic Republic of the Congo: South-Kivu... | reverse complement strand
TAGTGCTGGTGTTGGAAGTAAAAGTCAGAGTGCTACTCAGAGCGGTTCCGCTGCAGGCACTGCTTGAATACATCGATGCGCCACCCAAGCCTGATATAAGAACTGGAGTGTTTTGGACTGCGCCTGCGGGATTGCCCCCTTGGTCCTGAAGTTGAATAGTGACTGCTGTACTGCAAGTACCTGAAATAAGATTTGTTGGACCAGTGATACCGATTTTTTTGGGAGTGCCATTCGTCACATTGAAATTTGTACTGTATGCTGGAATATAACTTCCAGAGCTCGCTACCAATTTGTACCCCGTCTGAGTTTTATCGATTCCTAGATCGCTGAAAACAGCGACACCATTGACAGCAATGGCAACGCTCGTTCCTGATAGGGTGGCATTATTGACATTGGAAGCGATGGACACTGAAATGATGGCGGAAGAACCCGCACCTGAGGTTATGGTGTTTCCTTGGGCATCCTGAACAGCCACTTTCAGTTGATTGATTCCGAGGAGGCCCGCCGGAGAGTTGGTAGGTTGTTGAGTAAAGGCCAATTTGTTGGCGGTGCCGGGAACAAAGGGCGCCAGTGTTGTTACTGAAGTCAATCCAGCAGGCGAACTAATTGCCAAGGTTCGGGCAGGAGTGGTATCGGCAATAGTAGTACTGATAGAGCCGGAGGAGGTACCCGTTGCATCAGTTTCTTGCACGGGCTGGTTTAGAGTATCACCCGAAATGTTTGAACTGAATCGCGGTTTAGTTGCTAAAATTGGATTGTCATAATCATCTCGTAAATTGATTATAACACTGTAGGAAGAATTGCCATTGGCGACTAAGGGGGAATTGGGAGGAACTTCCGGTGAGATGGCGATAGAGGAATGACTTGGAGAAACGGCCCCGGCAGAAATAGTAAAGGAGTTGGAGTCGACGGTTAGAGTTCCTGATCCCTTATCGATATTAGAGGTGTCCTCTTTGGTGGCGGTGATGACTTTGGCACCGGCCTCGCGGATATTCAGATCAGTAAAAGTTGCGACTCCTCGAATAGCATTCGCCTGATAGGTTCCACGAATTGTTCCGTTCGTGGGAGAATGAGTAGATAAAGTCAAAGTGATGGAAGCGCTGGAGTCCGGTCCTGCGGCAACCACATTGTCATTTATGTCTTTGATTTTGACCACGGGCTGTTGATTCCAGATTGCGCCTGCAGCGCTGCTTCCAGGTTGAGTTTCAAAGACAATTTTGGCAGCTTGTCCAATCGGAGTAAAAGTAGTTGTTATCGTGTTATTATCTACGAAGCCTGAAATGACGAGGGCTGCTCGGCAGGTATAAACAATACCTGCTTCTAAATCAGTGATGAGGGCTTTTGTGGTGCTCACCACGTTTTTAACCTCACTTACTAATTTATAATCTGTTTCGGTGGCTGACTTACAATAAATATTGATTTGATCCGCATTGCTGCCATTATAAAAGAGTATGTAGGCCGAGGTACTGCTTTGAACGTCCGCTTCCTTGATTCCTGAATAGGGAATAGCAGGCAGGTCATGTTTGTTGCCATCTTCTTTATTCTTTTCGTCGGCGGCACGTACCCTGAAGGCGTAGTATTTTTGCTCAGTCAATCCCGTCAAGGTCACTTCTGTCGCAGGTGCTTGTACGGTCTTAATTAATTTCGGTTCAAACATCATGGTTGCATCATAAATATTGTAGGCGACAACCTTTGAATCCGAGGCAGCAGCCCAAGTCAGTTTGACTTTTGTGGCGCTGACGGTTTGGGCGGTAACCAATCCATCAAATCCACTGTATTGGGGAGCTTCCGTGCTGACGACAACCACGGGGTTGCTGACTTCTTTGGGAAGACAGGAAAATAGACTCAGACTAAGGGCAATGGGTACAAACCCAAATTGGAGTTTTTTTGCAGTGGATATGCGCCTCAATAAAAAATGTTTCATATACGTTCTCCCTTAGAATTCCTAAAAAGGCCGTTTAAAAACTTCACGTCACTTTCTCGGCTATACTTCTGAAATTCTTAAATTTTTATTGAAAATTTATTTTCAAATTGAGACGTGGTGAGCCGCTTTTTGTGGCATTGCTGATCAAAGTTTTAATAGGAAATAAATTAATATAAATAAAAACGAGCTTTTGGAGAAAGGGACCCAATTCGAGACAGGCTGACAAAAGTTTACTGACAAAAATTGAGAGGAATTTAATTCTAGATTTGAGAAATCTCAAATTGATAAAAATTTCCAATTTGTTTTGGGTACCAGAGTCCTGGAATTAGGACTAGTTCTTGAGAACTAAAAGGCTTTGGTCTTGAGTTCCCGGACTCGGCCTCCGATGGAGAGACCATGAACTAGCCGCGATGATCTGAATGCTTTGATCCACTGTTTTTGTTTATCAGCAAATCGAAGGCGGTTTTGAGCAGGGGGAGAAATTTTTGGTATGCAAGATAAAAGCAATTTTTTAAATACAACCAAGCTACTTTTGGCACTCAATACATTATATTTTATCGGGTGCTCTCCTTTCTCTAACAAACCCGACCGAGGCTCTGTCGGAGGCGAGAATGCCTTTCGTCCCGTTGCGATTGCCATTACCAACGAGCCTGCGGTTCCCGCAGAGATTGCCAATGATATAAAAGCGATCTCTGAAGGGCGGGCGCCGGCGGCCAGCAATTGGCAATCCGTGACTCCGCCCGAAGTTTCACCCAATCCTCTGGTTAAAAATGGGGAGGCAGAAAATAAGGAGAGTTTTGCTCATAATATCGCAGTAACCAAAGCCGAAGAAAAACCACCTGGAGGTGAAAATACCCTGGGTGCAATGGAAGAGGAAACAGCGAAAAATGCCAATAAATCAGGAAAACGCTTTTGCAAAAAGAAGGATGGTAATTGCACAGAAAAATATCGAGTGAAAATTGGTGACACTCTGATGAAGATCTCCTTCGAAAAATATGGGAGTCTGTTTCGCTGGCGGGAAATCTATGAGCGGAATCGGGATCAAATCAAAAGTTTTAATATTCTAAGTGTTGGAATGACTTTGACCATTGAAGGAGTGGAATACCTTGTTATCGAAAAAAATGGCGAGCCCTATTTAATACGAAAACAAGATACATTAGCAAAAATATCAAATAAACTTTATGGAACTCCAACTAAGTGGAAAGCTCTTTGGAAAAACAATCTCCAATTGATCCATAACCCCAATAAAATTTATGCGGGCCTAACTCTCTATTATCAGCCAGATATTTCCAAAGGGCAAATGGATTCGGGCCGGGTTCCTACGAGTCTCCCCAAAAAATAAAAATGTTTGCGTCCCAACTTCGACAAGGATAGCGTTGAAGTATGCAATCTATATTTGAAATAGGATCCAGAGGGGTTCTTCTAGTAATTAACTTTATTTTAATGATAATCCTTTCAGGATTGGCGGAGGCTGCCGATTCCACTCCAGGAAAGCAAGAGGGCCAGGCCACGCTTTGGATTGCCCATGTGTTACGTCGAAAAACAAAAGATCTTGTCATACCTGAGATTGGACTGACGAAAACTCAATTTCCTGTAACATTGGTCCCCCAGGGAGAGCGACTTCGGCCCTTGGTCGTTATTACGGCCTATATGAATAAACCGTCATGGAAATTATTTGCCCAAAATGATTCGACTCCTCTGCTGAGTGATGGTGTCGGTGAATTTAAAGTATATACTTATTTAAATGCAAAAGTGAATGAAGTCACATTGACCATTGAAAATTCAGGTGGGGAAAAGATTAAAGAAACTTTGTATATTTATGCGCCCGAGGCCATGGAATTTCAGGCTAAGAGTCCTTGGGATGAGCTTATGGTTGCGGTGGGTGCAACCCGCTTCCAGTATTTTCAATCTAATTTTGGAAATTATGCGGCCAATACGGGGCTCTTGTCTTTGCAATACAATCCTGAGATCAAATCTCGTTGGGGCTTATTGGCTCGATTGGATATGACGGTACTGACGGTGAATGCCACACCGGTTAGTAATGGGCCCCAATTGATTGAAGGTAAGATGGATGGTACTTATACATTCGGTAATGAATTTGACTCAGATATTCGCACCCAAATTGTTTTTGGGCAAAATTACTTAACGATGCTTGGCAATGGAAGTCCCTTTGGGTTTGCAAATTTAATCTCTCCAGAATTAGGGGTGAGGTGGCGGTACTTTGAAACTTCCAAAACCACCTATATCACTGATTTTCGTTACGTAATGGTGAAAAATTTTTTAAATAAGGAAGAGTTTGGATTTAATCTCAGTCTTATCTATAGCAGAATTCTTTCTAACTCCCACCGATTTGAAACAGGGCTGAGTGTCTCCACCTACAGCTTTCGACCCGATGGCGAAACTTGGGTAAAGCCGGCTTTGATTTCTTGGCTGATTGGGTATAGTATCTAGGTTTTGTCCCCCGATAAAGAGGAGAATCTTAATGAAGCTTTTTAGCGATTTTGGTCTGTTACCCAGCCTTCTTGAAACTTTGAAAGAAAAGAAAATTTTTCGACCGACAGAAATTCAAAGTCTTTCAATACCGTTGATGATGTCGGGACAATCCGTGGTCGGAATTTCAGAAACCGGAAGTGGGAAAACGCTGAGTTATGCATTGCCACTCCTCCATCATCTGAAAGAATTGGAAAGCCAGGGAGAGCGAGTTAGTGATTCCGCGAGACCTCGAGCCTTAGTTATTTTGCCGACTCGAGAATTGGGAGAGCAAGTGACCCGAGTTTTTAAATCCATGGCCCATCACACTCGCCTCCGAGTTCGCTCGGCCTTGGGTGGAATGGATTTGGCCCAGGTTAAGCGCAATATCAGTGATCCGCTGGAGATTCTGGTGGCGACACCGGGTCGTTTGGATCAACTTTTGGAAATGAGCTTAGTGGATCTTTCTGACGTCAGGCTATTGGTTTTAGATGAGGTGGATCAAATGCTGGATCAGGGATTTTTATTAGAATCTCAAAGAGTTGTAGAATCTTGTCCTTCGAATATTCAACTGGCTTTATTTACTGCGACTATATCGGCGGAAGCCCAGAACCTGATCCATCGCCTATTTTCTCAAGCGGAGGTGGTGCGGTCTTCGGGAAGTGGGAAGAGCGTGAAGACTCTGACAACGCAAAATAAGATTATCAAAGATGGCAAACGGTGGCCAATCTTTGAAAATCTGATTAAAAAGCCCGTTGAAGGTGGAACTCTGATTTTTACGAATACTCGGGAGCAATGTGACAAATTAGCTAAGGAAATGACTGAAAAGGGTTTTCAATGTCTTGTCTACAGAGGAGAAATGGATAAACAGGAACGCCGAATGAATCTTAAAAAATTTAGAGATGGTAAAGTAAATTTGTTGATTTCGACAGACTTAGGGTCTCGAGGACTTGATTTGGATCATGTTGGACGAGTCATTAACTATCATTTACCCCAACAAATGGCAAATTATCTTCACCGAGTTGGACGAACTGCTCGTGCGGGAAGAGCCGGATTGGTGATCAATCTGGTCACGGAACGTGACTCTCGCCTGATTGCCAAACTAGAAGGCAGCGCTCCCAAAGGAAATCATGGAGTCGCGGTGAAGGTGAAAAATCAAAATAAAGAAAAAGCTCCCGTCAAAAAAAGAAAATAGTTCTGAATATATAGTCCGTCCCGTTAAAAAAAGTGCACAACTTACTTGATCTTTTTCTTTCTGCCTGACGAGGCCCTCCTCGAATTAGAACGTGGCTAGTCCTTCGTCGGGCCTCGTCAGGCAGAAAGAAAAATCTCCACGCAATTCATGCACTTTTTTTATCGGGACGGACTATAATATTTGTCCAATCTCCTCGTTTCATTTTTTAAGAAGATTCTTGCTCTTGTCGATGGTGAATGGCGGCAAGGGGGGAACCTTTGCAAGCTGCCCATTGCGTAGAAGACTAGAAAGTTTGAGTGATCTGGCAAGAAGTTGCTTCTCAGAATTCAATAGTATGGATTTCAGGAAATCCCGTTGTTCGATCAGCTGGGATAATGCTTCCTCGAGAGCCGGGCGTTCACTGGCCAGTGCGGGAGTTCGCTTGAGTTGAATTTCCAGGCGGGACAACTGAAATTCGGTGGCTTTTAAATAATCTTTGATTGGATTGCACTCTCCGGCGAGAGCTAATTCGTCGGAAAATTCCTGGATGGATTTCATCAGCTGACCCTTTTCAAAATTTAAACTTTCATTGTAATTTTTGAGCTGATCTTCCCGCAGTTCAAGGCGAATTCCAATGACGCTCAATTGCGATTCAAGTGACTGAATTTTTTCAATCAAGCAATCTCGTTCTGCATTCCATTTGAATTGCTTTTCTTGCTCCCATTTTTCAATGTCCTCTCTCGCTGTTTTTTCTAAGATAGAGAGGCGATTTTCATAATTGCTTTGAATCTGAACGCGTTCTTCGTTCCAAGCAGATGTTTGTTTTTGTTGGATATCTTCGAGGTTTTGGCGTACCTTTTGCTCCTGTTGAAAATCGACAGTGAGGAGATTGAGTTGATCTTTTAATGTATTGCATTCTTTGAATTTTATTTGAAATTCTTCATTCAGAGTTGAGATTTGTTCATCTAGGAAGCGTTGGCGATTTTCATAATTGTTTTGAATCTGGGCGCGTTCCTCGTTCCAAGCAGATGTTTGTTTTTGTTGAATGTCTTCAAGGTTCGAACGCAATTTTTGCTCCTGTTGAATTTCTATATAGAGAAATTGCAGCTGATCTTTTAAAGCATTATTCTCTCTCGTTTTTGTCTGACTTTCCTCATTGAGATTCCAGTTTTTTTGTTCCAGATTGTTCATTTGAGAACTGAGATTTTCGAATTGTAAGGATAGCTCCTGAATTTTCTTAGATGAGATCTCTCCTTGAAGATTAAGTTGTTCCACGAGGGACTGATTTTTGCCTTCGAGATCTTTTTGAGTTTCCTGAAGAGATAAATTGAGGCCTTTCTCTGCAAGAAGTTTTTCCTGCAATTCTTGATTTTGACTTTCTAGGATTGTAATTTTAGAATTATGGATTTTTAGCTGGCTATTTTCCAATCGAAGATTTTGAAGATCCATTTTCAATTTATCCAGCTCTCCCTGTAGGAGAGGTGCTAAATAATTATTGGATTGCAATTCCTGAAGATTATGAAGTGTATTTCGTTGAGCCGTCTGGGCCTCTAATAAGGAATGGTTTAAAGATTTTATTTGACCTTCAAGTGAAAAGGTTTTTGATTTAAAGGAGTTCAGCTCATGGGCGAAGGATTGGTTTTGCTCTTCGAGTTGAGAATTTTTCTTAAGTGTAAGTACAAGTTGCTGGTTCTTTTCAGCAAGCAAGGACTCCAGATCCTCCACCGTTTTTTTTCGGGTTAAATTGGCAAATTTTTCAAATTCTTCGCCCTCCAAAATACTAGTATCTCTGATTGCAAAGAGTTCATTTTTACAGTGAGTCAGTTCGCCAATAAATTCTTGAAAATTATTTTTGGTCAAAGCTGCGTCCGTTTGAAAATGATTTGCGATCCCTTTTGATTTCTCTTCCTGGGTTTTAGCTCTTAATGCAAAAGCATGGAGATCGTCGATAGCTCTTTCCAACTCTTCAATTTCGGACTCCATTCTTTTGGAATGACTATGTTTTTCGGTTATATTTTCTTTGAGGGTTCTTTTTTCACTTTGGAGCTCTTCGATCATTTTTCCAAACTGCTGGGTCTCTTGTTCCTTTTTTTCTAAATCGGTGTAGAGTCTTTTTGTGAGGATATCTGTTTTTGCAGCTTCTCCACTGAGCGTTTCATTGGCCTGAAGAAGCAGGGATTGGGCTTTGGTTAAATCTTCCAGCAATTGTTGTTGCTTAGAAATCTGTCTTTCAAGTTCTTCCACCCGGCTATTTTGAACTTGAATTTTGGAAGTTTGCTCTTGGATGAGGGCTGTTTCTTTAGCTAGTTTGGACTCCAAAGTCTGAATCATGTTTTCTTGCCGATGGGACTTTTCGTGGGACTCTAGATAGTTTTTTGAGGTTTCATTCCATTGTCTTTTGGTCTGGGTCAGCTCTTGTTCCATTTTCAAGAGATTGTTTTGAAGAAGTTTTCGCTCGCCATCCAACGTATTTCGTTCTACGACTAAATTGCTATAGAGGTTTTGGATTTGGTTGATTTGTATGTTTTGTGCAGCAAGGGAATGCTTTAAAAATTCAACATCCTGGCATTCATCGCTATTTATTGCACTCATTGTTCACCGTCCTACTTATCCAGATTTGCTTCTGCACGAACTCATAGGCATAAGCACTGTGTTGAAATGAAGATACGCCCTAAAAGTTCCGAATCCTTAATGAGGGTATCGGTTTCTATGGGGGTGAACTCAACTGAGTCCTTAAAAATTGGACTTTCTACTGTGCAGGAAGGTCATTAATAATTGTCCGACTTACAATTCAGTGGTCAATCTTTGAGGCATTCCATTGGCGCTGGATGGAAGTCTTTCAGTAAGATTGGATTTAATTCGAATTTGTTGAATGGAGGACTGGACTAAGGAAATATCAGAGGAGATTTCATACTCTTGCTGATCATCTTTGATTTGTGTTTGAATGTAATTATTCTGTTTGGAGTGAATATTCTTAATATCAGCCGCCGCAGTTTTCAATTTAGCATAGAGCTCGCCATAAAAAATTTTTTCGCTGAGAATCTCAGGACTCCAGCTGTTGTAGAGTAAGTCCAATTGATTTTGGAGTTGGGTCCATCTATTGTGAAAGGTTTTCCAGGTTCGCGACCTTTCTGGGGTGCTTAAGAACCTCTGCCGTAAAAGTTGATCAAATTCTAGAGTCGTATCATTAAGTTGCTTTTCAAGGGTCTCGGAAATTTGCCTTATATCTTGAATTTCGGATTGGGCCTGCTTCCGCAGACTCAAATGGTAATTCTTTAATTTTCCATCGTAGTTGCTTTCCCTTTTTCCCCCTAAAAAGAGTGTTTTTTCATAGAGTGAAGTATTCTTGGATTGGGGCCATTCTGGACAGTTTTTACAGGATATTTGAAATTTGTATTCGCCTTGAGAAATCGCCTTTCCATCTTTCTGGCGAAGAATGGGAGTTCGAATCCAACCATTTTCAATTTTAAGATCAGTATACATTTTGAAATAAAATTGATCTATAAGAGTGTCTGGAATTCCTTCGATATTCAATGTGATGGTGGATGTTTCTTTGAGGTTGGAGGAAATATAGAAATAGGGACTTTCTACTTCTGTTTCAATTTTAACAATCGCAAAGATGGGCATCCCTGTTGTTTTAGATTCCTTAAGGGTATTCAGAATTTCTCTTTTCTGTTCGGGCGAAAGTGCGTCATCCTCAATCGAGGGACCGCGTATTCCAAATTGGTATATTCCGAAGGCCAAGGCCAAAAGTGCAACAAAATAGGTTTTTTTGAAACGATAGTAGTGCAAAAGCCATTTTCGAGCAAGGTAGGCTCCTTGCCCTTTCAATTTCAATAAAATAAGTTGATTTAGATTAGGCAGTTCATTGCTATTAAGTGGGGTATTAAAGATATCGCTGGTGGATGCGCTTGAATTCAAATGGCCATTTGATAAACGATCATCTTTGGCGAATGTAAAAGGTTGTTGAGTCGGTGAGGGGGAGAAAGGGGAGGTCGATGCCGACGCTGATGCCGATTCCGAAAACTTTCCTTTCGAAAAGGGTGAGTCAAGAAGTTCTTCTGTTTCAATAAAATCCACTGCTGTTTGGCCTTGTATCGAGAATAAATTGGCCAGTTCTTCGATGTGAGGGAATGCTTTCCATTCAGGCATTCCCTCCGTCCAAAGATGAAGATCGGAGAGTTCGTGGGTGCGCTGTAATCTTTCCTTGAGGTCGATCTGAGAATAGGGTCCGTAATGTTTATTGTTTTCTAGAATATACCATTTTTTAATATGAGGGTCGGTAGTTGTGATCACAGTTTTTCTCCGGGAAGTAAGGGGGCCCTAATTGATATTAGTTTAGGAGAGTTTGTAACCAAAGAAAAGGGCCGCTTGTCTTTAGTCATAACTAAACTTTGTTGACCGAGAAGTGCGATCTACGATATCTTTTGATGATAGCTAAGGAGCGAGCATCTATGACAAAGATCGAGTGGAAACCAGACTATGATACCGGTATTGATCGAATTGATTTTCAACATCAAAATTTATTGGGAATGTTAAACGCGGCTATTGTAGCCAGCGAAAGTGATCCCTCATTTCGAGCGGAGGCAGTTCGACTTTGTTTGGATCAAGTGGTCAGTTATACAGGGTATCATTTTGAAACCGAAGAAGAGCTCATGAAAAAGGCAGAATATCCTGATTTTGAAATTCATAAAAAAGAGCATATTGCATTAAAAAACCGAGTTGAGAAATATGTTGCATTGGTTGAAAAAGGGGATATTAGTCAAATTCAAGAAATTCTTGAGTTTCTCCAAACTTGGCTGATTCAACACATTGGAAAATCTGACCATGCTTACATCCCTTACGTAAAGAAGATTCAGGAATAGAAGATGGCAGAGGCCAGGGGCATTTCATTTTTTAAAAAAGTTCAAATTTATAAAGGGCTAATTCTTTTTTTCCTTTTTCTAAGTAGCTGCCAGGTTTATAACTCTTCCAGTCAAGATGAACAAAAATACATTTCTAATGAAACAAAAACAGTTGGAAGTGTCTTGCAAAATCATTGCGGTGCCTGTCATAGTTATGGTCAGAAGTCATTTTCGCAATTGGAAGGTCAGGGACTTGTTGTTTCAGGTGCACCAATGTCGTCCCTGCTCTACACTCGAATTCGGGGCTCAGGTTCTGGGGTGGATGAAAACATGCCCCAGGCAGGGTCTTCTTCTTCTGATTTATCTTCGGAGGAATTGCTTTTAGTAAAAGAATGGATAACAAGCGGCGGTCTTATTTTTTACTAGTACCAAACTCAGTTAAAAAGTAGACCAAGGCGGCAAGGAGGGAACCGCGGAGGCGCAGTACCTCTGCGTCGCACAAGGTGACGACTCAGCCAACGATGGTCTACGAATTAAATGAGTTTGGTATTAATAACTGCGAAAGATTCGAATTTGCCAAATTGCATCTCGCAGTTCAGGACCTGTGCCAAGACTCTGAGTCAGGCTCCACTGATCTGACATCTGCCATCCGAATTCCCCGCAAAAAGCAATGAAGCTTTTGTTTTGATTTGAAAGTTCCGGTAAATCAGCCTTGCGCTCGATGGTATCTAGGTGGGCTTGGCGAAAAATGAGAGGAAGGCTGATACCTAAATAACCTTTGTTGGATGAAAAGGACTGTCTCAATCCCAGAGTGACTCCAAGGCCTTGCAAGCTAGCTCCACGACGGTAATATTTGGGGATTGAATTTTGTTGATTTTGCAAATTGACCTGTCCTAAGTAAAGATTTCCTTCTCCATAGAAACTCCAATCAGAATCGGGCCATAGATATTCCATCACGGAAGTGCGCCAACTCAATTGCGAAGCATAAAAGATGGCCTTGTAACTTCCTTGTGTTCCATTTACCTGGCCCGTGATCAGTTCCTGCCATAGAGATAAACCGAGGCCGAGAGCCCTCATTGAATGGGAGGAACTAGTCACCTTGGATTCTGATTTAATCTCAATATAGGTGGGCTCTGAACTCCAGCAAGTTTGCGAGCTCAGAAGGGGGTGAACAGCCAAAAGTGTAAATAAAAAATATTTCATAATTTCTCACTATAAAGATAGATGCAATTGGGTTTGCAAAGCCCACGCTGATTCAGCAACTTGATCCGGACTGAGAGTTTTAGAGTTGACTATTTCGCTTCGCAATTCCAGACGCTGAAAAGGATGATAGAGAAAACCCAAACTCCACTTAAATTGCTCGGTATGAGAGCTGTCGAGTCCTGCCTTATAATACTGTCCCACGGTCAACAAATTAAAACCGCGAACCAATCTCATCATGCTTTGTAAAAGACCATAGGCGCCCTGAGTGCTTTTTTTGGTACTTAAAACCAAATCATCGGTCAAGCCCATCTCGATAAGAACGCTGGTTCCTGGCGCAAGCCCCCATCGGCTATGGCCCTCCAATCGAGCAAGGCGCACAAATTCATTTTTGGAAATCAAAGTTCCAAAGCCATGGCGTACTTTATCTTCGGTCTGAAATTCATAGAGAGTAGAAACTCCTTGTTGCCGCAGAGATTCCTTTTGTTGTAGATTTCCCAAAAAGGGATTTATAAAAAACTCATGTTTTTCTTTGGCGTATTGGAAAATAATCCCATGGGCTTGATCATTTTGCCCTAGTCCAATGGTCGCGCGTTGAAACGAAGTATGATCGGGATTTCGAATTCCAAAGGTTTTATCCATAAAACCGGTATAAATCCAAAACTGAGGTTGATATTCCCAGCGAAAATAGTATTCATGGGATGTGATATTTGATTTTTGCTCTACCGATCCATCATTGTTACGGGGAGTGGGTGCAAATCCAAGTGAAGCAACAATAATTTTTGTTTGCTCCAAATCTACAAGGTAGGCTAAACTCACATCCGCTTGCATGAGGATGGAACGAGTCAAGGAATGACTTGTCCCCGGGTCGGTTTCTAAAAAAAGTTGGCGGGTTTTGATACCTGGGCGAAATTTATCACCCAATGGATTTTGTTTTCCAAAGAATCCAGAGGTCTCACCCAAATCATCGTCCGAAGCCTGGGAATTCCAAAAAGGTTTCCCTGCAATTTCGGAGGCAAAAAGGGCTCGTCCATAATCCGTCAAGGGGCCTCCTCCGGCACCGTTGAAATGGCAATTCATACAGGTGGTATATCCATAGCTTATGAAATCGGAGTAACCATAGGATTTGGATTGAGAAAAAAAGTTCAGAATAAAAAAAGCGAAAAAAATAAAATATATTTTGTGGAAGATCTTCGATTGAAACATTCTCCCACTAAATCATATCTATTGCAGGCAATCAATCAATTATTTTGCCAGAGTGGTGTAGGTATCATGGTATTTTTCTTGGCGCTCGACTTCCTTACCCCAGCGACTGATCTCACCATCATAACCCTTTTTCTTCAATTTCCATTCATTTTCTTGAGCAAGAACTGTTTTACTTTGTGTTTCAATGCTTTGGCCCATTTCCTTGAGAGACTGATCCTTTTGATTCCAGATTTTTTTCTCGTCTTGAAGCTGGGTCAATTGGCCTTGGTAATCTTGAAGGTTTTCTTCACGCTTTTTGCGGTTCTCTTTGATTTTTGCCAAAGTTAGTTCGATTTCCTGTGCTTGCTTTTCTTCGGATTGAATTTTGTTCTTTTCCTCGGCGATCAGAGAGATCAATTGTTTTTCGGACTTTTCGATTTTACCCAATGCAGTCTTATTTTCTTTAACCTGCTCAGTGAGCACTTTCCTCTGAGCCTCTACATTTTGTTTTGCTTTTTGAACCTCAGTGATATTTTTTTCGACAATATTTTGATTCTTTTTATATTCCTCTAGATTGGCCCTCGAGTTTTCTAAATTGGTTTTTATTTTCTGAATGCCCTCCTGGGCCGAAGCCTGTGCCGCCGCTGAGATGGGGGATAGAATTCCGCAAAAAGCAATGAATAGGCTGGCATTTACAGTTAATTTTTTCATTTCTTATTCCTTCCGATTTTTTTAAAAAACCTTTGTAAAAATAATAAAAAACTAAAATAGGAAAACCAAATTAAAGAGGGCCCAATCAGTCAGTCACTTTCTCACTCACTCAATCAATCAATCACTCAAACTCGACAATTTTTCCTCTTTAGGGCAGACATTTTTAAGGGAGCTTCGGTAATGTCCTACTTCATCCTCCCAAATTTCTCCTTGAAATTTCCAATTTAAACTTTTACCGTCTTCCACTTTTAATTCTCCCCGGGCCGTATCATTGACATCGCCACCGGCCATCTGATATCGGAGATGTTCGCCAGCACCAGAATAAATTTCATATTGGAGGAGATCTGTTTGTTCGAGGGCTTGTCCAAGATAGGACAAAAGCTTGTCAAAGCGCGCTTGCAAAACTTTTGCTGCTTTTTCTTTAATCCGATTTTTTTCAGCATCGATGCGCTCTTGCCCCAGAGTGCGAATTTTTTTAATAGCAGTTCGAGCTTTTTGCGCAATGTAATATTGAACTTTGGTCGCTAACAAATTTTTTTCTAAATCAGTAATTTCATCGGACACTTTTTTATGGACCTTAGCTTCTTTGATTTTATTTCCTATTTTTGTTTGCAGCTCCTGTTGGTCCTTGAAAGCCTGTCTTTCCTTTTCAATTAAAGTAAGTGAAATATTATTGAGCTTTGAGTATTCATCTTCATAAGTATTTATAGACTCCTGAAGTTTTATGAAATTGGGGTGGCGAGCTAGATCAATTATAAAGGATTTAGGAAGTCCGTCTACTTCTTTCAGAGAGGGATTCTTCATCCAGGTCTTTATAGTTTCATAATAGTTCAGAGGGGATTTTGCTGTCTTTTGAAATTTTTCGATTTGGGATTTCCAGGGTGTGTATTTAATCTTCATGTCATTCAAAATCGAGGCACCGTCACCGAATTGGCAGAGATTCAAATAGCTCACACTGCGCACAACGTAACTTTCCGGAGCAAAAGAAGTTCGGAAGAAGTCTGTGTGAAGTGAGAACATATTTCCAGCAGCTCCTTCGTAGTCTTCGCTTAATATTTGGGTCCAGGCCTGTTCCACCATGGCTTGCTGCCAAAGTGGATCATGTTTGTCTATGAGAAGGTAAGAGTTGAAGGCCTCTTTGTACATGGACTTTTGGAAATACATTCGTGCCAAAGTCAAAGCTCCAATGGTATGCAGGGGATGGGATTTTTGTTCTTCAATAGCTTTCATTACCTTATTCATACTGACAATTGCTTCATCTAACTTTCCTTGTCGATAATTTCCAAGGGAAGCGATCATGTCGGCATCGGCACGATATTTGGAATCTTCGGAAATATCATCAATGGATGCTTCTGTTTCTCCAAGATTTCCGGCAGTTAGAAAGTATTTAGCTCGTTTGATCAGAAATTCATCCTTGCCTGCAGTGTCGAGATTGCCTTTCTTAATGAGAGGATCTAACGTTTTGATATCAGAAATATCTAAGGGTCCTGGTTTTTCTAGGGCCAATTGCAAAGCTGAAACTTGCCAAGGTCCTGCATGGGGGTCCGTAGCAGTTTTAAGCAAAAATAGTCTATAATCGGAAAGGAGACCCAGCTCATAGGCGGTTTTTGCATAAAAATATTGGGATTGAAACCTCACCTTGGCGTCCTCCAT
>Ga0172367_10005560_pt1 | contig 15161 bp, 11 predicted proteins | sample Lak10m_FD_114542 | JGI IMG/M metagenome (GOLD analysis project Ga0172367, IMG submission 114542) | Freshwater microbial communities from Kabuno Bay, South-Kivu, Congo - kab_022012_10m | ecosystem: Environmental > Aquatic > Freshwater > Lake | place: Democratic Republic of the Congo: South-Kivu... | reverse complement strand
GCGCGCATTCTCATAACATAGGCGGTGTTGGAGGGACTCTGGTAGACCGGGATGCTGTCGGCTTCCAAAACGGCGACATATTCGGAGGGGACGTAAATCAGGTAGTCAATCTGTCCGCCGCGCAGGGCTTCCACTTGGGCGGTCGTGTCGCCCATGAAGATGAATTCCATGCCGTCGAGGTAGGGCAGTTGGTTGCCGTCGGCGTCCTTCATCCAGTAGTTGGGGTTGCGCTCGAAGACGATACGGTCTTCGGGGGTATAACTCTTGAGGATGAAGGGACCCGTACCGTTCCATTCGGTGGCGAAGTCTTTGCCGTTGGAGTCCATGATCAGGGCGTGGTAATCGCCAAGGTCTTTGAGGAAGTCGGGGTTGGGATTGGTCAGCGTGAAGGCGACAGTGTAATCATCGGGCGCGGTGACATCCACGATGTTGGAGTACAGGGCAACGGTGGCAGCGCCGACTTCTGGGTCGCGCAGGCGGTCAAAGGTGAATTTGACATCCTTCGAGGTCATTTCCCGTCCGTCATGGAACAGGACGCCTTGGCGCAGTTTGAATGTCCAGGTCAAGCCGTCGTCGCTGTATTCCCAGCTTTCAGCAATACTGCGGCTCGGATCAGCCACATTGTCTTCGCCGATGAAGATCAGGAAGTCGTGCCACTGGCGGGCAGCTTCGTCATCGGGGACGGAGGTCAGGAATGCCGGGTCGAGGATGGTCACCGCGTAGGCGGCATGGCGCAGGATTCCGCCGTACTTGTCGCTCATGGCGGGGGCTTCGGCGGCGGGTTCTTCCGCGGCAGGTGCCTCAGCGGCGGGGGCTTCGGCAGCGGGCGCTTCTTCAGCAGGGGCTTCGGCAGGAGCGCCGCCACATGCCGCAAGCAGCATGGATGCTACCAGCGCAAACGCCAACAAAACGTAAACTTTTTTCTGCATGATTCTCTCCTTGTCTGATTTGGTCGAAAATTTTGAGTGCAATACGAACGGGTGTTTTTTTCTATGGAGCCTCTTTTCTGCGGACTTGAATGCCGCTATCGCAAAAAGCAATTAAACACAAAGGTCACAACGGAACACAAAGGAAAGACCATTTATCCATTAACCTTTGTGTACTTCGTGTCCTTTGTGTTTGATTTTTTTTGAATCTTCCCTGTCAATTCGCGGACATTCGGCAGGGCGGGAAAATCGAACAGCATTTTCGAGACTTCTTCTGTTGTTTGCTCCTCCAGCACGAAACCAGCCAGCCAGCGGAATTTTTCCATCATGCGTTCTTCGCTCCAGCCGGACGGGGGAAACCGCAGCCCGCCATCCACCAGTCCAGAGCGAAGGATTTTTCCATCTTTCAAGGTGATGGTTACCTTGCTTGCGAAACGACCTTTCGGGTCGCCCTGTTCGTACAATTTGAAGAGCGCTTCCACTTCGGGGTCTTCCACCGCTTCGACTTTTTGCGCCAGTTCGCGGATTTGCGGGTCGGAGAGGCGGAACTCCAGCGTTTGATGGGGCCCGATTTCTCCATCCACCAGCATGGCGGCGAGGGGCCAAGCCTGATTGAACTGCGCCTCTTCGGTGGTGGTCGGGAGCCGCGTCCCCAGCCGCATGGTTCCGTGTCCGCCTTCGACGAGGATGTGGGCGATGTCGTCCAGCGCGATATTGTTTTCCAGCACCAGATTGCGCGCCCCTTCAACCCCGGCGTGCGCCCAGCCGCAACAGGCGTAACGCTCCGCTTTCCATGCCACGCCGTCCACCATCAGATATTCCCGTCCCATATCCTGCCCCCATTCCTGATATTCTTTCAATGAAAGGATACTGGGAATGCCGGTAAAGCCACGCGCCGCGAGTTCCGCCGAGGTGATGCCGGTCATCGCGCCCCATTCGATGCCGTGCTTTACCATCGCGGGGGCGTCCACGTCCCTCATCATGGGCAGGTTGGGGGCGTGATATTCAGCGATGCCGAGCGCGTGTTTGATTTGATTCTCGTCCAGTCCCATTAGGTGAGCGGCGACGGCGGCGCAGGCAACCGAACCCCACGAGCCGCAAGCCTGATACTCCTGCCGTGAGGCGTGCCAGCAGCGCCCGACGCGGTGCGCCACTTCATAGCCGACAACCATGCCGCACAACATTTGCGCCCCGCTCAAGTTGCGGGCTTCGGCAACTGCCAGCGCGGTCGGGAAGATTTGCGCTCCCGCGTGACCGTAGGCGTAGCGCGCGCTATCGTCCACGTCCAGCCCGTTGGAGGCGCAGGCATTGGCAAACGCCGCGCCAACGGCGGAAGCCTTTTTGCCGCGCAGGAGAATCGTCGCCTCGTTGCCGCGCCAGGTTTCGGCGGCGTAGTTCGCGCCAATCTCGTTGACGCGAGTCAGCGTCCCGGCGAGGGTCGCGCCGAGATTATCCACCAGACACATCCAAGCCTTGCGCTGGACGGGTTCGGGGAGTTTGTCCCAGGTGATGTTGGCGATGAATTGAGCGGTCAGGTCGATTGCGTTCATAATTATCCATCTCAAAAAATATGGACTCCGCAAGTTCTACTTGCGGAATTTTTTGTGATAGTCCAGAAGTAGAACTTCTGAACTCCGAACCTATTTCATCATCGGCACTTTGACGCCGTTGGCTTTGGCAAATGCGATGGCTTCGGGATAGTCCGCGTCCACATGGCGGACGACGCCCATGCCAGGGTCAGTGGTGAGGACGCGCTCGATGCGTTTTGCCGCTTCGGGAGTCCCGTCTGCGACGATGACCTGTCCCGCATGGATGCTGAAGCCGATGCCGACTCCGCCGCCGTGGTGGATGCTGACCCAGGTCGCGCCGTTGACAGCGTTGACCAGCGCATTCAAAAGGGGCCAGTCCGCAATCGCGTCGGAGCCATCTTTCATACCTTCAGTTTCGCGGTTGGGACTCGCCACCGAGCCAGAATCCAAATGGTCGCGCCCAATCACGATGGGGGCTTTCAACTCGCCGCTTGCAACCATCTCGTTGAGTTTGAGTCCAGCCTTCGCGCGTTCGCCGTATCCCAACCAGCAGATACGGGCGGGCAGTCCTTGGAATTCCACTTGTTCGCGCGCCATCGTCAGCCAGCGTTTGAGGTGGTCGTCTTCGGGGAAGAGTTCAAGCATGGCTTTGTCGGTCGCGTAAATATCTTCGGGGTCGCCGGAGAGCGCCACCCAGCGGAAGGGGCCCTTGCCTTCACAGAACAGCGGGCGGATGTAGGCGGGCACGAAGCCAGGATAATCGAAGGCATTGCTCACGCCATTGTCGAAGGCACGCTGACGGATGTTGTTGCCGTAGTCGAAGACCACGCTGCCTTTTTCCTTCCAAGCCAGCATGGTTTCAACGTGCTTAGACATGGAATCCAAGGCGCGTTTTTCGTATTCCTTCGGGTCGCTCACTCGCAGGTCGGCGGCTTGTTCAAGGCTGAGACCAGCGGGGATGTAGCCGTACATCACATCATGCGCGGAGGTCTGGTCGGTGACCACATCGGGCACGACGCCGCGAGCCAGTAGTTCGGGCAACACTTCAGCCGCGTTGCCAACCAGCGCAATGGATTTGGGCATGCCCGCTTTCATCGCTTCCTCTGCCATGGTCATCGCTTCTTCGATGTTGTCGGTGACGGCGTCCACCTGCCGCAGGGAGAGACGGCGTTCCGCGCGCCAGCGGTCAACTTCGACGAGGACGCCGACGCCTTCGTTCATGGTGATTGCCAGCGGCTGCGCTCCGCCCATTTCGCCCAGACCAGCGGTGAGGACGAGTTTTCCTTTGAGCGTGCCCCAGCCGTTGAGCCGTGCCAACGCGCCGAAGGTTTCATACGTCCCCTGCAAAATGCCCTGCGTGCCGATGTAAATCCAACTGCCCGCGGTCATCTGCCCGAACATGATTAAACCTTCTTTTTCCCACTTGTCGAAGTTTTCCTGCGTCGCCCAATGCGGGACGATGTTGCTGTTTGCCAGCAACACGCGCGGCGCGTCGGTGTGGGTGCGGAAGACTGCAACGGGCTTGCCCGACTGCACCATCAAGGTTTCATCGGGTTCGAGGTTCTTGAGCGATTCGAGAATGGCGTCGAAGGATTCCCAGTTGCGGGCGGCGCGTCCGCGTCCACCGTAGACAATCAGGTTGTCGGGGTCGAAGGCAACCTGCGGGTCGAGGTTGTTTTGAATCATGCGGTAGGCGGCTTCGATTTGCCAGTTCTTGCAGGAGAGTTGAGTCCCCTGCGGGGCGTGAATTTCTCGTTTGGTCATACTTGATATTCCTTGTCTATTGTCAAAAAAAGAATTTGAACCACGGAGACACTGAGTCACGGAGTCTTTAATTGTTTGTCTCCTCAGTGCCTCCGTGTCTCCGTGGTTAGCCATCTTACTCCAAACTTCCCACAGCCGCTTCGACGGCTTCCAAAATCTCGCCGGACTTGACCAATTCCTTCATGCGGTTGTGATCAATGTGCAGCGGGCGGTCAATGTCGAGGTGGGCGACGTACTTGCGGATGACTTCCTTCGCCGTCGTCACGCCCTTGCCCGGCGCAAACTCGCGGAAGTCCAACGCCTGCGCTGCGCCCATGAATTCGATTCCCAGCACGCCGTAGGCGTTGTCCAAAATTTGCCCGTTCTTGATGGCGGTGTTCATGCCCATCGAAACGAAATCTTCCTGGTCTGCGGCGGCAGGGATGGATTGCACGCTGGCCGGCGCGGACAGAATCTTCTGCTCCACAATCAGCATGTCGGCGGTGTACTGGCTCAACATCATGCCAGACATCAAGCCTGCTTCTTTCGTCAGGAAGGGCGGGAGTCCCACGCTGAGGGCGGGATTGGTCAGGCGGTTGAATCTCCGCTCGGCGAGGACACAGACCATCGTGATGGCAGTCCCAGCCAAATCCATCGGCAGGCTGACCGGCGTCCCCTGGAAGTTTGCACCTGTCAGGGTCAGTCTGTCTTCGGGCAGGAAGATGGGATTGTCACCGACGCCGTTCAATTCGATTTCAACCTGGCTTTTGGCATAGGCAATGGCGTCGTGCGCCGCGCCAATCACCTGCGGAGTCGAGCGCATGGAATAGGCGTCCTGCACCTTGACCTTCATCTTGCCCGTTACCAAGTCGCTGCCAGCAATGCACTTGCGGATTGAGTTCGCGCTGCGGACGGCTCCCGCAAATCCGCGTACTTTATGCAGGCGCTCGTCGTAGGGTTTCATGTTCGCCAGCAGCGCTTCGAGACTCATAGCGCAGGCGATTTCGGCTTGCTTGAGCCAGCGGTTCATGTCGTAGATGTGAATCGCGCTCATGGCGGTCAGCAGGTTCGAGCCGTTGATGGCAGCAAGTCCGTCGCGTGCCTGCAAGCCGGGGATGGGGATTCCTGCGCGGTCGAGCGCTTCCTTGCCGGGTAACCGCTCGCCTTGATAAAAGGCTTCGCCTTCGCCCATCAACAACAGGGCAATCTGCGACATCGGCGCCAAATCACCGCTCGCGCCGACGGAGCCTTTCTGGCATACGACGGGGGTGACTCCCTTGTTCAACATCTCGACGTAGGTCTGGGTGATTTCGGGGCGGCAGCCCGAATTGCCGTGCGCGTGGACGTTGATTCGTCCTGCCATCGCAGCGCGGACATTTTCGATGGAGACGGGTTCGCCAATTCCCGCCGCGTGGTTGTAAATCAAATATCGCTGGAATTGTTTGACCTGCTCATCGGACAGCACGACCTCCGAAAACTCACCAATCCCCGTGTTGACCCCGTACATGATTTCATGCGCTGCAACTTTTTCTTCCAACATCTGGCGGCAGGCGCGAATCCGTTCCAACGCTTGCGGGTGAAGCTCCACCTGTTCCCCGTGACGGGCAATCCGAACCAGTTTTTCGACGGTCAGGCTTTGACCATCCAGAACGATTGTCATTTGTACCTCGCAAAAGATTTTTTTCGGAGTCCAGAAGTTCTACTTCTGGACATCACAAATTCAACGAAGACATTCCGCAAGTAGAACTTGCGGAGTCCGACGTCAACTAGAATTCAGCCGAGAAGCGATAGACGTCGCCGCGATAGATGGTGCGATACCAGGTGACGGGTTTGTCGCCGGTGGTGTAGGTGACTCGCTCGACGGAGAAGCCCACCGAAGTTGAATCCACTTGCAGGTGTTGGGCTTCCTTTTGGGTGAACGTCCGCGCTTCGATGGTGTAACAGGCTCGAATCAGCGGGATGTTGAATTTATCCACCAGCAGGGAATGGACGGACTGACCTTCCAGGTCTTCCTCCATCAACTGCGGGCAGGTTTTATAATCGAGACAACGGGTTTCATAGGCGATTGGTTTGTCATCTGCAAGCCGCAGGCGGACGATTTCGATGACTTTTTCCCCCACAGGAATTTGCAATTGACGGGCGGCTTCTTCCCCGGCAGGGAAGGCGCGGCGGCTGATGAGCGTGGTGCCGGGCTTCCAGCCGCGAGACTTCATTTCTTCATCGAAGTTTGCAAGACGAAAGGAAACGGGCGCGGTTTCTGTGGAATTGATAAACGTCCCACGTCCTTGTTCGCGGCGCAGCAAGCCGGCATCAATCAGCATTTCGACTGCGCGGCGGACAGTACCACGGCTCAAGCCATATTCCTGGCAGAGTTCATCATCGGTGGGGAACTTGTCTCCGGGCTGGTATTCCCCCGACTGGAGACGTTTTTCGAGAATTCCCTTGAGTTGAAAATAACGAGGGATAACGCCTTGCTCAATCTGTTCCATGTTTGACCTTTGGGTTCCAAAGTGAAACTTGACACGCGCGGCTTACTCGTATTATTATGTAAACATATATACAACTATACAATACAGTATGACATAAGTCCTTTTGCCTGTCAAGTTTTCCGCTAAAAAGCGCTAAACCACAAAGGGTCTCAACGGGTCACGAAGGCTTTTCAAGGTTTTCCTTTGTGACCCTTTGTCTCCCTTGTGGTTGAATCTTTTGAGGTATTGTGAAAAGGAGTTGAACCATGCCTGTCTCATTCTTTGTGAACGGCGCCCTTGTGGAAGTGGATGTCGCCCCTACGACTCCCTTGCTGGATGTGCTGCGGACGGAACTTGGCTTGACGGGGACGAAGCAGGGCTGCGACCACGAGGGGGAATGCGGCCTCTGCACGGTTCTGCTGGATGGCGAAACTGTCCGCTCGTGCCTGACGCCTGTTGCGAAGGCGGCGGGGCGGCAGGTGCTGACGGTGGAAGGACTGGAAAGCGAAGGGAAATTACATCCGCTGCAAAAGGCTTTCATCGACACGGGCGCGGTGCAATGCGGATACTGCACGCCCGGTATGCTTGTCGCCGCCAAAGGTCTGCTGGATAAAAATCCCAACCCCACACACGAACAAATCATCGAATTTCTGGAAGGCAGTCTGTGCCGCTGCACAGGCTACAAGCGGATTCTGATGGCGGTGGAACTCGCCGCTGCCCAATTGCGTGGCGAATCCGCCGAGTTCAAGAATGAATACCCCGTCGTCGGGAAAGAATACCGCCGCATGGACGCCGTGGACAAAGTGACGGGTCGCGCCAAATATGCCGAAGACATGGTCATGCCAAACATGGCGCACGGCAAAATTTTGCGCAGTCCGCACCACCACGCCCGCTTGCTTTCGTTGGACACTTCGCAGGCGGAAAAAATGCCAGGCGTGATTCGCGTCATCACTGCCGCCGACATCCCCGGCGAAAACGGTCTGGGAGATTACAGCCGCGACGAGCCGATTCTCACTCCGCTGGGAGATACGGCGCGGATGATGGGCGCTCCCATCGCCGTCGTGGTTGCTGAAACCGCGCAACAGGCGCAGGCGGGCGTGAACGCCATCCGCGCCGAGTACGAAGTCCTGCCGCATGTTTTTGAGTCGGCGGAAGCGCTGGCGGAAAACGCAACCCCGATTTATCCGCATGGCAACATCCTGACCCAACATCAGGTCAAGCACGGCGACCTTGACCGCGCCTTTGCTGAATCAGACCTGACGCTGGAAACCCGCTACCGAACTTCCTTCGTCGAGCACAGCGCATTGGAGCGTGAAGCAAGTCTGGGGTACATCGACGACGAAGGCATTGTCACGGTACTCTGCGCCAATCACGAACCGTACTGGCACCGCAATTACATCTCTTCAACCCTTGCGCTGGAGCCGACTCAAGTCCGCGTTATCACCCCGCCCATCGGAGGCTCTTTCGGCGGCAAACAAGACCCCATGCTGGCAATCACCGTCGGGTTGGCGACCTTCCTCACCCGCCGCCCCGTGCGGATTGCCTACTCGCGTCACGAATCTTTTGCCGCGACTCCCAAACGTCACCCGTACGATTTGAAATATCGCATTGGCGCGAAACGCGACGGAAGCCTCACGGGTGTCCATGTTCGCATTGACATCAACACGGGCGGATACGACGCGCACGGGCAGTACATCGTGGATTATGCCGTCGTCGGCAGCGGCGGTGCGTATCGCTGGCAGGCGGTGGATTCGTTTGCCCAAACCGTCTACACCAACGCGCCCAAGGCGGGGCAATATCGCGGGTTCGGCACCACGCAAAGTACCTACGCTCTCGAATGTTCGCTCGATGAACTGGCGCAAAAACTTGAAATCGACCCGCTCGAACTGCGCCTGAAAAACGCCATCGAGCAATCGTCTGTCTCGTTCCTCGGCTATCCCATCGGCGAGTCGGTTGGCTACCGCGAGGTCTTGCAAACGCTCCAGCCGCAGTATCGGGAGATGGTCGAACAAGCCGAAGCCTACAACGCCGCCGCCCGCGCCAACGGCGAACCCTTCCGCAAGGGAGTTGGACTGGCGGGGATGTGGTACCGCTTTGGGAAATCTGGCACGCTGAAAGTGGAAGCGCACTGCGAACTGGCGTCCGATGGACATTTTGTGGTTTACGCCACCGCCCCCGATTATGGTCAAGGCTCGAACTCGATGTTGACCCAGTTTGCGGCGGAGATTCTCGACGCGCCCCGCAGCCGAGTCCGACTCGTCAATGCTGACACTGCCCTCGCGCCTGACAGCGGAATCCAGGGCGCGTCACGTTCGACATATTTTGTCGGCGGGGCGGTGTGCAAAGCGGCGGGCAACCTGCGCAAGTCCATTCAATCGGTTGCCAGCGAAATGCTCGACTGCGACCCCGCCGACATCGCTTTCAGCGAAGACAAAGTTCATTCGAGACAGAATCCAGCCAGGGCGGTTGCACTGAGCGAAGTCGCCGCAGAGTTCGACCGCATAGGACGCAGTCGTCGAATCGCAGGCTTCTTCGACCTCACTCCGCAATTCCCCGATGACAAGCGTCCGCCATACGCGCCGCTGTTTTGTACGGGCGCGCAAATTGCCGAAGTGCTGGTCAATTTGAAAACTGGCGTGGTGCAAGTTCAGCGCGTTGTCGTTTCGCAGGACATGGGCAAGACCGTCAACCCCGTGGACGCGCAGGGGCAAATCGAAGGCGCGGTGATGATGGGTGTCGGCACGGCAATTATGGAAGAGGTCATCCCCGCTGCGACGACCAGTTTCGCCAGTTACTACGTGCCGACGGTCAAATCCATGCCCGACATCGAAACGCATTTTGTCGAAGTCACCAGCCTGCACGGACCGCTGGGTGTGAAGGGCATCGGTGAGGCGGTGATGACGCCGACTGCGCCCGCAATTGTCAACGCCATTTCACGCGCCGTGCGCCAGCGCATTCGGGAAATCCCAGCCACGCCTGAGCGGGTGATGGAAGCGATTGCAAAATTCCAAAAGGAAGGTTGGTAATGGCGAAAGACATATGCGGCGCGAGTCATGATTCGGCACACGGATTACACGAATTACACGGAAAAGAACGGATTTTTTATAAAAAATCCGTGTGCCTCAGTGAAATCCATCCGCGAAGCATCCGTGTTTAAAAGGTTTTTTATCACGGCAATTTCCAGAGACCAGTATTTTTGCATAATTTGTGTTAAGGTTTGTTGTTTCAATTTACCCATTACCAAGAGGTTACCCCATGAACCCTGCCGAATATCTTTTTCCTCAAACGATTGCAGAAGCCGCGCAACTGCTTGCCGATTTTCAGGGCGAGGCGCGGGTCATTGCGGGCGGCACCGACCTGATGTTGGATTTGGAGAAGGGGAAAATTGCCCCGCGTTGTTTTGTCAGCACGGACAGAATCGACGGGTTGCATCAAATCACGCTCGAAGATGATTTTGTGGTCATCGGCGCGGCGGTGACGTTTGCCAATCTCAAAGACCACCCGTACATCAATCAGCATGTGTACGTTTTGGCAGACGCGGCGCGGAGCGTGGGTTCGCTGTCGATTCAAAATGCGGCGACGCTGACGGGCAACATCGTCAATGCCATGCCCGCGGCGGATGGGGTGATGGCGTCCGTCGCGCTCGAAGCGGAAGTGGAAGTGGTGGATGTGGATGGCGTGGAGTGGCGACCTGTCGACTCCCTGTTTCTGGGTCCTGGCAAATCGAGCCTTGACCCAACCCGACAACTGGTGACTCGCCTCCGCTTTCCGCGCTGTGAGCAGGGGCGCGGAACCGCCTGGGTTCGCCTCGTCCGCCGTCCTTCGCTGACTTTGCCCATCCTCAATTGCGCGGTCAATATTTTTCTGGATTCAAAGGGGCAAGTGAAAAAGGCTCGGATTGCGATTGGTCCCGTCGCACCGCGTCCGTTTCGGGCGGTGGCAGCGGAGCGCTTCCTCGAAGGACGTTCGCCCACAGCGGAGAATATCAAGCAGACGGCGCAAATCGCGCAAGGCGAAACCAATCCGCGCGGAAATGTACTCCGCGCTTCACGCGAGTACCGCCTGTCTGAAATTCCTGTGATTGCGGAAGAGGCGTTGACTAGCGCGGTCTTGCGGGCACAATCAACCAGATAGCGCCTGCCGAACCTCTTGCGGCATGGAAGACAAATCGGTAAAAAGTTCCCAATTCTCGACGTGGGTAACTGAGGCGGCAGGTTGTAGAACGCCAAGCGGGGCAAGGCTTTCCAATTCGATAAATCGCTCGCCGCAATACATCTCGGCGTTGCAATTGTTGTCGGGGTAGGCTGCGCCGATACGGCTCTCGAAGGTCTTGCGGAAGAGAACGCCATCCAGCCAATATGCCAGCCAGCCATGCGAATTAAAATATCCGACCTTGAAGGGCGGCAGGGTGTTGGCTTTGAACAGGACAAATTTATCATCCCATTTCACGCGCGGGTCATTGATACGCGCGTAGGGCCAGAGGGAAATTTGACGGTTGTGAAGCAACCCCGCCGCGTCGGTGTTTCCAACTGGCATGGGCAGGATGGCTGTGCCGCCCAGCCGAAACTGGGTAAGCGCCCACGGAGCCAATTCAACCGCCCACATTCCATCGTTGATTAAGGTATGGGTCAACGTGACGAATGGCTTGTCGGCGACAAGGCGAATCTCGATGCGTTTGCGGATTCCCGCGCCTGGCTCGGTCTTGCTTTCCAAAACGACACCGTCGGGCAACTCAGTAATAACGGTATCACCATCGGGGATATAACTGCGCGGCATGGCTTCGGGAGCGTGCCACAGGCGATGCCCGCCAAGAAAATGATAATCTCCGTAGGGCGTGGGAACAGGCGGAAGGTCGCTGACATCCGCCAGCATATTAGGCTTGCCGATGAGAGACAATCCCGCGACACGCGGCGTATCGGTCAGGTATTCGATTTGCAAAAAGTCGTTTTTCAAAATGCGTTTATTCATAATGATCTACCAATAACTGTCAATCGGGCTGCGGATACGAGAATCATAAACCGCGCCGACTTTTTCGTCGTGACGGAAGAGCGCATGATTAATCCTTTTATGAAAAGCAGGGGCGGGGTAATTCCGCCCCTGCAATCGCTTATATTCCCTTGCTCAGGTGATAGTACAAATCGTTCCAGCGCAGTTTGTCCTTGAATTCATCCACGCGGGTATTTTCGTCGATGACCATGAATTCGATGCCAGCCATCTCGGCAAAGTCCTGCAACTGCTCCGCAGTGACCGTGTAACTGAAACTGGTGTGATGTGCTCCACCGGCATAGATCCATGCGGCGGCGGCAACCTTGAGATTGGGACGCGGCAGCCAAAGGGCGCGGGCAACGGGCAGGTTGGGAAGCGGCGCGTCGGTCGGGACGACATCCACGACATTGGCAACCATACGGAAGCGTCCGCCCATATGCATCATGGATGCGCCGATGGCGGGTCCCGTATTCGAATCGAAGATCAGGCGGACAGGGTCAGCCTTGCCGCCAATCGAGAGCGGCAGGATTTCCAGCCTGGGTTTGTTTGACGCAATCGATTCACAGACTTCGAGCATGTGCGCGCCGAGGACCTTGTCGCCGCTGGCGCTGAAATGATAGGTGTAATCTTCCATGAAACTAACGCCGCCTTTCAAGCCTGCGCTCATTACCTTCATGGCGCGGACGAGCGCCGAGGTCTTCCAGTCGCCTTCCGCGCCGAAGCCGTAGCCGTCGCGCATCAAACGCTGGACAGCCAGACCGGGCAGTTGCGCCAGTCCGTGCAAATCTTCGAAGGTGGTGGTGAAGGCTTTGAAGTTGCCAGCCGCCAGGAAATTCCGCATCCCGACTTCGATGCGCGCGCCTTCTCGCAGCGAGGCGTGCTTCTCGCCGCCGGGCTTCAAGATTGGAGCAACTTCGTACTCGTCGAGATATGCCTGCACCATTTTTTCGACATCGGCATCAGCGGCGCCGTTGACCGCCTTGACCAGATCACCGATACCATAGCCGTACACCGAATATCCAAGTTGAATCTGCGCCTGAACCTTGTCGCCTTCGGTCACGGCAACGTCGCGCATGTTATCGCCGAAGCGGGCAACCTTCGCGCCCTGCCAATCTGCCCATGCGGATGCAGCGCGCGCCCAGGTCCCCAACTGTGCCTGCACATCATCATCCTGCCAGTGACCGACGACCACCTTGCGGTCGATCCGCAGTCGGCTGCCGATGAAGCCAAACTCACGGTCTCCGTGCGCGGCTTGATTCAGGTTCATGAAATCCATGTCAATCGTTGACCAGGGAATTTCACGGTTGTACTGGGTGTGCAGGTGCGCGAAAGGCTTCTTGAGTTGGGTCAAGCCCGCAATCCACATCTTGGCAGGCGAGAAGGTGTGCATCCAGGTGATGAGACCGATGCAGTTCTTCGCCGAGTTGGCTTCGAGGCACAAATCGCGGATGGCTTCGGGCGTGGTCAGCACAGGCTTGAAAACCACCTGCACCGGGAAATGTTTGGAAGCGCCCAGCGCCGCCGCAATTTCGCGGGAATGTTCCGCGACCTTCTCCAACGTCTTGGGACCGTATAAATGCTGGCTACCCGTCACAAACCAAACTTCATATTGTTTGAGGTCAATCATGTTGTTTCTCCTTATTTTTCTTGTCTCTGACCGAGGACGATGGATGGTAGACCGTCGTCCACCGTCCTCGGTCTACTGTCCATAGTAAGCGTTTGCGCCGTGTTTTCTCAAATAATGTTTATCCAACAATTCCTGCTGCATGGGCGGAATCCCCGGCGTGAGCGCCAAGGTATGGAAGTTCATGAACGCGACCTCTTCCAATACCACCGCATTGTGGACGGCGTCCATCGGGTCGGTACCCCAGGCGAAGGGCCCGTGGCTGTAAACAAGAACAGCGGGGATGGCATCGGGGTTCCTGCCCTGAAAAGTCTCTGCAATCAGCACGCCCGTTTCTTTTTCGTATTCGCCTTGAATTTCGGCTGGGGTCATCTTACGGGTACAGGGAATCTCGCCGTAGAAATAATCGGCGTGCGTTGTGCCGAATGCCTTGATTCCGCGCCCCGCCTGCGCGAAACTCGTCGCCCAGCGGCTGTGGGTGTGGACAATGCCGCCGACGTTGGGGAAGGCTTTGTAGAGTTCAAGGTGGGTCGGCGTGTCGGAAGACTGCTTCAAATTGCCCTCGACCTTTTTTCCAGTCTCCAATTCCACGACCACCATGTCTTCGGCTTTCATCCTGTCATACGAAACGCCCGAAGGTTTGATGACCATCAGTCCCTGCTCACGGTCGATACCCGACACATTGCCCCAGGTGAACGTGACCAGCCCATGCTTGGGGAGCAGGAGATTTGCCTGAAATACCTGTTCTTTCAATCTTTCCAACATAATTCTCCAAAAGAGTAATTGGTGATTGGTAAATGGTAATTACCAATCACCAATTACCATTTATTTCATCCCCTCCACCGCCGCCCTCTCGATGCCAAGTCCCTTTTTGTAGCGTTCCATGAATGCGGCAAAGCCGTCCACATCCTTGGGGTCGGGCGCGAGGGTCAGGGCTTTTGCGCCTGCAAAGACCTTTGCGGAGAGATAAGCCTCGAGCGTTTCACCCGCCGACTTGCGGAGCATGTACGCCGCGAGCAGGGCAATGCCCCACGCGCCGCCTTCGCCCGCCGTCTCCATCACCGACACGGGGACGTTCATCGCCGCCGCCATCATCCGCTGACCAACTTCCTTCGTTTTGAAGAATCCGCCGTGACCGAGAACCTGGTCGATCTTGACCTTTTCCTGCTCGAAGATTCCCAGACCGATCTTCAACGCACCAAGCGACGCAAACAAATGCGCGCGCATGAAGTTCGCCAGCGTGAATTTGCTTTCCGGGGTGCGGACGAAGAGCGGGCGCCCTTCTTCGAGATGTGTAAGGTGTTCACCCGAGAAATAATTGTAGGCAAGCAATCCGCCTGCGTCAGCGTCACCGGCGAGACCCTGTTTATAGAGCATTTCAAACAATTTCGATTCGCTCACTTCCACACCCAACGCCTTGGTAAACTCCTGGAACAAATCCACCCACGCGTTCAAGTCGGAGGTGCAATTGTTGCTGTGGACCATCGCCACCGGTTTGCCGCTGGGCGTGGTTACCATGTCGATTTCGGGATACAGTTTCGAAAGCGGCTTCTCCAGGACGATCATCGCAAAGACCGATGTACCAGCCGAAACGTTGCCTGTTCGCGACGCGACGCTGTTGGTGGCGACCATGCCTGTGCCTGCATCACCTTCCGGCGGGCAGAGCGGAATCCCCGCCTGAAGTCCGCCTGTGGGGTCGAGCAATTTCGCGCCTTCCCCGGTCAACACGCCCGCGTCCTCGCCCGCCACGAGGACTTTGGGCAGGATGTCTTGAAGCGTCCATGAAATATTTTCCGCTTTGAGCAATCCATCGAATTGCGCCATCATGGCTTTGTCGTAATCGTTGATTTTGCTGTCGATGGGGAACATGCCCGAGGCTTCGCCG
>Ga0172367_10005559_pt1 | contig 15162 bp, 12 predicted proteins | sample Lak10m_FD_114542 | JGI IMG/M metagenome (GOLD analysis project Ga0172367, IMG submission 114542) | Freshwater microbial communities from Kabuno Bay, South-Kivu, Congo - kab_022012_10m | ecosystem: Environmental > Aquatic > Freshwater > Lake | place: Democratic Republic of the Congo: South-Kivu... | reverse complement strand
TTAAAAGAAAATCCGAAGATGGCTTCACACATCATAAAAGCACTTTTTTTTAGGGGTTAATTTTAGGGGTTATTTAACGGGGGAGGTTCGGAAACGGATCTCCCTTTTTTTTGCAGGTGGGAGAGTAGTGGGTAACTTTGACTCAACGCAAAAAAAACTGCATTCAGCTGTGGATATGTAGGCTGAATGCAGTTTTAGTCTGTTTCTTATATTATTTCCTTACTTCAAAATTGAAACTGTCATCGCCCGACACTAATATCAACTGATAATTTCCTCGGTCGAGTTTTGAAATATCAACACCATAATTTAGGGCGAATTTGTTTTCAAGTTCTTTTTCCACCAATAATTGTCCGTTTTGATACAAGAGCAGTCGCACATCGTTTTGTGCGTGATTGAGGTGCGAAACGACAATCGTGTTGTTTTTTAGTGTGAAGAAAGGTTCTGTCTGTTTTGTACTTTTAGTTAGTCTAACTCCTGAATTGTTGACAATCAGATGTTTTACAAACTTAGCGCCGTCGGTATTCACTTCCATTTTATACCAGCCATGATCTAAATCTGATAGATCAATTGGGCGTACGAATTCGCTACTGGCTTTTGCCGTTTTGTGGCGATAAATTCGTTCACCTTCTGAATTGTAAATTTTAATTTCATAATTAAGGTCGTAATCGTTTTTGATTTCAACCAACGCTTTAGTTTCATCAACAGGGGTCAAATTAACGCTCAAGTTTCCGGTTGCCAAAGTTGCAAGGGAGGCCATAATTAAGCCCAGAAATACACCGATTTTAAAGATAGTTTTCATAGCTAAAAATTTAATTGTTTGTACATATAAGCTTATTTGTCTAGTTTTTGTTGATATAAAACGTATAAATAATAAACAAAACAAACAACATTATGCCTTAAGTCACTTTAAATGAGTGAAATAAATTTTGTTAAACTTTGTTAAGGCATGTTCGTCGCTATATGGATTTTATTTCAGAATCAGAAAAAGTCGAGTTAAAATGCCTTCGTGAATTGGGAACTGGTTGTTGACAGATTTGAATTTCAGGAGAAGTTTAGAGTAGAAAATAAGAAAAGAAAAAGACCAACACCTGAAGGTATTGATCTTTTTAGTTGTCAGCGGAAAGCGAGGGATTCGAACCCCCGGTACCCCGAAGGGTACAACAGATTTCGAGTCTGCCCCGATCGACCACTCCGGCAGCTTTCCATTTGCAGGCACAAATATAAAAAACTTCCTATTTCCTGCGTTCAAATTCTGCCAAAGCAGCATCTAAAAATTCGACAAACCGATCAGCATTTAAATCGTAGGCCCGAGGTTCAACAAGTTTTTCGCCTTTCCCGTCGAGCAAAACATAGTAGGGTTGAGCATTCACTCCGTAGCGCGAAATCTGGAAGTCGGCATACTTTTTACCCAAAGTCTTTTTTACCTTGCCGTCGTAAGTCGATGTTATCCATTCACTTTCCGGGAGAGTCGATTTATCATCAACATACAATGCTATGACCACGAACTTGTTTTTTAGTCGTTCGAGCACTCTCGGGTCAGACCAAACAGTCGCTTCCATTTCGCGACAGTTTACACACCCGTGGCCTGTAAAATCGATAAAGACTGGCTTATTTAATTTTCGGGCACAGGCCATACCCTGTTCATAATCGAAATAACCTTCCAGTCCGTGAGGTAAGTGAAGAAATTCCGAGAATTTGGGTTTTTCACATATTTCGTTTTCAGGAATTCCTGAAATAGTACCAGTAGTCGGAGTTGCCAGTTTTACCTCATCACGTATAATTTGATGCAGATCAAAATCGTGCGTTGATTGAGGAGGCAGATAACCCGAAATTGCTTTTAATGGCGCCCCAAACATTCCGGGGACAAGATAAACTACGAAGGAAAATGAAACTATTGCCATCAGCAAGCGTGGTACCGAAACGTGTTTGACATCACTATCGTGGGCAAATTTTAACTTTCCTAACAGATAGAATCCGAGAAGTACAAAAATCACAATCCAGAGGGCCAGATATACTTCGCGGTCGAGTATTCCCCAATGATAAGTCTGATCGGCAACACTAAGGAATTTTAACCCAAGGGCAAGTTCAAGGAAACCAAGCACAACTTTAACCGAATTAAGCCATCCTCCTGATTTTGGTAAATTACTCAACCATCCGGGGAAGAGTGCAAATAATGTAAATGGCAAGGCGAAAGCCAACGAGAATCCGAACATCCCGACGATGGGTTTCAGGATCTGCCCACCGGCTGATTCAACTAAAATTGCTCCAACGATCGGTCCGGTACACGAAAATGAAACCAATACCAACGTGAGAGCCATGAAGAAAGATCCTACAAATCCACCTTTGTCAACTTGTTTGTCCGATTTATTGACCAGCCAGCTTGGCAACACTATTTCAAACATTCCGAAGAACGAGAAGGCGAAAATCATAAATACGGCAAAGAAAATCAGATTGGGAAGCCAGTGTGTGCTTAACCAGTTGGCAGCGCCAGGGCCAAAAAGTACAGCTACGAGTGTTCCAACGATGGTATAAATAGCAATTATCGAGAATCCGTAAAATGCAGCGTAAAGCCTTGATTTAAGTTTTGATTCTCCGCTGTTCATGAAAAATGAAACGGTCATCGGAATCATTGGAAAAACGCACGGAGTAAGAATGGCCGCCAACCCAGCTAAAAATGAGAAAAACAGAAAGATAAGCAAGTTGCCCGACTGTGCTGAGTTTGCACCTCCGGCGGAAGGTGAATCGGATACTGTGGTTTCTCCTTGTCCCGTTAATTCTTTATTAAACTGAAATGTAAATTCTGCTTCAGCTGGCGGGGTGCAAGTTTCGTCGTTGCACGACATGAATTCGACGAAACCTTTTATTTCGACTTTATCGTTTGATTTTAATTTTATTTTTTGAGTGAGAGTAGCCTCTTTGCTGAAGTACCCAAGCTTCATGTTAAAAGTTTTGTCAAAAACTTCAGTTGGTTGCGGGTCTTTGGTTAGGGGGGCTGAAAGTTCAAAAAGAGAGGAGTCGGCAAAGTGGACGGATGTTTTTACTGGTCCTCCTTCCGGAAGGTCAGTGTCATACAAATGCCAGCCATCGTCAATCACTGCTTTAAAAATCAATGTTGCTTCCTGCCCTTCCTGCTTCGATTCGAAGGTCCATTTAACAGGTTCTACAATTTGCGCAAACAGTTGAAATCCGAACAGAAAGAACAGGCTAATAAAAATTGAAAACCGTTTCATTGCTAAAGTTTTAATTTTAAAGGAAAGCAAAAATAAGCAATGGATTGGTTCAAATCATGAAAACCATCATTGAAAAACTTTAATTGCCTATCGAGAAACTAAATGTGACGAAATAAAAAATCCCGGCATTTGATTGTCGGGATTTTTTAGAGGAATTAGAGAACAATCTCTTCCTGGTTTTCGTCGAAGAAATGATATTCTGTCAGAGAATAAGAACTCATTTCCTGAACTTTAATATTTTTAAAGAATTTGAAGGCCCATTGCCGTTTTAAAGACCAGAACCCCTTGTTCAGATAGGCCGCAAAATAAGGATGAGTTTTAATGATCACCTTGTTTTTGCTGAGTTCTTTAAAAATATAATTGACCTTACTTTCTAACTCGTCAACCAGTAAAATGGTTGGCGTAACATTGCCGGTTCCTTTACAAACCGGACAGACTTCAGCCGTTTCAACGTGTTCTTCCGGGCGCACCCGCTGCCTTGTTATTTGCAGAAGGCAGAATTTGCTCAATGGAAGAATGTTGTGTTTGGTACGATCAACGGCCATGGCTTCTTTCATCCGCTCATATACTTTATGGCGGTTTTCGGCTTGATGCATGTCGATAAAATCGACTACAATAATGCCACCCATATCTCTCAGCCTCAGTTGACGGGCAATTTCATCGGCAGCAGCCAGATTGACTTCCAACGCATTGGTTTCCTGGTCAATTCCAGCTTTTGAACGGTTTCCGCTGTTTACATCAATCACATGGAAAGCCTCCGTGTGTTCAATGATCAGGTAGGCTCCATTCTTGAAGGATACTGTTTTTCCAAACGATGCTTTTAACTGCTTGTCAATCCCGTAATGTTCAAAAATCGTCTGATTGCCCCTGTAGAGCTTTACGATTTTCTTTTTTTCGGGGTCAATCGATCCCAGATATTCCGAAATTTCTTCACATACAGTAGCATCGTTCACAATGATGTTACTGAAGTTGGGACTATAAATATCCCGAAGTAATGCTGTAGTTCTACCCAGTTCTCCAACAACCAGGGCAGGAGCATTAACTTTTCTTAATTTCTGAAAGGTTGTCTCAAACTTACCAACCAGTCTTTTCAGCTCCTGATCGAGTTCGGCAACACGTTTTTCTTCGGCGGCAGTACGAACAATTACACCGTACTTTTTGGGCCTGATACTCTGAATCAATTTTTTCAGGCGGCTTTTTTCCTCGTTTGATTCGATCTTCTGCGAGATGCTTACCTTTTCGCTGAAAGGCATCAAAACCATGTTGCGGCCTGCAATTGAGAGTTCCGAAGTTAGTCGGGGGCCTTTGGTTGAGATGGGCTCTTTCGCCACCTGAACCAGAATGTTTTGTCCGACTTTGAGAATATCTGAGATTTTTCCCTCCTTATCGATGTCGGGTTCCGACTGAATCTTTGAAATGGAGGTGATTTTGTTGTTTTTCGACGTGGCAATTTTCAGAAACTTGTTTAAAGTTGAAAATTGGGGGCCCATGTCGAGGTAATGCAGAAAAGCATCTTTTTCGTATCCAACATCAATGAAGGCAGCATTCAGACTGGGCATTATTTTTTTTACACGTCCAAGATAGATATCTCCAACCGCAAACTTTGCCCCTGTCTTTTCCCTGTTAAGCTCGACTAACCGTTTATCTTCCAATAAAGCAATTACAACTTCCGAAGGAGAGACATCTACAATTAAATCGCTACTCACTACATTTTTTGTTTTACGAATTAAAACTACCAGACTTTAAACAGATTAAACCTAAAGCGCTAAACGTGCTTTAGGTTTAATCGAATAAAGTCTTTAAAAGCTAATGCTTAATAAAGAAAGACTATTTTCTTTTTTTATGTCTGTTTTTTCTTAGTCTTTTCTTACGCTTATGCGTAGCCATTTTATGTCTTTTTCTTTTTTTTCCGCTTGGCATAATGAATTATTTTACTTGGTCTTTAACTTGAGCTACAAAAGTTTTCGCTGGCTTGAATGATGGAATAAAATGCTCAGGAATAATGATTGTAGTGTTTCTTGAAATATTACGTGCAGTTTTTTCTGCTCTTTTTCTCACGATAAAACTACCGAAACCACGAAGATATACGTTTCTTCCTTCGGTTAAGCTGTCTTTCACTGTTTCCATGAAAGCTTCTACTGCTTTTTGTACTGTCACTTTCTCAATACCAGTGTTCTTACTTACTTCGTTAACAATATCTGCTTTTGTCATCTCTAAAAATATTTAATTATCAACAATTTATATTACTGAAACAATTGGTGTGCAAAAATAAAAATTATTTAAAAATTAGAAACACTAATATTCGATTATTTTTACAATTTGAAAAGATTTTAAAGTAGTTAGATAAAAATGGACTTTTTTAGCAGCCGATTACATAGATGGTATTCAGAAAATAAACGTGATTTACCCTGGCGAAATACCCGTGACCCCTATTTAATATGGTTGTCAGAAATTATTCTCCAGCAAACCAGAGTTGATCAGGGAATGAACTACTACTTGAGGTTTGCAGATGAGTTTCCAACTATTGTCGATTTGGCAACCGCCTCTGAAGACCAGATATTGAAACTTTGGCAAGGGTTGGGCTATTATTCCAGAGCACGAAACCTTCATTACACTGCCCGATTCATTCATGAGAATTACAACGGTCAATTTCCTGAAAATTATAATGATATCCGGGCATTGAAAGGTGTTGGGGACTATACTGCTGCTGCAATCGCATCAATTTCCTTTAATCTGGAATATTCTGTTGTTGATGGAAATGTCTATAGGGTACTTTCTCGTTTTTATGGAATTACAGCGCCAATTGACACCGGCTCCGGGAAAAAGTTGTTTGCAGAATTGGCTGCATCATTGATAAAGGGAACTGATCCGGGCTATCACAACCAGGCCATGATGGAATTTGGAGCCTTGCAGTGTGTGCCGAAAAATCCGGATTGTCAGAGTTGTATATTTTCAGAACAATGTTTTGCCCATTTAAAAGGCAAAATTGGAGAATTGCCAGTGAAACAAAAGTCGGTAATTCAACGGAATCGTTATTTTAATTACCTGGTTTTAGTTAATAACCAGAGTACTTGGCTTCGAAAACGCGTGAAAAACGATATCTGGAGAAACCTCTTTGAGTTTCCGCTTATTGAAACTTCCGCTAAAACTACTCCGGAAGCTTTGTTCACAACGAGCGAATTTGCCGGTCTTCTTAAGCCATCTCAATATGTTGTTGGCGATATAAGTGAGTGGAAGACTCATATTCTTTCTCATCAGCGCATCAATTACAGGTTTATTGTTATTCGATTCGATGGTGAATTTGTGATGCCGCAGGATTTAATCCGGGTGAATAAAGAAGATATTTATAACTTTGCTGTTCCGAGGTTGATTGACGTTTATTTGAATGAAAATAAATTTTTTGATCTGTTCATTTAGTAAAACCGCAATTTCATCCTGAATTTCGGACATTTCATAATATTGTTTTGCCAATCAAGTGAAATTTGGCTGATTTTATTGTAAATTTAGTATTGTATAAACATTTAAAATTAAGCATATGTCGGTAAATAAAGTAATTTTAGTTGGCAATGTTGGCCGCGATCCCGAAATCAGGCATTTGGATAAAGGTGTTGCTGTTGCAAATTTTTCGTTGGCAACAACTGAAAACTACACCGCTAAAACCGGTGAAAAAGTAAGTACGACTGAATGGCATAATATTGTTGCCTGGAGGCAGTTGGCCGAACTCTCGGAAAAGTACATTAAAAAAGGAAGTCAGTTGTTCATCGAAGGTCGCATCCGGACGCGTGCCTGGGATGATAAAGATGGAAACAAACGGTACACTACTGAAATTTTCGCTGATACCATTCAATTACTTGGACGCCGCGAAGGGCAGTCAGAGATGCCCAATCAGATTGCAGCAACGAATGAAATTCCGCAGAGTGTAAACGAACCCGATTTTAGTCAACCCGAAGAAGACGATCTGCCCTTTTAATAACCCAAAATTCAATTAGTTGGAACCAGACCCTTTACCTGCGTTTAACGCATCTTTATTAAATATTCAATTTCACACGTTCACCCTTGGCCTGGCAATTTGCTTTGGTGTTATTGTGGTCTTATTAGTTCTTTCAGCACTGCTTTCAGGAGCAGAAGTGGCCTATTTCTCCATAAGTAAAGCCGAGCAAATTAAGATTAAAGGGAAGTCGTCGAAAAAAAATCAATACTTAATCCGGAATCTCGAAGCCCCGGAACAATTGTTGACTACTGTTTTGGTGGTCAACAATTTTGTTAATGTGGGTATCGTAATTTTATCAGTCTTTGTATTGAACGGATTAATTAACGTTTCTGAGAATCCGGTTTGGACATTTGTTTTCCAGATAGGTGTGATTTCTTCAATCATTTTGTTGTTGGGAGAGATAATCCCTAAGCTTTACGTTACGCGGCATGCTGTAAAATTTGCCCGAATGAGTGCATTTCCACTTTATTATCTTATAAAACTATTCAGGCCATTAAATTCTGTTTTGATTTTTACATCGTCTTTTGTTAGTAATCGGCTTCGGGCCTACAATCAGCAAATTTCGGTTGATGAATTATCTCAGGCATTGGAATTAACTTCTCAGACAGAATTGAAGGATGACAAGGAAATTCTGAAAGGAATTGTAAAATTTGGCAATAAAAGTGTTGTCGAAATTATGCGGTCCCGTGTCGATGTGGTTTCTGCAGAGATCAGCGATAGCTATTCAAAAATAATGAGCATGATTACCGAAACAGGTTTTTCACGCATTCCCGTTTATGCCGAATCGTTCGATAATATTAAGGGCATTTTGTACATCAAAGATTTACTGCCGCATGTACACAAAGGCGCTTCATTTCGCTGGCAGAGCATCATCCGCCCTCCTTTTTTTGTTCCTGAAACAAAAAAAATTGACGATTTGCTTGAGGAGTTTCAGAAAAACAAAGTGCATATGGCCATTGTTGTTGATGAGTATGGCGGAACTTCAGGAATTGTGACATTGGAAGATGTGCTCGAAGAAATTGTTGGTGAAATTACTGATGAGTTTGATGAAGAGGAGAAATTTTACACCAGAATTGCCGAGAATAGGTTTTTGTTTGATGGCAAAACCTTGCTGAATGATTTTTATAAAGTAATTGGCTCCGAAGATTCGGTTTTTGAAGATGTTAAAGGAGAAGCTGATACATTGGCCGGATTAATTTTGGAATTGAAAGGCGAGATTCCGCAAAAGAACGATACTATAAATTGCAAGAATTACGTTTTTACGATTGAGGCTGTTGATAACCGACGAATTAAGCAGATTAAAGTTGAGATAAAGCCAATTGAAGATTAAAATATGCACGGAATGACTCAAAAATCCAAAATTCTATTCTCATTGCTGATTGGCTTATTCCTGACAGCTGGACTTTCCTGCAAAAAAGAATATGTGCCAAAACCACGGGGATATTTCAGGATCGAATTTCCTGAGAAATCATATCATTTGGCTTATTCGAAAGCTTTTCCCTACCGGTTCGAAATCCCTGTTTACAGCCGTATAATTCCCGACGATGAGCAACGGGCCGAACCATTTTGGGTAAATCTTTTGGTTCCGGCACACAAAGCCGAATTGCACATTAGTTTTAAAGCGGTTAATCACAATTTGGCCCAGTTAACCGAAGACTCCAGATCTCTGGCCTATAAACATTCCATTAAGGCCGATGCAATTAACGAACGGGTATTTGTTAATCCTGAAAAGAAAGTCTTTGGCACAATATACCTTATCGACGGAAATGCGGCCTCACCACTTCAGTTTTATCTAACCGACAGTACCCGAAATTTTATTCGCGGAGCCCTTTACATTCGCGAAGTTCCGAACATTGATTCGATTCGCCCCGTAATTGACTTTTTGACGACAGATGTTATCCACCTTATTGAAACAACCGAGTGGGTTCATTAAATGGCACTAATTCAAACAATAGCAGTTGATGGTGGACAAATTGGCATCTGGCAGTTTTCAGAAACCGCCGACGAACTCTTTGCGCAAATTCAGTTAACCGATTCGGAGAAAGCTGAACTCTCGAAATATTCTTACGAGAAACGAAAAACAGAGTGGCTTGCCGTTCGTGTAATGCTTCGCCGGCTTATTGGCAGCGATTTTTCAATCATGTATTCAGAGTTTGGGAAACCGATTTTGACACATTCCAGGTATAAGTATTTGTCGATAACCCATGCCCGTGAATACGCTGCTGTTTTTGTTCACGAAAGTCATGAGGTGGGAATTGATCTGGAATGTATTAGTCGGAATTATAATCCGATAGAGAAAAGATATCTTTCACAAGAGGAGCAAAACCATGTGCAGGGGAATCCACTTTTGCAATGTCTTTATTGGTGCGCCAAAGAGGCTGTTTTTAAGGTTGTGCCACACGATGGTGTCGAATTTAAAGAAGAGATCCTAATACAGGCTTTTAACCCGGAGCCAGAGGGCAGTTTCTCTGCAAAATTTGTTCATCAGGATGATCGGCGCGATTTTCAACTCAACTTCATTTTGCTCGAAAAATATGGTCTGGTCTGGGTGGTTGATCGGCATTAGTTCCCTTTTTCCTGAAGTTTAAGTGAGTAGTATAGGCAAGTTCTATCGATGACTTTATAATTTCTATCGATCAATTTGCCGGTTCATTCGTTTAAGTTTAGTAATTTCAATTACTCAACGAAATTGAATAAAAATGAAACAACCCGATCCACATATACTGGTAATTTTTGGCGCGTCAGGTGATTTAACCAAACGAAAACTGATTCCGGCGCTTTACGAGTTGCACACGCAGCAACTTTTGCCCGAAAAATTAGCCGTGCTTGGCGTCTCTCGAACCGATCTTTCTGATCAGGATTTCCGTGAAAAAATGAAAGAATTTCTGCCAGGCAAACAACAGGGGGAGAAAGATGTAGAAGCTTTTTTGGAACATTTATTTTACCAGCCATTGTCCACCTCCGACACGGCTGAATATCCTGTTCTTAAAACAAGGCTTCAAGGGCTTTGTGCTGAACTGGATATTCCGGAAAACTTTATCTTCTATCTGTCAACTCCACCAAATTTATACCAGGTTATCCCGAAGAGTTTGGCTGAAGTTGGACTGAATGATTCAGCCAAAGGTTATAAGCGGTTAATAATTGAAAAGCCATTTGGTACAGATTTAGATAGTGCGAAGGATTTAAATAAAAAGCTGCTTAATTATTTTGATGAGGATCAGCTTTACCGGATTGATCATTATCTCGGAAAGGAAACCGTGCAAAACATGTTGGTTACCCGTTTTTCCAATGGCATTTTCGAACCCATCTGGAACCATAATTTTATTCATCATGTAGAAATAACTTCGGCCGAAACGTTGGGTGTTGAAGATCGCGGCGGTTATTACGACCATTCCGGGGCCATGCGCGACATGGTTCAGAATCATTTAATGCAGGTGGTTGGATTGATTGCGATGGAACCGCCGGTAGTAGTTGAAGCAGATGCCATCAGGAATGAAGTGCTCAAGGTTTTTCAGTCGTTACGACCGATGAAAGAAAACGATGTTCCAAAATATGTAATCCGTGGGCAATACACGCAATCGAGAATTGGAAAGGATCAGGTAACCGGTTACCGCGATGAGCCGGGAGTTGATCCGAATTCGCGAACTGAGACATTTCTGGCGGTAAAATTTTTTATCGATAATTTCAGGTGGGCAGGGGTTCCTTTTTACATCCGGACAGGTAAAAAATTACCTGCGCGAGTCACAGAAGTCGTTATACATTTTAAAAATACTCCACATCATTTGTTCGGAAATCAGTCGGATGAAGGTCCTGTGACTAATCAGCTGGTTTTGCGCATTCAACCTGATGAAGGAATACTTTTAAAAATAGGGATGAAAGTTCCGGGGGCGGGTTTCCGTGTACAAACGGTCAATCTGAATTTCCATTACAACGAATTGTCTGATGTGTATCTTCCTTCAGCTTACGGGCGTTTGCTGCTCGATTGCATGCAGGGTGATGCTACCTTGTATTCGCGGGGCGACGCGGTTGAAAAGGCGTGGGAATATGTTCAGCCCATTTTAAATGCGTGGAAGAATAATCCGGATATCCCGATTTACGGTTATCCTGCCGGAACGTGGGGACCGGAAATAGTTGATCAATTGATGGAAGAAGGCTTGTGGCGCTACCCTTGTAAAAATTTGGCACACGATGGTGAATATTGTGAATTGTAAATAAAAAGAGCCTCCGAAAGTTTAGTTTTGGAGGCTCTTTTTTTTAAGCTAAAAACTTGAGCGTGGCTATAAACTCCAGTAGTTGAGTTTAGTAGTTATATTTTTATAGAGCCCTTTTACATCCACCAGAAGACAATTTTCTTTGGATAAAGTCTGGAAGTCAGTTTCGGTTAATTCCCGGTATTCGCGATGGGCAACAGCAACAATGATGGCATCATATTTCCCCTGTGGCTCCGATTTTAACTCAATTTGATATTCGTGCATTACTTCTTCGGCATCGGCATACGGATCGACCAAATCAACATTCACCCGGTAGGATTGTAGTTCATGAACGATATCGGCCACTTTGGTATTACGAACATCTGCCACATTTTCCTTGAAGGTAAAACCCATTACAAGCACCCTCGATTGACTTAGATGCTTATCAGCAGCCAAAATGCGCTTAACGGTTTGTTTGGCAATGTATCCGCCCATGCTGTCGTTTACAAAACGTCCGGCGTCAATTAAATGTGCATGGTAACCAACCTGCTTGGCCTTGTGTACCAGGTAATACGGGTCAACTCCAATGCAATGCCCGCCAACCAGTCCGGGGTAAAACTTTAAAAAATTCCATTTGGTACCGGCAGCTTCAATGACATCGTATGTGTTTATTCCCAAACGGTTGAAAATGATTGAAAGTTCGTTCATTAAAGCGATGTTTACATCACGCTGCGTGTTTTCAATGATTTTACCTGCTTCAGCTACTTTGATGCTGGGCGCCCTGTGGACTCCGGCAGTAATTACCTGTTCATACACTCCGGCAATTGTTGCAAGTGCCTCATCGTCACAACCCGAAACAATCTTTTTTGTGTTTGTCAATGTGTGAACCTTGTCGCCCGGATTAATCCGTTCGGGCGAATAGCCTACTTTGAAATCAATCCCGCACTTTAATCCAGACTCTTTTTCCAGAATTGGGACACAGTCTTCTTCTGTACATCCGGGATATACCGTTGACTCATAAACCACGTAATCTCCTTTTTTGAGCACTTTTCCAACCGTTTTGCTTGCACTGATTAATGGTGAAAGATCGGGTTGATTGTATTCGTCAATTGGCGTTGGAACTGCAACAATATAAAAACTAGCCGGACGCAGATCATCCAGATTATGGGTGAAAATAATATCTGTATCTTGAAATGCTTCGGTTGGTAATTCTTTGCACGGATCAACCTGATTTTTCATTTGCGCTATTCGCTGCACATTAATATCGAACCCAATGACCGACATTTTTCGGGCAAATTCTAGTGCAATGGGAAGTCCAACATAGCCCAGTCCGACAAGGGCTATTTTTTTGTTTTTGTTCAGAAGTTGATCAAGCATGTTGGTGAAAAAGTTAAAATTTTCGAACGGCGAAGGTGTCATTCGCAAAGGATCAGTTCCTCATAATGTTCAAATCAAAAGTACAAATTTATTGCTAACTCTGGGGCATAAAAAAAGAGGACAACTTTTGTTATCCTCTTTTCGTGGGCGATGACGGATTCGAACCGCCGACCCTCTGGGTGTAAACCAGATGCTCTGAACCAGCTGAGCTAATCGCCCTTTTGTTGTTTGGTGAACGTGCTTTGTTTTTCAAAAGCGATGCAAAGATATACGCGTTTTTTTAATCTGCAAACAATTCAAATAAAAAATCTCACAAAATTTCAGCCACTACGAATGTGCTTCCGCCAATAAAAATAAGGTCATTCTTATCGGCATTTTTCAGTGCTGCTGAAAGCGCCTCTCGAACAGAATTATAACAATTTCCTGCCAATCCGAACCGGGATGCTTTTGACGCCAGTTCTTCAGGAGTGGTAGCGCGGGGAATGTCAGCTTTGGTAAAATAATAAGTTGCATTGGATGGAAGTAATGATAAAACTTCGCTCTGATCTTTGTCGTTAACCATTCCGATGACCATGTGCAATGCTTTCCATGCAGTTTGGCCGATTTGTTCCACCACCAGTTTTATGCCCGCCGGATTGTGGCCGGTGTCGCAAACCACCAAAGGATTGTTCCCGATAATTTGCCAGCGTCCCATCAAGCCCGTGTTGCCAATCGTGTTTTTAAGGCCTTTTCGAATCAAGGCTTCGTTCAGATTCCATCCTTTTTCGTGAAGGCAATCGATCGTTTTTAAAACTGTTGGAACATTCTGACGTTGATAAATCCCTTTCAAATCAGTTTTCAAATCGCGATAATACAGATCGCCGTTTTTCCGGATATAGAAACTTTGAAATCCGTCCGGCGTTAACAGCGAATAGTCGGTTTGATAGGTCTGATCGGCAAATTCGAGCGTTGTGCCAACTTTTTGGGCAAACGATTCAAAAACAGGGTTGGTTTCCGGAGACGATTCGCCCACAACAACCGGGATTCTGGCTTTGATAATCCCGGCTTTTTCAGCAGCAATTTTGGGTAGCGTGTTCCCAAGCAAAGCCATGTGATCGAAACTGATGTTGGTAATCACCGATACTTCCGGAGTGATAATATTGGTCGAATCGAGCCGTCCGCCCAACCCTACTTCGACGACGGCAACATCAACTTTCATTGCTCTGAAATAATCAAATGCCATGGAAACAGTCAGCTCAAAAAACGAAGGTTCGAGTTGCCCGGTCTTGTTTTTTTCGAGGTAAGAAAGGGTAAAATCAATAACAGCTTGTTCGGTAATCATTTCACCGTTTACCTTGATTCGTTCCCTGAAATCTTTCAGGTGAGGCGAGGTATAAAGGCCGGTTTTGTAGCCGGCTTCCTGAAGTACCGACGCCAGCATGTGCGAAACCGATCCTTTCCCGTTGGTTCCGGCGACGTGAATGGATTTGAACGAAAGATGCGGATGGCCAAACATTTCGTCGAGCCGGAGAGTGTTATCCAGGTTGTCTTTGTAGGCAGCCGGGCCACTGCGCTGAAACATAGGCAACTGGCTGTATAGAAAATCAATTACTTCCGGATAGCTTGTCATAGCTGAAAAAACTTATGAACACTCGTTAAAAAATACAAGGACAAAATTGAGAATTAAACCTCTAAATCCGGAATAATGCTCTCTAATTTTTCTAAATTTAGGGAAACCTTAAAGATGACGGAGATGGCAAGGAAAAAAACAACCAAAATTTTTGTGCTCGATACCAACGTAATTTTGCACGATCATACCAGCATTTATCAATTTCAGGATAACGATATCGTAATTCCGATAACAGTTCTCGAAGAACTCGATAAGTTTAAGCGTGGCAACGATCCGATTAATTTTCAGGCGCGGGAATTTGTGCGCGAACTCGACGAAATCGTGGGCGACAAACTATTCAACGGAGGAATTAAACTGGGGCCGGATAAAGGAAAACTGATCATCGAAACCGGTAAACCCATTCCTGAAGAAATGAAGCAGTCATTTCGCGAAGACATTCCGGATCACCGTATTCTGGCGATTGCCATGCACATTGGTCAAAAGTATCCCGACCGTCCAACCATCCTGATTTCGAAAGACATCAACCTCCGGATGAAAGCGAAGTCGTTGAAAATTCAGGCTGAAGATTATTATAACGACAAAGTAAAAGACATTCAGTTTTTGAATAAAGGAGTTGCAGAACTGGCCGATTTCGATGATACTTTGATCGAAAAATTATATAGCGAAAATTCTCTTTCCATCGAGTTAATGGGATTGGAGCTGACTCCGGATATCAACGAGTACTTCATTATTAAGTCAGCCAAAGCAAGTGTTTTGGGAAGATAT
>Ga0172367_10005558_pt1 | contig 15166 bp, 7 predicted proteins | sample Lak10m_FD_114542 | JGI IMG/M metagenome (GOLD analysis project Ga0172367, IMG submission 114542) | Freshwater microbial communities from Kabuno Bay, South-Kivu, Congo - kab_022012_10m | ecosystem: Environmental > Aquatic > Freshwater > Lake | place: Democratic Republic of the Congo: South-Kivu... | reverse complement strand
TTCCATTATTCTCATTTTGCTTATTTATATAGAGAAAGTACTAGTTAAATTCTTTAAAATATTTTTAATAAAAGAGTATTACTATAATTACAAATTGAATAGGTGGTTTATTATCAATTGGTTTTTTATAATTCTGTTCCCCTTTCTGATTGGTTCGCTGTATGTATGGTATAGTAATTACTATCGTAGCTCAATAGATCATTATCAATACATCCGAGTCTTATACATTGTCTTCTACGTAGAAATATTGATCAACATAGTTGCAAACTTCTTTGATACACCGGAGAAGGAGATTAACAACCACCCATTGGGAGTCAGATTCAGATCTTTTTGGGCGATTATAATAAAAAGATTCCTCACCATTTTTAAACTTAACCGATTTATTTTTATAAAACTTAATTTGGGTTACACAAGTCTCAAGGAGATAGATATTCTCCGTCTTCTGGCAAGGAATTTAAGAACTGAATTCAATAGATATTACAAAAAGAAATTCATTTTTATACGTTTAGTTATTAATGTTTCCCTTTTTTATCTGATTTATCTAATTGCATTTATATTTTACTATCAGAAAACAGTTTACGATGATCACATGAAAATAAAGAATGACCTTGGTATTGACTTTCTCTTCCCTTCACAACAGAACATATTTCTAAGTCAAACCTTTGACGATAATCCTTCGAATATTTTTAACAATATTGAACAGAAAATTGCCTTATTGAAAAAAAATTCAGAGGCAAAAGACAAACTCCTGGCACACAATACAGTGAATAATAATGTTTACCAACATAAGACTGTGATTCAATATGTATGGGAAAAAACCTCCAGTTCAATTCATTATGCCATTATGATTGCAGACGGATTTTTGTATGTTGCTTATTCCTATTTCAGGGAATTTCTTTATAAAGGATGTTTTCTGGACCTCCCTGGTAAAAGCCATAATGAAGAACCATATAATCAATTCTTCAAAATAAAATTTACACCAATTCCGACTCATTTAGATTATTTCTTTTTCTTTTATATTTTTCTAACTTACATCCTCATTAGGCGCATTATCATTTACAGGATATTCCGGATAACGAGTCCAAAACAAATAATGAAAAAAATAAACGAGCTTAATGAAATCATAGTTTCAGAGATTATCACTGAGAATATTGGAGTAGGAAAAGAGAAGTCCGGATTTAACATGATCGCATTTCTATCTCCAAGGTCAAAAAAACGATATCTGGCCGATGTACGAGAAATAGAAAAATACCTAATTGAGATCCTTGATGAAATAAATAAAATCCGGTTCCCCTATTCAAAACCACATATCGCTGTTGTACTTGATGAACTTGATAAAATTGAGACACATACTCAAGCAATTTTCACTAAGAACTCAGAGAATGCAATTAATAATGAAGGGATAAACACCTTTACAAAAATTCCAAACCCTTCTTTCACTATTGACAGTACCCGTGAACGACAACAGACTCTTCAAATACTCCTTTCAAACCTCAAATACTTTCTGGGTGATGCAAAAGCTAAATTCATATTTATTGCTGGAAGAGAAATGTTTGATGCTTCATTAGCCGATATCTCAGACCGAAATTATTTTATGGGAAGTATCTTCCATGATGTCATTTATGTAGATAGTTTTTTTACTGACGATACAGATGAGAAACCTTCCGATATTACCTCAATGATCGAACTTTATGTGTGTCAGTTTTTGATTCCACACAATTTCCAAGCCCCCTCCGCATTGCCCGATCAAGCACTCACATTTAATTTACAAACATACAATCACTATATTCTGGAGACTTTTCCTGAATTCAATGAAAATAAACAAGATAAAGTCGCAGATCAGATCATTGCACGACAGAAAAGAGAGAAAATCATTTCAATTATTCAGCAATTCATCATCTATCTTACGCATGCCAGTAACGGCGCTCCAAAAAAAGTCACAAATTATTTTGAAAACTTCGTGGAGTTCAGGAAATTAGAAAAAGAATATGCCGAAAACCAAATATTGTTATCGACCTTTAAAGATGTTCATAAAAGACTCCATCCCTACCTGGTTTTCAATTATAACAAACAGTACGAACTAAGCTTAATCAATTACATTACGGTTCCTATCGTTTTATCCATCAGTAACCATATCAAAAATTATGGAGATAAGATACTAGTTTCAGCAACCTATCTTTTTGATCATCTTCTGAAATTTCATAGAAATGGTTTTTCCTGGCGGAATATTGAATACATTCCTGAGATACTTGAGATCAATAGAACCCCGGAATTAAGAGTATTTATTACAAATATCATCCATCTCCTTTCACAGACCCATCTTCAAACCCTGATCAGCGGACTCTATAATTTCCGTTTCAATCAACGACTGTCAAATGAAATTGCTTTTCTTTCGAAAGTTTCAGAAGAAGCTTCCGCCGCATTTAATTTTACGCTTGATGAATCGTTGGCCATAAAATATTATTATCACAGCCTCCTATTCAGACTTGAAGAAAGGTATAAAAAGATCACAGCCGAACGTACTGAGTATGTACATTCAATCGCTCTTACCCATTCCATTATCGGTGACCTCTACTTTTATGACGAAGAATACAACGATGCTATCCTCGAATACCTGGATTCAGTACAATATTTACGGTACAGTGATTTTTCAGATGAGAACAACTCATTGCTTCTTATTTTAATCAGGAATATGTTAAAGCTTGGTTTGACGTTTGAAAAACGAAAAACTTTTGATTCAGCATATGAAACATACAAAGAACTTTGTCACTTATTGATTAAATTCAGGGACATTGATATTCATTCCCTGGGACTTGAGGAAAAGGGTGAAGGTAAAAGCACAGTTCTAACCTCACCAGATTATAGTATGCATACTGATCTTAATCTTGGATTAAAAAAATCAAAAGATGATCGTATAGTTTCTGAAAAATATCAATTATTCAAGAATTTTGTTGAAAATTTCCCTGAAAGCAATATTATCGATAGAATACGGAATGATATCGAATTTGCTAAGAAAGAAAATTTTATAAATAAAATAACTTCGCAAATCAATCCAAACATCGAACGGATTCTATGTAAAATTTCATCCTTTGAAGGATTACGTTTGATCTACCAACCATTACTTGCGAAAATGCACATTATGGAAAAATGTATGATTGGCGGGATCACCTGTTCAGATATATTCAGATGTGAGAAAGAATTCGATTATTTACAGAAAGCTATACATCACCAGGAAAAATACCTTATATCTGTTGAATTTTTTAGTAAACTGGGTGACATTTTGTTTTTTAAATCGGGGAAGATATTACCAAAACATGAAATCGAGAATAAAGATTACAATATTAAAAAAGGTTGTCAACAGAAGAAATTCATCAAGGATTTCATTAATAAAAATGATACATCTGCACAGGTTTATAACCCCCTAAGTGAATTTAATACTCTGGATGGTCCTACCATTGAATGTGCACCATGTCTTTTTTATACAAAATGCTTACTCATATTTGCAGAGAATTTTATTAAAAATGGAAATATTACAAAAATCCGCACGACAAAGGATATCTATTATTTAATTGCCAAAAAATATGAAAATATTATTTGTAAGGATTATACTACCATAAAGATCCTTGCTGGATTGGTCTCAGATTTGGCAGATGTACACCTCAGTTGCATGGGAAAACCAGAAGCAGGAGTTACGGTGAAATTATTACAAATAATCCTATCGAAAGTATTAAAGGAGAAAGCACAAAACAACCAAAATATTGAAGTTTTAAAAATAATTACGGATATTTCCTCATTTAGCGGAATCATATATCAGTATTATCTTTCCGCAAAACTTTACAAAAAAGTGAATGAATCGAAAATGTACGTTTGGCAGCTGACAAAAATTTTACATTTATTAAAAGATGTTTTGCAGGATAATGAATACGATAAAGACAAAACTCTGAAAGTAAATATAGCGAACCTGGAACAAGAAATTTGGAATTCAACTTTCGATGATGGGAAAAAATCTTTATTGGCGGAAGCCTACAATAGACTTTATGAACAACCATTTATAGAACTTCTTCGCGAAAACCTCATGTTAAAGTGTATTCGTGGTAACTGGGCTGCATATGAATATTCTCAGTTTGCCGAAATACCTAAATTAAAACACACTTTTTCGTATTCCCCAGATATCACCAAACCCTTAAAACGAACTACTCTCAGTCGTCTTTCAATAAACTCTGATATTAATGAATCGGTTATATTATATAGTGAAATATCCATAATCCCCGATGATATTATTTTTATAAATGATACTCGAGGTGAAAATAAAAGTAAGTTTTATCTTAAGGGAAGGACAATAGACTTCTTTTGCAAAAACAATATCTCTCCCTATTCCAATTCTACAAACATTTATGATCGCTTACTTCGACTTAATTTCAAGGTAAAGCTTAATTATAAAATTTTCGCAGCAATAAGTGAACAATTTTTCTTTGATCCTTTTATTTTCCAGTACCCTTTTAGCATCGAATATGATTACAAAAAAAATCTCTATTTGAAACATTTATTGTTTGGCCTGAAAATGTTATTGCACGCAGAAATACCTGAAGATAAACCCACTAACTTCCCAACGATACCACTAATTGTTCTTCATCCTTCAGAAAAAGTAAATAAAAAGGATAAGGATTTTCTTCAAATACCATTATTGAATCTTTATATTCATTTAATAGCTGATTCTATTTTTTGTCTTAACGAAATCATAGAAGTGGTAAATGCCTATGGTAAATCATATATCCTTAATCATTCTTTTTTAGCCGCCGCACACGAGAAGATGATGCTATGGGCCATGATCTACGATACAATTATTAATATCTCCAAAGAGTCAATAAACAATAAAGCACTATTTACGGAGTACGAATTAACTGATAATGAGGAAAAGCAGCTTTTAAAAATTGTGGATCAGATAAAAATTAAGATTGATAAACTTCTCAGGAAGTGGATGGATGAAGACTCTATGCAATCCTTGACCATGATTTATCATGGCGAAATGGCAATAAGAAGATATAATGCAGCCTTAGAAACTCATACTCAAGGGAAAGCATATAAAAATTTCATTGAAAATATGTCCTTTCTTAATGATGACTTCAATGATAAGATCGCACATTTCTTCGTAGGATTTGAGAGATTTAAAATCAATAAAGGAATAATTTATAAAAAAATTGAAAAACTGAAGAGACTTTATAAGGACTCTTCTTTATACAATGTTGAGGAGTATACTACCACACATTTCAATTAGTAGAATTAGTTTAATTTAGTTAACGACAGGTCTAGGCGAAGTGGAGAAAATGACCTTTCATTAGTTTAAGAAATTCCTTTGCTTTACGATGTGCAACGGGGATCTCAATTGGACCGGTTAATATCACCCTTTTCTGAGAACAGTTTCTATACTCAAGCATAAAGTCAAGGTTGACAAGGAAAGATCGATGAAGTCGAATAAATTTTAGATCAGGTTTTACCAACAAGTGTTCAAATTCCTTTAGCAGGTTTGCTGATAAGACTTTTCTATTCATTGTAAGAGTTAGTTCAGTGTAACTTCCGGCTCCCTTGCAACAAATAATTTCGTCGAGTTTTATAAAAATTGATCCTGTCTGGGTTTGGATAACGATTTTATTGGCGTTGTTTTTCATCTGTTAATAATTTTATGTTTCATTAGTCAAATGGAATACCCATTATTATCCCTATGGTTTGCAAGAACATCGTTCCATTGGTTATTTAATTTTGTAATGATAACCGGGTGTGTCCTATAAAAGAGGATTCATGAAACTTGACAAGGAAGATCCAAATTGATTATGATACAGATTAAGAAAAGATTCTAAAGGAATTATTCCTTGTCTTGGGATAGTCCCGAAGACTCAATTTTACGATTTCTGAGTTCGGTTCAAGAGAAAATCATTTTCCAGGAGGATCGGATATTTCCTCAATCCATACGGAAAGCGTAACCTGGCATACCGATTCCGATGACACTCCCCATTCCCTTTCATTAATTTCAACTGTTAATGTTTCGCCGGGATTCAAGGTGTACGGACCCAAGATGTCAAGTCTGTCCAAACTATAAATCCATATCTGTGCAGGGCAGGAGCTTCCGCCAGAGGAGGCAACATTAAGATTTCTCCGTCCTTTAGACAGTTCGCATTTTATTTTCGAGGTTTGTTCCGAAAAATCCGTGCAGCCGAATGAAATAACGTTATATGATGGAATAGGATAGGTTTTAATCTCTTGTGCATTTGCTTTTAAGATTGATGACCCTATCAGCATCAGAGTGAATAGAAAAATTGGTTTCATATGAATATTGGTTTGTTAAATAAATAATATGATGAGCATCAAAATTATAGGGGAAAGATATATTTGTCAATTGCAGAATTCCGTAATTTTTTTTACGGTTTTCCTCAATTCTATTCATAGAATAATAAAATCATTCTATTGTAATCCATCAACTTACACAAAAACTGGTATACGGAAACGCAGGCAATCGAGTCTATTACGATACCAAATCAGAGAAGACCCTTTTCAGAAAGAATTCTGATCAGGTCGGCATTACTTTGGGCTGAGAATTTTTCACGAAGGTTGTAAAGAGTTTTTTCAACGGTTGAAATACTTATTTTTTTTCGGTAAGCAATTTCCTTTTGTTTTAGTCCGATTGAGATCATATGCACTAGTTCACGTTGGATATTAGAAATTGATTTCCGCCCCGTAATAAAGTCGCCATCCAGTTTACCGATATCTTCCGGAGAGGTCACGCCAGGATAAGATATACCTCCATGTGAGATTTGTTCCAAGGTTTTTCTGATCTCAGAGGGATCGGAGGATTTGAAAAGATAACCGGGAACGCCTGCAGTGAACATTTTTCTTTGCCAGTAACCTGATTCCTCCGTAGTATATATGATTATCGGTTTATCCGGAAAATTTTTTCTCAATAGTGCAACATTTTCTTCGGGATCGTCATCTTTGATCCATAAGTCTAATATAAAGATGTCAAACAATTCTGGCTTTGCTTTAATCTCAATCTCCTTAACATTTCTTGCGAAGCCTGTTATTTCTACTCCATCACGTATTGGTTTTAAAATACTTTTTAATCCAAAAATTATTATTGGATGATCTTCAATGACAAATAGACGAATCATAATATAAACATTAACTATTCGATTGATTTGGGAATGTTATCTCCCAGGAGGTGCCACTTGTAAGACTACTTTTAAGGTCAACTTGACCTTTAAGAAGCTTTACCCGTTCATGTATGTTGATTAAACCCATTCCATCGGCGGGAGCTTCAATATTAAACCCCGGTCCGGAATCGGAGTACGAAATCATTATCAAGTTTTTTTCAACCAAGAGGTGCAACACTATCTCACCGTCACTTATATATTTTGCCGCATTACTCAACAATTCCTGAATTATCCTATATGTATGGTAACAGGTAGTTTCCTGGGAGATCGGAACAAGTAAGTCAATTTCAAGAATAATCTTCAGATCAGTAATTTTTTCGATATCTTCACATAAATCAGTTATCAAACCTCTTATTCCTGATTTACCAACCATATGACTGTTCAATCTATGAGAAAGTCTTCGTGTAATGGCAGTAACTTCATTAATTCTAGCGCGTGTGTTATCAAGAATAGCTCGATCCTCCAACTGGATATTGTCAAAACAATGTAAGAGAGCAATCTGCATCTGGCCGGTCAAATCATGAAGGTCACGTGCAACTGTACTTTTTTCACGTTCATCGAGTTCTATGATACGTTTGGCAGAGGCAATCTGTTCCTTTTGAAGTTTCATTTCCCCACGATGATGTATCCAAAGAACTGTGGCTATTGCAATTAACAACATAAGGACAGCGATGAAAAACCATAGACGGAATTCCCGGACTTTTAATCGTTCACGGAAAAGTTGTTGTTCCCTGTCTTTAATCAAAAGTTCCTTGTTCTTTAAATCAAGAAGCGAAGCAAGTAATCTCACTTGATTGGACGCAAATTGCCGGTCTGCCTCAACTCTAGAATTCAATGATTTCTTAGCATATAAGGCTGCCAATTTAAAATCTTCCTTCTTTAACAACACATCCGTATAACTATCATATAATGTAGCTAACCAATCCTCATTCTTAAGAGAAAGTGCAATTGGTATTGCTTTATCACGTATGCATGTTTCAGCATTTCGCAGATCACCCTTATCCAGATAACAATAGGTCATAATGTTATAGGCTCCAATTTCCGATAAAAGGATTTTTCCTTTTATCGAAATTTTCAAACCTTGTTTCAAAAAAATCAATGCAGAATCAGGATTTGATTGCCTATTCCCCATATTAATGTAAGTACTTGAAAGTTCTTCGTCGCAACCATTAGAGTTTCTGAAGTAATTTATTGCAGAAGACAACTTTGACATAGCCTCCAGGTTATTATTAGTGAGTGAAGCTAAATTAACAAGGGCAATCCCACATTGCCTGTTAAGTCCATTGGCACGGGCAATCTGAAATGAATTCAAATATAAATCCTTTGCCTGAATGAAATCATTAAGATCTTTTCGAATATTCCCAAGTAAATTACAAACATCGGCAATAACTACATAATCCTTAACGGTTTTAGCATATTTTAGGGATGAATCGAGTAATACCACAGCTGTTTTATAATCATACACGTTCTTATACAATGATGCCTGACAATAATAACCATGGGCTAATACTTCATTATCATTATATTCTATAGCAATATTTTGTGCCTTGTCAAAATAGAAAAGAGATGAATCTGTATTAATTTGAAGATAGGTAAGTCCTAAAAGAATATATGATCTTGCTTCCCCATTTTCAGATTGTTTCAATAATGAAAATTTAAGTGCTTTTATCGCATATTTTTTTGCCAAAGAAGTATTTGTAAATCTATACCTATTTACAAGGGAATCCAGTGTATTCAAAGAATCCAATTCTATTTTGGACATTGATTTTCCCTTGTATTTTGGATAACCAGTATTCCATGAAAGTGTAAATACCAACAATAATTTGATAAAAAGTGATAGGAAGGTTTTTACTTTCATAAAGTAAATTTTACCTCAAAGTGTTCCAAAGATTAAAATATGATATTTAACATAACAAATAAAATTTACGCAAGATAACTTTTTCATATGATAAACAATTTCAACAATTATCATTAGTAAACTGTCGCAATGACAAGGAAATTTCCACCACAGCACTTATAACTCTTTAACAGAAATCACAAAAACCAGTATAAAAATACAACAAACAAGGATTTCCATAAAACAAATATGGTTTACTTCAATTGACATACCAGTTTTTGGGAATTAGTTTTATCCTCCGTTTCAAATTCATAAAGAAAATTTTTAAAAATCTGAAAATAAAATTATTACAATTTTAAACATAAAAGAATAACTCATTTATGAATCCTATCAGGCTTTTTATAATAGATGATCAACCTGTTTCTGTACTTGGTCTTCGAAACATGTTTCGAACAGACAGGGACGGCATTTCCATTTATGGGAATCTACGATGCGTGGATCATCTTGTTGAGAGTGTGAAAACAAGCGAGATTGATATTTTAATGATTGAGCCTAATATTACAAATATTGATCCATTACTCGCTATTGCTAAGTTACACAGCCATTACCCCTCAAAACCAGTGATCATTTTTACTTCAGATAAATCGTCTGAAAGTTATCAGAGAATGCTAATGGCAGGAGTTAACGGGTATCTGCTTAAAACAGCAAAGAAAGATGAAATAAAGCTAACTATTGAAAAAGTCCTGAATGGTCAGTTTCTCTTTTCATTTTTCTTTAATCGTGATGAAATCAGCAAAACATGTCGGCGATTACCCAAAGATTTAAGTCAGATATCGCTTGAGGAACAAAAGATCATGATGCTGTTGGCTCATGGCAATAACCAAAGAGAGATCGCCAACAAACTTTCTTTAAGTGTTTCGGCTATTGAAAAAAATCTACGAACACTTCGTAACCGATATATGGCCGGGAATAATGTGGAGCTTTTTCGACTTTTGATTGAGAACAATATCGTCTAAAAGTATCAACCAATCATAATTCCCAATCCAAATAAGTCACGGGATGATCGGATAATTTAAACACTCATTCCGATTTATAGTACGTTTATTCCCAAATACTATACATTCACAAAGTCAATGGAAAACTGTTTGTATTGGACTTTTTTTTATAATAGTTTTATCCAGAAAAAATAATATTCAAATATAATTCCCTATATGGTTCTTAATAGATTGGAAAACTTCAGAAGAAAAACTTAATACACTCAACAACCAAATGCAGATACTTCAAGAAAAACTTATATTACCAACCCAGACAGGGCTAATTCTCATCCGACTATCAGAGATCATATACTGTCAGGGAGACAGAAATTATACACTGATATGCTTACAAAGCGGAAAAAAAATTCAGATTTCAAAAATTTTATCCGAATTTGAGAATGTAATTTGCGAGAGTGATTGTAATTTTTACCGGATCCACAAATCCTACCTGATTAACCTTGATTTTGTATCAGAGTATTGGAATTCACGTCATAATAAAGTCATCTTGCTTGACAAAACCGAGATTCCGGTTTCCACTCGTAGGATTAAACAGTTTTACTCTTATCTGAAACAAGTTTATCTGACTTTTTAACAATTCTTATGGATATGGAGTGAATGAATTTCAAAGGTACTTCACGTTTATTTTAAATTCCTTGACGGTTACTTCGTTTTGCAAAACGCTCACAAAGTCGAGTGTATTTTGTTTTTTTTCAAGAGATTTCCGATATAGTTTTACAAAAGTTTAATCAATAGAAATGCTAACATTATGAAAACAATGAAACTTAAACTTGGAACATTTATGCTGGAATTGGTCCTTTTGTTGATTGTTATCGACTATTCCTATTCACAATATCCACGGCCTGAAGAAGCTGATGTTTGGCCAAATTTTAAAACGTGGAGGATTCATGATCATATCTGGCGCTATGGGATGAGCCAAACCGATGCGCCTATTGGATTATTAAAAAACCTTTCTATTCCAAATATTCCAGGAGGGATGTCAATTTCGAATGAAGTTGATCTCTATACAGGTACCAACTATGTTGCAATACCTCTTTATTCTGCTACCGCCCGTGGATTAATAATTCCTTTATCCGTTGGTTATGTCGCCTCTGGAATTAAAGTAAGACAGATAGCAGGACCTATTGGACTTGGATGGAGTTTAAATGCCGGAGGCTGCATCCGTAGATTAACCAGAGGTATCCCTGATGATCTGTGTGGACCTGGTACTTATATAAACTTGGAATCAGGATGGTTAACAGACCATGAATCTTGTGTAATTGAGACATCGAATCCCTCAGTTTCATCTGAAATTTCAAGTTATTCTCCTGTTGAAAATGAACGAGGCTGTCTGAAACATTTACTTGGGGGTTTAACTTCAAGTTGTTATACTGGTTCATATTCAATTGCTCATGATCTTGAACCTGATGAATTCATAATTGATTGTCCATATGTTCATGGCTCCTTTGTCTTTTCAAATGAGCGAGATAATAATAATAAACCAATAATAAGTAGCATTGGGCAATCAAATATGAAATTTGAGTATACGTTGGGCTCATATCCATCGTCTGACGTAATAACCAACTTTGTCATTACCGATGAAACTGGAAATAAATTCTTCTTTGGAGGCGAAAATCTTGAAAAATATATGGTATATAAATTTGCTGTATATGTGAATAATCAACAAGGGGACGGGAGTACGATTTTATATCTTAACGGCAATTTCGGATATATAGGTTCATTTGACCGTAGTTATGTAAATGCATGGTTTCTCTATAAAATTGAAACTTACCTTGGTGAGGAAGTTTTGTTTTCTTATGATAAGGAGTCGTTTGTTGCAGATCCAAGTTATTCGAATTACATTAGGCAAGAAACAGCTAACCCCATAAATCCATACAAACGTTATATGTCAAAGTTTCTTATGGATCCGATATTTAACTCGCAACCAGAATTAGCTGATCATATTGAAACTTATCGTATAAGAAAAATAACCGGCAATGATTTTGTAATAGACTTTTTGGCACTCAATAACCGGTCGGATATGATTAACTATATAACTGCAGTAAACGCAAATCCATTGTTTCCATGTAAAAGGATAGATAAAATCTGTATCTATAAAAAATTTGGAGCAAATGCAATTGACACTACGCTTATCCGACAATTTGATTTTGAGTATTATAATATGCATTACGATAACTGCAATCCATTAAATGTATCATTACGTGGATGTGACTTACCACAAGCGAATAACAGACTTATTTTAAAACAAATAACCGAGTCATCAAATTATAAATCATTTATGCCGTATCAATTCTTTTATTCACCTGGCATTTTGCCTAACAGATTTTCATATGCAACGGATATTTATGGATTTTATAATAGTGCAAATGATAATGTTACCGATGTGCCAAATATATACATATACCCCACTGCTTTCAGTTTAAATAACCGTTTTTGGTGCTTTGAATTGGCAAACTACACGACAGAATTTATTCTTCCAGGTGCTAATCGGCAATTCAATAGTACATATGCACAATCAGGACTACTGAATAAAATCATATATCCGTCTGGAACTACAGTTGACTTTACATATCAACCACATATATTTACTTATAAGGAGCAGGATAATCTTGATGGTATTGGGTTCAGACTGTACTTAAAAACAATTTCTGAAAATGGAATAAATATTTCGACAGAACAATATCTTTATGAAAATGGGAAAGCGCTGGGATTTCCTGCTTATGGATATTACGATCCACGTCAAAACGGCAATAAAGATTTTAACTACTGGTGTGATTCGTATGTAAGGACAGGCACAAATATTAGCAACTCTGAAGGTGTCGTCGGGTATGATAAAGTGACCATAATCAGAAACCAATCTGGTGGATATACAGAATACAATTTTGAGAATCAACCAAACCTAGCTCTATTTGAAACTACAACGCCGACAATCCCCACCACAGGCTATTACCAACCACTTGGTTTCGAAGAAGATGTAGCAGCTCTTATTCCACAAAATGGATTTCCGGACGATTTTAATTTATATGATCTTGATATTGAAGATGAAGACCATGATTATATCCTTAACACTTATCCCTACCCATATCGTGATCACGTTAATGTTGAATGGTTTAGAGGAAGAGTCAACCTTGTTCTAGAAAAGGATGAAAATGATCAAGTTGTTCAAAGAAAAGAATATACATACCAAGATCGATTTCAAGGATCAGAGAATTACGGAGACTTAAATGACCAGAAAATTATTTATGGAATACGTACTGGATTTCTGGAGAATGCTTCGCATCCACCAATTGCTGTTGCTACAAAGTATGCTATTTATACCGGTGTTGCAAGTCTATTGTCATCTTTAAACACGGTAACCTATACGGAGAATGGAGAAATCAGCTCACAAGTGGTGTACACTTATAATGAAGCCGGTCAACCATTGACAACAACACAAACCAACAGCGATGGAACAGTTTTTCAGCAACGTTCAAAATGGCTTTATGACTATTTCAATCCACGAGAACATCCATCTTACACGAATTATTATACTACACCAACCGATCCAACTGCAAATGTACTATTCAACATGGCATATCAAAATCTTCCAAATACTCTGGTTGAACAAACAAATGAGTTGATCAACGGATCGGGGAACTATGTTTCAGGTGCTATATTGAACACATATAAAGAAGGTGCAACCATTAATAGTAATGTAAAATATGCTAAAGATGCCCAATACTTTATTCCAACATCCAGTTTGATTCCTACAGATCAAAATACTTCAGGCCATTTTACCTATTCGGGTATTACGTCTATTCAAGATCCAGTTTTTCAATTTGATTCGAGGTATACTCCTTTCAATTTTTATGATAAATATGACAATAATGGAAGATTGATTGAATCACATCCCGCGAATGATATCAAGGCAGTATTGTTGTGGGATGACTATCAGGATATAATGGTAGCATCAGCAATAAATGCTGACGAAAATGAATGTATTTATGGTGGTTTTGAATTTAAAAAATTTCCACTGAATAGTTTTGTTTGGTCATCTGTCTGTATTGAGTCGGATGCAAATCAACAAGCTTTCGCTGGAAATTATTACCTCAAAATGAATCCCACAGGGTTTCTTGAAGTACCACTCGATTTCTCACAAAACAAACCAGCTAATAATGGATATGTTGCCTCAGTTTGGGTAAAAGGAGATGAAAATATTACGCTTTCCTTGAGTGCAATGAGTAACAGTACATTTTTGCTAACCAAAAGTTTTCATAACTATTCTCCATCAACTGAGTGGCATTTATTATCTGTTTCATTCACCAAGTCTGATATTGATCAACTTAATTACGATAGTTTCCTCATAATTGTAAACAATTCATCCTCTTCTGATGCCTTAATAGACGAATTGAAATTCTATCCATCAGATGCAGTTTTAACCTCTCAAAGCTATGATAACAAAAACAACCTGATTTCATCTTCCTCGAAAAATGAACTTTATGCTTATGCAGAATATGATGATATGGGGCGTACAATCATGACAAGGGACTTTGAAAATAATATAATTACCGCAAATTCTTATAACTCTTCCAATCCTGCTAATTTCAGCATTTGCGACTGTAGTAGCAATCAAAATGATGGAATCTTTGTTGTAGGTGAACCCTTGACAATTACCTGCAACAGTTTTGGGGTTAGCAATTTCAGCTTTCAATTCTCTACTGATAATACTACCTTCAGTGGCTGCCAAGGGCAGGCTTCCGTTACGTTTTCAAGTACAGGTTTAAAAACCATCACGATGAAGGCAATATTAAACGGGATAGAAGAATACACATATTCGCGGAACATCACCATTTATAACTAAACCTTCATCCATTGTGTTATGAAAACGTCATTGACTTTCAGGATATTTCTTCCGGTTGTTCTTTCTGTGATCAGTTCTATTAATGATCTGTACGGGCAGTCCTATGATCATCCTTTTGTAAAGACTCAAAGCCTTAAATTCAAGACGGTTGATCCTGCGACATTACCTTCGTTGGGAATAGAGCAAATCAGCGACGTAATTGCCTATACCGATGCCCTGAACAGAACTACCCAGG
>Ga0172367_10005557_pt1 | contig 15167 bp, 19 predicted proteins | sample Lak10m_FD_114542 | JGI IMG/M metagenome (GOLD analysis project Ga0172367, IMG submission 114542) | Freshwater microbial communities from Kabuno Bay, South-Kivu, Congo - kab_022012_10m | ecosystem: Environmental > Aquatic > Freshwater > Lake | place: Democratic Republic of the Congo: South-Kivu... | reverse complement strand
GCTAGCGCTAATTTATTAATGCATTAATCAGATAAACGCTTTATCCAGGGAACAAAGTCTCTGTCTTGAATAATTCAATAATTCAAAGATTAAATGATCATTATCTTTTTCAATTTGAATTTCTGATGATAGTTCTGAGGGTTCTGAGGGTTCTGAGAGTATCGCGAAGCGAAAATAACAGAATTACAGCAGAAAAAAAAGCTGAAATAAGAAAGAATTACTCTCAAAGAGAACTTTTCTATATAAAAATCAACGATCAATCAACAATTAATTCAACAATTAATCATCAAACAAACTATTAATCACCTCACTTATAGATGGCTCTTTTTCATTTTTAGTTAAAATGTCTTCGATTAATGATCAATAATAAGCTTTTTCTTATCATACCAAGAAAAAAGCAGACCATTTAGATCTGCTTTTGAAGAATATCTTAGATTCTTAGGCTTTTTCAAAAATTGCTGTGTTTAGCGCTTCTTGATAGAATTCCTTTGCAATCTTAGCTACAGTCCCAAAAATATCTTTTGGCTCAAGCCCTGCATCACCAATAATATCAGCATCTTCCTTCAAAATATCATTGTTTACAAGCTTTAAGTACTGCCCGATATTCTTAATATTAGGAACGCCATCGTTAATTCTATCATTAGCAAGATCAAACATCTGCTCTAAGCGCCAAGCAGGAGTAACCTTTTGGGAAATATCATTAATTTTCTGAAGTCTTTCATCATCGACTGGTTTCAGAATTTTTACGCGTGAGTTAGAGTGTTTTTCACCTTTGACCTTGAACATGAACAGAACATCCTTGTACATGAATGTTCCGACAACACCTTCACCAACATTTCCTTGAATCCCAAAGTACTGACCAACTGGACTGTTAGGTTCAATAGTATTGAGAACAAGATCGTTCATTTGATTCTGAAATTTTTCAGGATCATTAAAATCAATCAGAATATCGTAAGTACGAAATGAACAGATATTCCAGATTTTAGCATCTTCATCTTGAACCAGCCTATTTTTTGCGAATGTCCTAAACCAGACGGCTGGTTCATTCTCATTCTGAACGACAGGACTTACCTTGAAGTATTCAAAGATGATTGAACGCTTGTCTAACCCTGTAACAGCTGATTTCTTCTGAATAGATCCACCGCAGAATTCGAAGTACACTGTAATGATCTGTTTTTCAAGATTAATTTTGTATTCTTCTGCTAAGGAGCGAATAATCCTCATCCACGCTTCTTGATTTTGAGTTGCAAAAAATGCACATGCAGCATTATCATTTTCTGGTGTAATAATGTCTGTACGTTTCTGAACCCAAAAGCCGTCTGGTTCCGAAAAACACACAGAAGCATTGGTACCGTGAATTTTCTCAGTAAAATGAACGCTCAGAATTGGCATTTTAGCAAGTGAATTAACGATCGTGAGGCCACGATCTTCGTTATATCCGACGTACCTAGCTTTATTCTGAACATTCTGAACAGCGTTCCTAAATTGTTCAATTTCTGGAAATTTAATAAAACGTTTCATATTAATCCTTAGAAAAATTCAAACCTAGATTTCATCCGATCAATTGCCTCTTCTGGAACATTATGAATTGACTTAAACTTCCCAGAACACAGAATGACTTGCGGTTCAATATTAAAGTATTTTCCCATCTGGAAATAAGGTTCCATCTCTTTCAAAGTACTGAAAGTGTTAGACACGATAATAATCGATTTAAGATTTGATTTAACAGCTTTAGCTAAAGCCAAAAAAGTCATATTTTTGCAACAATCATGAGCGTTTGAAAGTTTTTCCCTTTCAAATTTATACTCACCTGATTTCTCAAAATACTGGTCTGCCTCATAATGATGAGCTTCAACATCTGCTAATGTGTATAGATTGCAAAGATCTTTAGCAAGAGTACTTTTTCCAGAACCAGGCAAACCACGAATAAGAATGAATTTGATCATGTTTAAAGTACGCTAAAATTATTGAATTCTTTTTCAGTGATGTTAAGAAATTCTAGTCTGTTTGGGTAGTGATTTATAACTTGCCAGACAATCTGTCCGTCTTTAATTTCCCCAACAAATCTATTGTAACCAGAATCTTGCATCTGAGCGAAGAATTTTGGGTCTTTTTTCACTGTAATCTCGCGAAAAACCTTATCGAATGTGTCCATAATAATCTCCTTGAAGATATTATAACACAGATTTCTTCATCCGTAAATAGATTTTTAAGAATTTTTTAAGTTATTTCACATATCCGTAAAGTTCTTTAATATCGCTGTTTACAACATACCCGCGATGTCCTACAACACCTGGATCGTTCTGTTTTGTAAGTTTATACCCGCATTTCTCGGTAATATACTTCAGTGCTTTATTCGCATTCAGATTTTTTGGTAAATACTCATCGAAAATCTCTTTTTGTCCATAATCTAAAAGAACGTTATAAAAATGAAGATCATCGTGGCTTCCTCTTGTAACTGCCTTTGACACAAGATGTTTAATATCTGATTCATCCCAGATTTGCTTAGTAAAATTAAATGCAGCTTTGAAGTACTTAGCCTTTGACAAAAAATCGTTATCTCTCAAAGAACAATTAAGAATTCTTGTTTTAATTTGTACAGGACAATCTGTAATCTCATCTTGAATACTAAGAAGTACTTTCATCATTTTGTCTGCTTCTATTTCACTAAGTTCTTCTTTATCAATAGAATTCATTTCTAAGAATTGATTGACATTCGTTTCAATTGATTTTTTCTTATTATCGCGAATAAGTTTTGAGTACTTATGAAGAATGTTCCCTTTAAAAGAAGCATCTACAATTTTTGGATCTTTTAAAAAATGATATTTCAATAGCCAGAACATTGCCTTCTTATGATTGAACTCAAGAATATTTCTGAACGTGTCAATCTTAATAATTTTTTTCCCGATCTCAGATAATCTTGTTTCACCATAATCATCTAAATCAAATAAGTAACTTTCTTGATTTTTACCTACGTTACTGATATAATCATCGCGAATATCATCGTAATTAGTTTTGTTGTAATTAATTTTTTCTCTAACGAACATGTGGATTTCACGTGTTTTGCGAGTTCTCTTAATCATTTGAATAGATGAAACAACATCAGCACTCATTGATCCATCATAATGAAAGTGATAGTTAACTGAATTTAAGTTACTAACACCAACAGTCAACGTTGGGGAAAATATTAAGACATCCCATTTGTCATGTTCTTCTTCCTGAAACAAATTATAAATCAGTTTCTTTGTACTTTCAGGTGTTTCAGCCGTAAGTGTAATAACCTTTTTACCTCTCTTTTCAAGAAGCATCTGTAAGCTAAATATAAAATTCAGTGATGTACTACTGACAGTAATTTTATGTTTATCTGCTGTGTAAACTAATGAATTTACGAAGTAATTATAATCATTATACGAGTACAGAGAAGTAGGATCTCTATAGGCGTTATCAATTAGATAAACATTTGTAGTTTTGTTCTCAAGTAAGAAATTTTCGTATCCAGTTAGAAATGCATCAGCAATAACCAGTTTCTTATTAAACGCGCCAAAGAACTTTGTTACATTAAGTGATGAATTACTGAGATTTGATCTAGAATGTATCATCAGTGAAATAAATTCATCCATGATAACAATATCAAAATCCCGAATATTGTACCTCCAAAGGCTATCGTACTGACAAATTAACGAATCTCCAAGATTGTATTTATCTTGATTATAAATTTTGATTTCATATTTATTTTTGAAGTCATTAGCAACGCTGATACGATTAGTTACAATAAGTACTCGCATGTCCTGTTCATGACACTCTTCAATAATGTGCGCAATAACTGTTGATTTACCGGTTCCCATTGGGGAACGAATTGAAAGTAAACCTTCTGGTAATGTAACAAATTCTGAGATTGCACTGCTAATTTCTGGAGTTACTTTTAGATATTTTTCATTAACATGTATCACTGTTGTTTCGGTATTAAATCTAAGAAAAGCATCATCATAATTTATATCCTTTCTCATCAGCTCTTTTGCTTGTGGTAATTTGCGAACTGAATCGAAAATATTAATGCTTTTTGTACTATTTGAATGATGCATTATAAAAGGGGACGTGCTAAACCAAAAGTACCCTCCTATTGATTTTTTCTCGTCTGGATGTTTGAACGAAATACCACCATTAGTATTGTTTTTAATAGCTGTGAAACCCATCATATGGAAAACATTCAAACACAGTTTTTCAATACTATCAATACTATTAATGTTTTGAATATCACTTATTTCAATATTAGCGGCGTTAGTATCTTTAATTTCTGCATTCTTCAATTCGTTAGAGAATTTGAACCTAATTCCAGACTCATTATTAAGAAAAATGTTATTTCGTTGTATCGGAGCGGTCAAAGATGCTTTGCGAACGACTGCTTCGTCAATAACGCAATAATCTTTTAGATCGTGATTAATAAACGAGATTGCTTTTTTAGCATCAATAAAATCAATACATTCTGTAAAAAGAATGCCCTTCAAATTGAAATTATTGATATTGTTGTAAGATTTGGATTCACCAATAATTACTTTATACTTACTAAAGTAATCTAAAATCTTCTGTTTACTTTCTTCAGAATTTACATGATTAATATCTAAAATGAAGTATGTAATGCAATCATTATAGTATTCATCAAGATATTGTTTGCGTCGAAGAGTTCGAATTGGCTCAGTTATCTTAGATAACGGAATATTTAGAATAAAGTTACTTACTATAACATTGTACATCTGTAAGCTAGATGTAGCTTCGTACGTTTCAAAAACGAATGTACAATCATCGTTTAGAGATACAGGTGTTTTTGAATTTGTTTTCTTAGCATGAAAAATTGTTATTTTTTCTAGCATTTTCTATCCTTCTAAAAGATTGATTATAACACAATCTTATTTAAAGCTGTTAAGACAATCTCAACAGCACATTATCTCATTCTCAATCTACAACAAAAATAGATTGGCCTTTTATCTTTATGTTGTAATTTACAAGAATGTTCATGATATCATCATGATTATATTTCTTGGCTAAATCAATTTGAGTACCGAACGATGTTTTTGTGACTAATCCAATTTTGATACCAGCTCGACGAAGTAAGTCTTCAGGTTTTTCCTCTTTCTTTTCTTGGATAAGTTCGTTTGATGGCTTTGACATAGTATCAAGCATATTAATATTAGAATTAACAAGATTAGCAGACTGATTAGACAAATCAAAAACACTTAATAGATCCGTAAATTTCATAAAATTATATTACTTAAGAATGTTGAACTTGAATAACATCTCGTTTCCAAGTTCGTGCAAAGGCGAAGCCGTAATCGCAAATCTGTTGTATATATGATTTGTTTGTTGACCGGAATTAGGATCAATTGCCGTAATCACATTTGATAGATATGGCGAAAATATTGCAGAACTCTTATTTGGATTTGCTGGATCTTTTAGACCAACATAAGCCATTGTTGATGTAGCATTTGGGTTCATATAAAAACGCAATTTACCAACTTGAGCTAGGAACAATCCATCCTGATCTTTTTCGTCTCCAGAAGTAACGTACGCATTCAGACCCATAACAGATGCGCCGAATTCATACGGTAAGACACAGAACGCTTTATATGTTCTTAAAGTTTTACTGTTAGCACGAAGAACTAATGCAGTAACGACTTGAATAATCTCAAACATATTCAGTTCAGGATTTTTCGCTGTGGTTAGCGTTAAGCCAGGCATAGCTAAACAATTAGCGTCAAGAAACTGTAACGTTCTTGTATTCTCCTGATCATTAGCCAATCCGCGAAGTAATTTACCAATAATCGGACCGGCATTTTTACCGTACTGAGACTTAATGTCTTGAATTACTTCCTGCGTCATACCCGTTTTAATTGACTCACTTGGATAAACTGCAGAATTTGAACGAACAAGTTCAAAATCATTTGTTCCAACTTTATTTCTAAGATTAAAGATGGCACCAGTTGGTCCAATTGTTGGAATTACAGAAAAAATTTGCCGCCCTAGAGATGGGAGCAATGTTTGTTGAAATAACTGATCTGGAATAAGGTTATTGTCTGTACCAGCAACATTCGGATCTTCTGGCGTTGGTGTATTTTCAACTAAATTTAATTTGTTCTCGATATCCATGTTTTTCCCTTTAAGGTTTATTTTATTTATATTCAAGGAGAATTAGAACAATGTGTTTTGAAGTCACAATAATCACATAATTTACTTATTTTTTTAGGAAAAATCTTATCAGTTTCTATATTTTGAATTAATTCTTTTAAATTTGAAATATAAGTGCTCAAAAATGCACGTTCCAGAACAATATCATTCTCGTGATCACCATGTTCAACGTAAACATACGAAATTCGTATTTTTTGAATATTTTCGTATCGCTTGAAGAAATAAATACCATAGAACGTTAACTGGTCATAAGACTGGAACACCGGTTCTTTATATTTGCCTGTTTTCCAATCAATTAAATGCAGAACATCGTCAAGTTTACATATAAAGTCAATAGAACCTCTGAATAATGCATTCTTATCTGAGTATTCGCAAACTGAAAGATCTTTTGTCAGGCCAAAATCAAATTCTCGTATACTATCTGAAGATAGATATTTACTTCCTAATTTTGTTTTAATAAAATTATCTACAATATGCGAATACTTCGGTGCAAGCTTATGACTTGATACATTTGGATAGTACTCTAAAATAGAATGAACTGCAGCACCTTTTAGTAATGCAGTTCTATCCGTTTTTTCAGGTTCTATCTTATCAATATAGCCGTATTTGAACTTACGCGGGCATTGTTTGTGAGTACTTAAACGGCTAAATGAATACGGAGCTAAATTCATTTCGCGATCAGAACTCCGATATCGTTGTCAATATCGCTGTTAGCCTCAAGCCATTCTTGAATTTTTTCTTCTTCAAAACGTTCGGAGTCTGTTTTCTTCTTCTTGGCCTTGATCTTATTGATCACTGAACTTACTACACCGACTGGGACACCTTCTTCTTTGAATTCATCCTTTAGTGCCTTAATATCTTCATCAAGTGCTTTCTTCTGTTTCATTAGATCTAGCAAACGTTTTGTGAAAGACTCAATATTAGCACGTGCTTCCTCTGTTGTACGAATTTCCATTATTACTCCTTCATTGTTACTGTTTTAACATAATTTACATACTCTTTGTAATCTGTAAACGAATTGCAATTTACATATACAAATTCAGATGTAATTCTGTATTTTTTATCGTGATCTTTAAACGAAATAGGATGTGATAGATTAAAGATAACACGTTGTTTTTTCTCGCTGTACTTGATAGAACTAATTTCATTTATGTTAATGAAAACATTACCAGAACTATCGTGTAAAAAATTCTGTTTGAAATATTTATTGCAAGAGAGATACTTTAAATTCTCTTCAAGATCTTCTTTACTAACAGCGTCCCAATAAACATAATCACTGATTAGCTTATTATAATTTTCCATCTCAATCTCAATACTATAATTAAGATTGAAAACAATTCTGTTCACATCTTGAAGAACGTTAATGTTTGATACGTTCCTTAAATTTATTGTTCTATCATTAGTTTGTAAAAACATGCGTTCTCCTTAAGAATTTTAATTATAAATTTGTTCTTGTTAATTCAAAGCTTACTTTTGATACGAACCTCAGCTGAAATGCCAGAAAATAAATTACCAAGAATGACATCCTTAGTATTAAGACGTTTACTGAGATCATTAATATCTTTTTCCTTGTACATTTCAGGTTGAATATACACTGTGTAACGACGTTTAGCATATTCAAGACTATTCATTAATCCAGTTTTATCGTTATCTAGAACGAACACAGGATTCTTAAGTTCTGCTAGTCTATCTTCAGGAATCTTTGCCCCCATTAATGAAATGCTATTTTTCAGCTTACTTGAGATCGCATCAAAAATACCTTCAAAAATATAAACTGGTTCTGACTTATCGATGTTAAACCAATTCCAACATTTATATCCAACATTTGCGGCATTCATATAAGTATAGAATATCTTGTTTTCAATATTTCTTGAATAAAATCCATACATTTGATTTCTATAATATAAAGGAATAACAATAGAATTTGTTATACGATAAACAGTTTCCTTGATCTTCAAGTCCTGAAAACCATAATACCATTTTCCATAATCATTCTCGTCATAATCATATCCCCTTGATTTCACATAAGCAAGAGCTTTATCTGATGTTTCAATAGGTTTAAGAAATTCTGAAAGATCTTGTGTCAGTACTTCAGATTGAAGTTCAGTTTGCGGTTCATTATTTTTAGATAAAAATTGTTCGAATACATCTCCAGAAGCAATCTTAGTTAGTACTTTTCCAAAGGTTTCTTTTCTATACTGTTGAACTAAAGATGGAAAAAAATCCCTTAAAAATGAATACACTGTTTTATTATGAACAGGGCAATCACCGTTAAAACACGAAACATTTGTTACAGAATTTTTCTGATAAAGATGTAAACGCTTCATGCGTTTATTAGTATGTGAATCACCACACACTGGGCATCTTGCAGAAATATCTATGTCTGTTTCTTTACCAATTCTATCTAACCCAACGGCTAGCTTAAAATACTTTACGTCAGTTCTATCCAGCATTTTCACCCCAAAAAATTACCAACCAAAATCTTCTGCCGTTAATTCTCTCTTTACTTTAAAAACGCTTGGCAAATCTAAAAGAATAGATTTTAAATCACTCTGAATTAAATATTTTTCAAATTCAGATATTTTTAAATCTGTTTCTGCTTCCTTAAATCGGATGATAACTTCTTGACGAATATCACTAGGGATACCTTCTTCAAGAACTAATTTACGATTTCTTTCATAGTGCTTTCTGTATAATGGATGTGAATTTAACCAATTATTCAGAGATCCAAACTCAGCGATTTTCTTTTGAAGAGTGCTTGGACCAAACTTAATATCTTTATAGATATCTAGTTCACCTGTTGATTCACCTTTACGATTTAGTTTGTAAATATCAAAAGAACGAATAGCATTTTTTTGATCTTCGCTAAGTTCAGAACTTTGAAGTTCTATTGGTGACTTTGCTGTAATATTGTTTTCATTCAAGTGATCTAGAAATGTTTCGCTGAACTCGGTATGATCAACAACCTTTGGAACTTCATCACCTGGGTCACCAAGACAGATATGTTCATTGATCCAATGATCCATGCTTTCGTGTTTATTTTCTGGAACAATCCATTTCTTTGTTAACGAACTGTACTGATAGACTTTGTCTGTGTCCATCTGAGCTTGTATCATATCCTTGTCAGGACTATGAATAAGAATTTTCTCAGATTTGTTAAATTCACGAGAAAGAACAAGCATGATATCATCAGCTTCAGCTCGTGGAACCTCGACAACTTTCCATGGCAAATTGTTTTTTATTTGTTCGATAACTTCATTTACAGATGCAAACACTTTATCATAGTCTATGTCTGATGCATCTCGTCCTTTTTTACGAGACGCTTTGTACATTGGGTAAACATCTTTACGCCAATATCCATTCTCTGATTTATCTAGGCAAATTACCATATCTCCAAAATTTGGCCCGTGCTCTTGCTTAATACTGAACAACTCTTGGAAGATATAGTATTTAGTTAAACCGATAAATTCAGATGTAATATATTTGCCATCTGTCTTGTTCGGTTTAACATTTGCTATAGATGTGTGTATCATTCTATGAATGATAGAACTAAAATCTATAAGGATCATTTTCTGTTTAGACTAGGCCATTCAGCAAATCGTCAAGAGAATTGGCACTCTTTGCTTGTGGCTTTTCTGATTTAGGTGCTTTGACTTCAGAAACCGTCTTAGCTGGTTCAGATTTAGTATGAACTTCTTGAACCGGTTGAACTTCAGGTACCGACACGGGTTGAACCGCAACGTCTGCCTTCAGTGGAGTTTCAACATCTGCAAAAGTAACCCAACGCATCTTATCTTGAAGCTGTTGGTAAGTCATGAATGACTCAGGCTTCAACAAATCAGATAACTTGTAAGTTTTTGTTTTAATTTCTTCAAGCGCTTCATCAACGCTATCGTAAATCGATGTTACTTCGTTGATAACCTCTGATGAATCATAATTAATCTGTCCGTTTGCGCCACGCTTTGCAACCAAACGGAAAGAATTACCACGCAATGGATTAAACAGTTCTTTTGGAACTGCACCCAATGAACGATCTTGTTCGCTTGGATCTACAGCGTTCTGAACCTTATCTTTCATCGCTCCTGACATTTCAAAGAGGAAAATCTTCCCTACATTTTCAGGATTGGCTGGGTCTTTCAAAACCTTAATGTTTGTAACATACTTAATACCGCGACCAAACAATTTTGCGCCTTCTTTATCACCAGCGTTCCAAAGATCTTGCCAATGTTCTTGAAACGGGCAAGGCTGACCGATAGAGGATGGCGAAAACTCAGAGACAAAACGCTTCTTGTCGTTCTTAATAATCGTGGTATTGATCTTGAAAAGTTTCTGAATCAATGCGCGTTCAGAATCAGGCAAGAAACGAATGAGTGCTGCGCCGTTTCCGTTCTTGTCCTTTGATAGTACGTAAAAACGTTCGTCCTTACCGTACTTATTTACTTCTTGAGCGAATGGATCGCCAAGTGCTTGCTTCATTGTGTCGAAATTAAATGCTGATACGTCGATCATATAGTTCTCCTTAAAAAAAAAATCGATTAAATTTCAATAGTTTTAAAACATTTCGGTTCTTAATATTATACTATTCGAATTGTTAAATACAAATGAATTAACAATGAATATTTATATTTTGTTAAACTTTAACACTCATGATGATCTTAAATCCAACAAGAGATTTGTTCTTCATTAAAATTCTGTAAGAATCACGTGCAGAGTTATACTTAACTTCAACGATATAGTCTGATACAGGGATCATTTTGAAGTTCTCAACTGGGATTTTGATCTCAAATTCCTTTGAAGTACTTGCACTCTTTGAGACTGAATATGTATTAGACTTTGCGTTGAATTTGTTAGTTGCTCCAAGTGAAATTTTGATGTTTCCATCCTTAGAATTAAAGATAATTTCACTAAGATCTTTGAAAACTCCTGAAGCTGACTTCATGTTCTTAATATCGTTAGATACAAGATCAAAGGTCGCAACAGATGGTACTTGTTCTGTTTTTGTAAATTGCTCTGGGTTTTTATCGTAAGCATCCATTAAAGCAATGTTGTCCATGATGTAAGTACTAGTTGTGTTCAGTGTACTTGATGAAACATTGACGGTATTCCCATCAATTTGAACACTCCTATCTTCGGGGAATAACTTAAAAAGATTTAGAAAATCTGATAAGCTATCCTTCAATCCGATTGGGGTAAATTCATCTGAATCAAGCGATGAAATATTTAGCAATAGCATCATATCTTGAGATTCAGAAATTGCAACAGTTTCAGGGTACTTAAGAACGATGGAATTTGTAACACCGTTAATCTGCGATAGTACATCGATAACATTTTTATTAAACATAATAATCCTTCTTTAGAAAATTCATTATAACACGAGCTTTATTAATCAAACAAGGTATTCAGGATATTCTTTCTTCACTCTTTCTAAAAGTTCCTGATAATAACTCATTGCACAGTAATTATGTACTTGAACACCTGATTTTATTCGTGAGATAGCGTATTCAAAAACTGCTTCTTTCTTTGTTTCAAACATCCTAAAATCGCTAATCTCCTGAACACCATTCTTTGTGATGATGTATGGCATTACCCTTTCACCGTTCCCCAAAGATAGAAACCAATACTGTTATAGTATTCTTGCTTTGTTTTAGGAACACGAATAAACCCATCATCCGTACTTTTGAAAATAGTACTTCCACCGCCAGATAAACTAATGAAATCACACTTATCAATGATCTTGCCGTACTTTGTTTCAATCAGAGCAAGCAAATCCTTAAGATAAGATTTCTTAATCTCATCTACATATTCCTTAAATTGGTACTTCTGACCACGTAATTTGTAAATGCCAGTATCAATAATTTCCTTAGCTTCATGAAGTGTAATCTGTCTGCCGTGTACTTCTTTAACTTTTCGTGCAACATGTGTGGCAATCTTCATTAAGCCTTCTCGTTCAATACCCTCGAACAAATTGGGTGATGTTTTACCATCTGTTACGAGGAACATATCAAGAGTATTAAACCCAATATCACATCCGACGAATGTAGTTCCGCCCATAAATTCTTCTTGTTCTTGCGGGAAATTATTACCGTACTTATCAATGGTTAGTTTAGATCCAGCTCCTTGTGGAAGGATGAAAACATTCTCAAATGAGAACTTTTCTCCTGAACATTCAAAGTTCATTAAGCCTTCTTTAAAGTGTCCTGAATTTTCAATCTGCGCTTTACTCAATCCAGATACGATAACATCCGGTGTTACACCAAGAATTTTAATTCCGTGATATAGAAAGGCAGGTGCATAATACTCTAGATTTTTGTAATCTGTAATATCAATTAGATTTTCTGAAGGGAGATGCAAAGCATTCTCGCCAACATAATAACTATGTTCCTTAAAATCATAAATTCTGGAGTCCTGAACATGCGGGTTCCTCTTCGTAATGCCAATCGTCGAAGTAAACTTAAACTGTTTTTCGATATTTCCTTCAGATGTTCCAAATGTAATCTTTGTATCACCAAACCCTATATCAATTCCTAAAATCTTTTTACTCATATTTCTTTCCTTTCAAAATTCGATAGTTAATTATATTAAATCCTTAATTAAAAATCCATGTTTTGCAGCTCTGCCGCAACTTTAATCGGGCGATTTTCCATCTTAATTGATGGCGGTCTAATAACTTCCTGCGAAATTGATCCAAACTCGACATCTGTATTAATGAACGCTTCCTTACTAGATTTTGACGGTTCTAATCGTTTTGAACCATCCGAATTACTTTGATTAATTTGAACAGATTTGTTTCTATTCTGATCTGGTTGAGCGTATTGCGTAACAGTACTCCCATCTGAGAAATCAATATTTAATTTATCTATGTCTTTTGAACATTCTATTAAAAGCTTAAACATCAAAACTCCAGATCTGTCATCTCAGATGGGATTTCTTTTTTCGGACGGTTCTCTTGAGAAGTTTCAGGAATGATAGATGAGTTTTCAGATGATTTTTCGTCTAAGTTCTGTGGCACAATTCTAACGGTGTAATCTTGCATTGGACTTGCATTAGATTTTGTAACATTCATAGAACCATTTTCAAATGAAATATCAAAAGTGATATGTTTTACTCTATCTGGGATGTCTTTTAATTCAATAATCATAATCTTCTTTCATGACAGAACATATCTATCAGATATCTCAGGCCGAACACTAGATGGTGGGTAATACTTTCCATTTAGAACATACGGGGTTTCTGAAATTTTTACCAATCTATCTTCACGGTGGAAAACATTCCAATTTAGTTCTGCTTCTAACTCAGATACAAGTTTGAAATCTTTACTTTGCACAAGGATTTGATCAGCTCTTAAAAAGTTCATGATGATCAAATTATCTGTGAAAAATAATCTGTACTTTCTTTTGAAATATCTACCCATGTAGTATATTTTACGCGGATAATTTTTAGATATATTTAGAATTTCTTCCCTAGTAGAGCTGAAAAAAATACCTTCTCCAGTGATAGATGCACTTCTAAGGGCATCATTAATAGCGTAATGGTTAACCGCTTTCAGGTTCGTGTAAGACTCTCTACGCTCGTAGATATAATCGTCATTTGGTTTTAGAGCAGTAACGACATTTACAAACCATCGTGAATATGACTCTGCTGGAACATCATAATTTATGAACGTTGGTGGGTTATCAACTTCAAAGTAAAATTCATACGGCGCTTTAACAGAGATATATTCTTTGAACGAGACAGCATTATTTGTAAGTGCTTCTCGGCACTTATTATAGAATGTTACGTCATAATATGGGTCAATAGTTAGGAACATACTTACTGATTAACCTGTACAAATTCAAATTTCACTATAGGAATTAATGAAAATGTTTCTCCTGACACCTTAGACCTGATCATTCCGAACAATCCTTTGTACTTTAGAAGATATAGAATACTAATGAAATTGATATACACTAAATATGTTGGAATGAATATCAAAAGCATTCTGCAAAATCGTTTTAAGGGATGGCTTTGAACAGCAAACGATCGAAACATCACAAGAAATTTAACGTATTCTCTAGATTCTCGAATAGTTAATTCTTGAGCTCTAAAAGAAAGAACAGCAATATACGGAATGATAGATAGAACGTTTGCAATCAGCCCGAACTCAGCAAACCTAATAAGAAATTCTATTTCTTCAGAACTCATTTAAGATCCTCTGACCACATCTGTTCTACAGATTTGACGACCAATCTGTCTAATTCTGTTTTACGTGTTTTAATGTCAATTTCAAGTTTACTCATACGTTCCTCTGTTAAAGACAGAATATTCATGTTCAGAAGATAGTCATATGAACCATCTTTTTCTATGATATCCTTTACCTTCTCTAGATCATGAATGATATCTGCTTTCTTACGCTTGTTAATGATCAATTTGTTCTCAACGATCATCTTAATGAACAGAAACCTGCTATAATCTAGGCGAATATCTTCAGTTATTTTATTTATTAAAAACTGCTTACGTTTTGATAGATATTGCTTTTTGACGGAAATATACTTATCCAAAATCTCTCTTGCGCTGTTAAACACAAGAATTTTATTATTCTCGTCTAGAACGGTGTAGTTTTCTGTGATCTTCTTGACAAGTTTCAGCTTTACGAGAAGATCATCATCTGAAAGTTCAGCTAATGTCTTAGATGGAATTGTTACATCGAACAAGAAGTTATCATTCTCGGATTTATCTCGATAAGATTGAATTACCTTACGATCTTCAAGATCATCTAGAACAGCCAAATACGTCTTAAGATCGTACCCAACTGGAACTTCAGAAATCTGAACCTTATTGATACCCGTACGTTCAATTTTCCCACAAATTAACCATTGTGATGAATTATCACCTTCAAGAACAGATCCCTTAAATCCGTTAAAGTACGGACGTAACGGATTTTTTGATTGTTTGCCGATCAGGGCTCCCTTGATATAAATTTTGATATCTTCAGGATTTCTCGGAAGAAT
>Ga0172367_10005556_pt1 | contig 15168 bp, 8 predicted proteins | sample Lak10m_FD_114542 | JGI IMG/M metagenome (GOLD analysis project Ga0172367, IMG submission 114542) | Freshwater microbial communities from Kabuno Bay, South-Kivu, Congo - kab_022012_10m | ecosystem: Environmental > Aquatic > Freshwater > Lake | place: Democratic Republic of the Congo: South-Kivu... | reverse complement strand
TTTTCATTTACTAAGATTCAGTCATTGGCTTGAAGATATCTATGGTGAACAAACCGATCTAAGATATTTTAAAGATACACGCCGGCATGAAATAGATTTTGTTTTGCTCAAGCAAGGTAAACCTTGGATAGCTGTAGAAGCTAAGCTCTCTGAGCAAAGCTTAGACCCGAACATAGTCTATCTACTCGAAAGAGTAAAAATCCCCTATGCTTTTCAAGTGCATCTTAAGGGTTCTGATAACTACCGTGTCGAAGATATTAATGGCTGCAAAGTTTTTATTATGCCTGCAACTAAGTTCTTGAGTAATTTGCCGTAACATAGTGCTATTACACTAATCCTGTTCCAGCTACAGCCTCTGAAAAGTATTTACGCAAATCTAATAAGCCATTTTTATGCAAATAATATTAGGTTTATCAACAAAGAACAAGATATAATGTAACCAGTTGTTAATTGGGGGATTAATAGTTTTTTGTACAAGAATATTAACTAACATTATATGCTCAAATATAAAGCAAAATCTGGTATCAGTTTTACGGTAGGATCACTATTTGCCAAAGAAGCTCGTTTATTAATAGACCTCTATCTCAAAAATTTAGATTGGACCAAAGCAAAGAAAGAAGCTATTGAAAAAAATATTCTACAAACCACAAAAAGAAGTAGCTGCCAAAGAATTGTTACAGAATTATATTCTCGATTAAAGCTTTTAAGTGATATAGAAATTGATTTACTTGCACAGGGAACGAGTCATGACCAGCTACATATTCTATGGCTTGCATTTTGTCGCAAATATCAGTTCGTATATAATTTTGCAAGTGAGGTAATAAGACATAAACTACAAAATTACAATTACCAAATAGATGATTTTGATTTCAACATGTTCTTTGAGACTCAAGAATTGATTTACCCAGAATTAGCTAAAATACCTGAAAAGCAAAAAAATAAGTTAAGACAAGTCCTTTTTCGTGCTCTTAAAGAAGCTAATCTTGTCGATGAGAAAAAAAACATCAAAGCCCTCATATTAAGTAAAGACCTGATGAGTGCCTTAAGTTCTAATAATAAAAACGACTTACTTATCTATCCTCTAATCATATAGAATTATGGGGTGTGATAAGGACCGTTCAAAACGACAGGGAAGCTCGATTTAGGCATTTATTAGAAGTAACGAGTAGCCAACAGTTTTTAAATAATGAGGGTGTTGACGAGATACCTTTTTATATTTGCGCATATGATCCGGAATTAAACCAAGAAATAGAAGAAGACGTTGAGCTGCTTAAGAAAAACCTCTCGCAAAAAAATATCAAGACTCTCGAAATAAACTTATATGATTTAGCGATACAAATCCTAAAAGATAGCGGCGACTGGAACTGGTACATAACAAAGGAGCCAGAGCTAACCAAACAAGAATTTAAAGAAGAGCTTCAAGGTATTTTAGATGTCGAGCAAGTGCTTACTCCAGCCATATCTGAGATTATAAAAAGCACAGAACATGACTTAGTGTTTCTTACTGGCACGGGTGTGGTATTTCCTTATATCAGATCCCATAGTGTCCTAAATAATTTACAAAAAGTAGCTAAGCATAAGCCAACTTTGATTTTATTTCCCGGCGAATATCAGCAAAGCCTTGATAAAGGCGCATCCTTAAAGCTTTTCAATAAGCTTGAAGATGACCAATATTATAGGGCTTTCAATATCATGGAGTACAAAATTTGAAATGACGGCTAAATTAAAAGATATATTTGCAAAAAGTATTGATCGTCCAATTGATGGCGTAATCAAGGCTGATGATGATTCTAGCTTAGCGACAGAGGTTGAAGAGTATGTTTTAACCAATGAGCTAAAAAAACACTTAGACCTATTCCTTCATGCTTATAATAATTCAAAAATCTCTAATGGCGTTTGGATCTCTGGTCTTTTTGGTTCAGGTAAATCTCACTTGCTTAAGATGCTCGCCATTATATTAGGCCACCAAGAATTAGATGGCAAGAATTTACTTGCAATATTTAAAGAAAAATGTGGTGATGACGAAATGTGCAAGGCTGAATTAGATAAAGCATGTAAAATCCCATCGCAAAGTATTTTATTTAATATTGATCAAAAATCTGACGTTATAAATAAAAAAGAAGTTGATGCTCTACTTGCAGTATTTGTAAAAGTCTTTGATGAAGCTTGCGGTTACTACGGCAAACAAGGTTATATTGCTCAATTTGAAAGAGACTTGGATGAAGAAAATCTTCTCGTTAAATTCAAACAAGAATTTGAAAAACTAACGAATCAACCATGGGACACTTGGGGAAGAATAAGAAGTAAACGAGTAGCACAGGAAGCAGACAGCGCTTACAAACAAGCAACTGGCAGAGAAGTGATGAATATCTTAGATAAATATCGCTCAGATTATTCACTTTCTATTGAAGATTTTGCCGAGCAGGTAAATCATTATATTGATAAGCAAGAGAAGGGTTTTAGGCTTAATTTCTTTGTTGATGAAGTGGGGCAATACATTGCAGACAATGTTAAACTCATGACGAATCTACAGACTGTTGCTGAGAGCCTTATAACAAAGACCAGAGGTAGAGCATGGATCACAGTAACCGCTCAAGAGGATATGAATACTGTCGTTGGCGAAATGGATAAGAATCAAAGTAATGATTTTTCCAAAATCCAAGCAAGATTTTCTATACCGTTAAAACTTACAAGCACGGATGTTGACGAAGTAGTGCAAAAAAGACTGCTCATTAAAAAACCCGAATTTCAAAAACCACTTGAAGAAATTTACATAAAACAAGTAAATAATTTTAAGACCTTGTTTGACTTTGGTGACAATTCTGCTGAATACAGAAACTACACAGATTTAGAGCATTTTACAAATTGTTATCCATTTATACCCTATCAATTTAGGCTTTTTCAAGCTGCTATTCAAAACCTATCAGACCACAACGCTTTTGATGGCAAGCATAGGTCTGTTGGTGAAAGGTCTTTAATTACAGTGTTCCAAGATGTCGCCAAAAATCTCCAAAACCATAAACTTGGAGATTTAGCTACTTTTGATTTGATGTATGATGGCATCAAAAGAGCCCTTAAGGCAAACCTAACGAGAGCCGTTAATAGAGCAGAATCCGAACTTGATAATAAATTTGCTATCCAAGTCTTAAAAGCTCTTTGTTTAGTAAAATATATCAAAGAATTCAAACCAACTATACGCAATATTTGTGTATTGATGCATAGTAGTTTTGATGAAGATGTAGCGAGCTTAAGAAAAAAAGTTGAAGAAGCTTTAAGCAAGCTTGAACAGCAAACTTATATACAGCGTAATGGTGAACTCTATGAGTACTTAACTGATGAGGAAAAGGATGTAGAGGAAGAAATTAAAAAAACTGATATTGAGACATCATCGCTCTTGGATGAGTTAGACATCATAATCGCAAGAATACTTAAAAATAATAAAATTAGATACTCTAATGGTCATGATTACGGCTACGCAAGGAAACTGGATGACAAACTTTTTGGCAGAGATTATGAGTTATCTATTAATATTGCAACTCCTTTCAATGAGAATATTGATAATGAAGCGGTGCTCAAAGCTCATAATATGGGTAAAAACGAACTTCTAGTGGTTATGCCAGCAGACAAAAGGCTAGTTGATGATTTGGCTATTTATAAAAAAACAGAGAAATATATCAACCAAAATCACTCTTCTACTCAAAAAGATACAATCAAAAAAATCCTCACAGAAAAAGCCCACCAAAATACCACTAGACTGAAGAATATAGAGCTCAAAGCCAAAGAGCTTCTCTCTCAAGCAAAATTGTTCATTAATGGTAATCCACAAGAGTTAAATGGTGAGGATCCGCAAGCGCGCATAGAGAAAGGGTTCACTAATCTTATAGAAGCTACTTATTCAAACCTCGGAATGATATATCGTGAAAATTACAAGGAGCAAGATCTTATTAAGTACCTAGAAAATAAGGACTCACAATCAACACTAATAGGCTCACTACAGGAATCAGAACAAGAGCTATTAAATCACATCAAATCTCAAACCGAGAAAGGTATGAGAGTAAGTGTTAAAGACATCTCAGAAAGATTCCAAATTAAGCCTTATGGGTGGTATCCAAATGCTATTTTGTGTACATTAGCTAAATTATATGCTTATTCCAAAATTGAAATCTCCCAAGATAGTAATATCCTTGATAGCTCAGAATTAAACCGAAAATTAGCAAATAATCAATTCCAATCACAGCTTATTGTCAAACCACAACAAGAGTTTTCACAAGCTAAAATCCGCCAATTAAAAGATTTTTATCAAGATTTCTTTGATGAACCTATTAATCTAACAGAGCCTAAAGCTCTAGCTGAAAGCATAGAAAATAAACTAAAAGAAGCTAGAAATAAATTAGAAACATATTTAGCCGAGATTAATTACCTACCAGTAGTAGCTTCATTAAAAGCACCAAAAGAACTAATAGAATCTTGCCTTGGTAAGCCCTATAACTGGTATTTGGAGGATTTTACTGTTCAACTTGAAGCGCTATTTGCAAGCAAAGAGTCTGTGATAGATCCTATTGATAAGTTTATGAACGGTCCTCAAAAAGAGATCTATGCGTCTGCTGCTGATTTTATCAAAGCAAATGAAGCTAATTTCTCCATACTTAATACACAGCTACTCACTCAAGCTCAAGAGATACTAGCTGATTTAAGCTGCTATAAAGGTAACCGAATTTATGAATTAAACAATCTTATAGAACAATTAGAAAACGAACTGGGAGTAAGGCTTGAAACTGAGAAAAAGAAAATCTTAGCCAAACTAGAATCTAAAAAACAATCCCTAGAAGATTTGGATGAATTCAAATCATATGCTGACTTAAATGGAAAGATATTTGATTCTGTTTTTGACGATTTTGCGAATCAACTAAAATCTCAAAAGCTATACGCAGTGCTAAATGATCAACTAAGAAGTTTTGAAGAAAATCAATACCAGAACCTATTATCAGAGATCACAGCTCCTAAAAGATTCACCAAGCACCTAGCAAATCCTGTTAACAGTTCTACGACTGTTGATGAAACAGAGCTAGAGACGGTAACTCAAACTAAACTGATTCTTAGTAGAGACTTAATCCCCTGCTTCAAGAAGCCACTATTAAGCACAGAAGAAGATGTGGAGAATTATACTCAAGCTGTGAAAGATGCCATGCTTAAAGAAATTAAACAAGGAAACAGAATACAGCTATGATAATAAAAAATCTCAAGTTAAAAAACTTCTGTGCTTTTGAGGATATCGACGTGGATTTCTCTCCCAAAATTAATATTATTATTGGGGAAAATGGTACAGGCAAGACACAGCTATTAAAAAGTATTTATTATGCAATTATTGCTAAAAAAGAAATTGCGATAGAAGATCTTGGGCAACATCTGGCACATACCTTAGTACAACTATTCAAACCAATTGATGACAAGCTAGGCAAATTGAAAATGACGGGAGGGGCAGACAAGGCGCAAATCACCGCAATAACAGACGATCGAATCAACGGGCCAGAAGTTAGCAGCTTTTCTTTTGATCACAATTCTAAATTTATACAGTTTGACAACCCAAAAAATAAAATTAAAGCAGAAGAAGCTATATTTTTCCCGACCAAAGAAGTCCTTTCATTCATGAGGGGGTTTATTAGTCTCTATGATAAATATGATTTGGCTTTTGATTCAACATACAGAGCTCTTTGTTCTCTGCTCGAATTACCAGAGCTTAAAGAAGATCACTTGCACGAAAAATCAAAATGGGCAATTCAAGAAATAGAAAAAATTTGTGGGGGTAAGTTCCTTTTTCAAGGAGGAGGGGAAGTAAGATTCCAAAAAGGCTCTACAGAGTATTCTTCTCACATGATTGCCGAAGGTTTTAGAAAAGCTGGTATTCTCTCTAGGTTATTAAAGACTGGATCAATTCAACCCGGGGTCAGTGGTCCTTTATTATGGGATGAGCCTGAGGCAAACCTAAATCCTCGCCTGCTTAGGTCTTTTGCTGAGATTATGCTTGAACTATCACGCGGTGGACAACAAATTATTATAGCTACACATGAATATATATTACTGAAATGGTTTGATTTATTAGAGCATAAAGGGTTTGATGACGAAATCTCCTTCCACACCTTCTACCGCGATGAGAATAATCAAATCAGGGTTGATAGTCAAGATTCATACTGTAAATTGAAGCAAAATGCAATTTCAGATACTTATGCAGAGCTGTATGATGAAGATGTTAAGAGGGCTCTAGGTCAATAATGCATAAGTTTACAGAAGGAGAGATTGAAATTAGCTTTAGCAATGACTCAACTTTTGAAAGATTTGATTTTTCAAAAGAGCAAGGAATGACTCAAGCTAGGGGTCTGTGTTTAGTCGATTTGTTAATTCATGAATCTCAGCAAACTTTTCTGGTTGAAATAAAAGACCCATCCTGCGCTGGATCAGTAAACAACAAAGGAAATGAAAACTTTGAGCAAAAAATTACCACGGACATGCTTCCCCCAGAACTTGCAGAGAAAGCAAGAGACTCATATACTTTTTTACATCTGATGGATAAAATCAACAAACCGTTAACTTTTGTTTTTTTATTAGGCGCAGAAGCTTTAGGCTTAAAACCAGCCTCTCTCTTGACTTTAAAAGAAAAAATAATTGAAAAAATCAGACAGGAATGTAATACCTCTTGGCAAATTGATTATGTCAGAGACTGTGCAGTATTTTCCCTTGAGACATGGAATGAGAACTTTCCTAGATATCTAATTAAAAGGATAAGGAAATGATCAATGATTCTAAGCTAAAAAAGTTTGCCCAACATGCTAGGCGCATTTTGCTAGAGCAAGTAGGCGCTAAATTAGATTTGGTCTTAACCGAAGGCAGCGTAGCAAGTAGAAGCAACTCTAAAACAGTATCGGACCTAAAAGAAGCCCTCAAGAAAGAACCTAAAAAAGAACTTGTCGAAAGAGTAGCTTATACTTGGTTTAATAGATTTTGCGCACTTAGGTTTATGGACGTGAATCGATACAACAAGATACTTGTCGTATCACCCCTAGAAGGACAAATACAGCCAGAGATTCTTGCTGAAGCTAAAGGTGGTTTTATAGATGAAGAACTTGTTAGTAAACAAGAAACTAGAGCCAAAATCAAAGGCTTATTAGACGGATCTATCACTAGCGATAACGCTCAAGCAGAGGCTTACTCACTACTTCTAGTCTCGGTTTGTAATTACTACCACAGCACTATGCCTTATTTATTTGAACGCATAGATGATTATACAGAGTTACTCATCCCTGATGACTTGCTCTCAGGCAATTCTATACTTGCTTACACCAGAGAAGCCCTCGTAACAGGCACTTGTAAAGATGAACAAGAAGAACCGATAGTAGAAGTTATAGGTTGGCTCTATCAGTATTATATCTCAGAGCGTAAAGATCAAGTTTTTGCGGCACTTAAGAAGAACAAGAAGATCGAATCTTACGACATACCAGCCGCTACTCAGTTATTCACCCCTAATTGGATAGTTAGATACTTGGTAGAAAACTCTCTAGGCAGATTATGGATGCTCAATAAGCCTAAGTCTAAGCTAATAGAGCAAATGCCTTACTATATTGCTAACAATGAAGAAGCGACAGAAGACTATCTAAGAATTAGTTCCCCAGAAGAGATTAAGATCTGTGATCCAGCTTGCGGCTCTGGACACATGCTGGTCTATGCTTTTGATCTACTATACGCCATCTATAAAGAAGAAGGATATGAAGCTAATGAAATTCCAACTAAAATTCTCACTAATAATTTATATGGCATAGAGATAGACGAGCGTGCTGGTGAGCTAGCGGCTTTTGCACTCACCATGAAAGCAAGAGCTAAGCATAAACGCTTCTTTTCAAAGCCAGTCCAGCCAAATATCTGTGTACTACAGAATATAGATTTCTCAGAAGATGATCTAGCTAGCTACATGAATACTGTAGGCAGAGACCTATTCACTGAACCGCTTCTAGAATGCTTGAGACAGTTTAAGGATGCCAAAAACTTTGGTTCATTAATTAGACCAGCAGTGCAAGACATAAGTTATGTAATTGATGTACTGAAGAAGAAAAATCTTGAATCTAAATTACTGTTATATAGAACTCATGAAAAAGTTTTGCAAGCTCTAACGCAAGCTGATTATCTAAGTCAAAAATATCATGTAGTGGTAGCTAATCCTCCATATATGGGCGGCAAGGGCATGAATGGTCCATTGAGTGATTTTGCTAAGAAAAACTATCCTGATAGCAAGTCTGATTTGTTTGCAATGTTTATAGAACGTACTAAGGACTTAGCTCTTTCAAAAGCATATACAGGAATGATTACTATGCAAAGCTGGATGTTTTTATCAAGCTTCGAGAAGCTAAGAAAAAATATTACTGAATCACAGACTATATCATCTATGGCTCATTTGGGTCCAAGAGCTTTTGACAGCATTGGAGGAGAAGTAGTACAAGCTACAAGCTTTGTTCTAAAAAGACAAGCAGCTCTAGAGTTCAAGGGTAGTTTCATAAGACTTATTGATGGCAAATCTGAAGTAGAAAAAAACATGCAATTATTACAAGCTATCCAAAACCCAAACTGTGGACACTTCTACCGCGCTTCAGCAGAAGATTTCAAAAAGATACCCGGAAGTCCGATTGCTTATTGGGTGAGCGAGCAGCTGTTATCGTCATTTGCAACAAACAAAGCGTTATCGCCTGTTTGTAAACCCACGCAGGGATTGGCAACAGGCGATAACGCTTTGTTTGTAAGAGAATGGCACGAAGTATCAAATAGTGATATTGGTCTTAATTTTGAAAACAATATACAGGCCTCAAAAAGTAATTTAAAGTGGTTCCCTTATAATAAAGGTGGTGATTTTCGACGTTGGTATGGAAATCAAGACAATATCGTAAATTGGTCTAATGGTGGTATTAAGATATGTAACTTTAAAGACTCAAAGGGGAAATTAAGATCTAGACCACAGAATCTTGGATTTTACTTTTCTCCGAGTGTTAGTTGGTCTAAAATTAGTAGTGGCTTACCAGCATTTCGTTATTTCCCTCAAGGTTTTATTTTTGATGTTGCGGGCACTTCAATTTTTACTACAGACAATCTTTTAAGAAAAAGGGTTCTTGGTTTTTGTAATTCAAGTGTAGTAAGAATGATCTTGCAGATTTTGTCTCCAACACTTAATTTTGAAGTAGGTCACATTGCTTCTTTGCCGTTGCAACCCAAACAAGGGACGGTTGAAATCATAGATCGTCTCATCACCTTAAGCCAACAAGACTGGGACTCCTTTGAAACATCATGGGACTTTCAAGCATTACCTTTGATCACCAACAAGGAATCAGACAAAAGTCTCAAAGATGCTTACATTAAGCTCAGGTCACAATGGCAGTCTATGACTGATGAGATGAAGAGGCTTGAAGAAGAAAATAACGATATCTTTATCAAGGCTTACGACTTGGAAGATGAATTAGATAAAGAAGTACCATTGAAAGAAATTACTCTCACCTGTAATCCTTATTATCGCTACGATGACAAGAAGTCTCCAGGGCAGTTAGAAGCTCTACTTGAAGCAGATACAATGAGAGAGTTTATTTCTTATGCGGTGGGCTGTATGTTTGGTAGATACTCTCTTGATAAGCCCGGGCTAATACTTGCTAATCAAGGGGAGACTCTTGCTGACTATCTCAAGCAAGTCCCGCAGCCTAGCTTTAAGCCTGATGATGATAATGTTATACCAGTATTAGACGATGAGTGGTTTACTGATGATATCTCAGAAAGATTTCGTAACTTCCTAAAAGTAAGTTTTGGTGATCAGCACTACGAAGAGAATCTCAAGTATATAGAAAACGCCATCGGCAAAGATATACGCAAATATTTTATTAAGGATTTTTATAACGATCATGTTAAACGCTACAAGAAGCGCCCTATATATTGGATGTTCTCTAGTGCTAAGGGTAGCTTTAATGCTCTAGTATATATGCACCGCTATAGAGCTGATACTGTAAGTACCATTCTTAATGGCTACCTGAGAGAATACCGCTCTAAACTAAGCTCCAAAATCTTACAACTAGAGACAGTTGAGACAAGCGCAGATAGCTCTCAAGCCGAGAAGACAAGAGCCGCTAAACAAATCGAATTAATACGAAAAATCATCAAAGAACTTGATGAATACGAAAAAGACATACTCTATCCTCTTGCCACTCAAAAAATTGAAATTGATTTAGATGATGGCGTTAAAGTCAATTACGGCAAGCTTGGCAAGGCTCTGCAAACTATACCCGGATTAAAAGACGATTAATGACAAATCAAATTACTAATTCGAATAAAGATCTTGTGGGTATTGAAAATATCGAGAAAGCACTATTGAGTCTCTTTGATAGATATAGATTGGTTTTTTGGTATGACGAGAAACAAGAGCTAGAAGAAGAGTTTAAATCGCTAGATCTAAATGGAGTTAAAAAAATAAAACTAGAGAACAATGAGTTTACTACCAAGCATAAATTAATCAGAGAAGAAGCTAAGCAAAAATTCCTTATCTATAGCAACAAACCAGCTCCAACGCCAGAAGAGAACTGGCTTCTAGATTTACTTCTAGCTAATGTTGAATTTAAGGCTGATAAAGTATCTATCCAACTCACAGAGCTAGGTCTAGATTTTAAGTTTACAAAACTAATTAAAGAACACATCAAGTTTTTTGACTCCAAAGAAAGAGTAAGCACGCTCAAGCAATTACTAGCCTCTGTAGATAAAGGCAAAATTCATGCTGATCTTATAATGCAAAAAATGCTAGCGATTTGTGCAGGCGTAAATGATAGCGAGCAAGATGGCGTTATTGAAAAACTACTGGAAGAACTTGCTAAAAACAGAGATGATAAATTAAAACTTGTTTCTAGAGTAGGCTTAGAAGAATATTTGTTCAAAAAGCTTAATACAATATACGGCTATGACTCTAGTCAAAAAACGATTAGGGATTTTTGCCTTAAACTGTTTAAAACTGCTTACTTGAGAGCCGTAGATGGTAATAAAGACAAAATCCCTCTTAATGCAGAAGCTCTCGTGTTATTGCGCAAATGGAAGAACGATAGGCATTATGCCGATTCTTTTGAGACACTCTCCAAACAAGCGCAAAAGGACCTTGATATAGAGCATAAGCTTCACGATGTAGATTACAGGCTCTTGTTAGATATAGACTATTTTGAATTAATTGAGCTAAAAATTATTAATGAGCTAAAAGACCTCATTCTAAATAGACGCATAAGCGAAGATGATGCTCTCAAAATTATTAGCAAACGTAAAACCAGTCATTGGTATAAGCAATACAATCACGTCTATAACGCACTGGCTGCAGCTGTAAGCTTTATTTATTCAATAGAAAATAATGGCTTTAATATGGATTCTACTACCCAAGGTGTCACTAAATATACAGAAAATTGGTATCGCATTGATCAGCTTTATAGACAGTTTGTGTATAACGCTCAAGAAGCACAGCAAAGATCTCTTCTAGATGAGCTTATACGCAAGATAGATAATCTATATTCAAACAATTATTTGCTAATCTTAAACAATAACTGGCAACAACAGATAGATAAATTAGATAGCTGGCGTTTCTCTGGTTGTATTTTACAAAGAAGTTTTTATAAACAATGGATAGAACCTTTTGTATCTAAAGACCGTAAAATCGTAGTCATTATTTCAGATGCTATGCGTTATGAAATTGGAGAAGAGCTTAAAACACGTATAGTTAATGAAGATAGATTTTCTGCGGAGCTAGAACCTGCTGTAGCAATGTTGCCTAGCTATACTCAGCTTGGCATGGCAGCTTTATTGCCTAATAGCAAACTAGAATTAATTGATGACGAGAGTTCTAATGTATTAGTTGATTCCTTGCCATCAATAGGAGAAAAAAATCGCAAAAAAATTCTCAAAACAAATTGCAAAAAGATATCTAATACTTATCTAGCAAAAGAGATCTTGAAGCTTACTAACTTGGAAGCTAAGGAATTGATCAAAGAGCATGAGGTTATATACATATACCATAACCTAATAGATCATACTGGGGATAAACTTGCTTCTGAAGAAAGAGCTTTTATTGCATGTGAGGATAGCATTATAGAATTGATTACTCTTGTCAAAAAGCTTGGCAATGCTAATGTTAATAATTTCATCCTCACAGCAGATCATGGCTTTATCTATCAAAACCAAACGCTTGAAGAAAGTGATTTCTTGAGCCCGGGTATTGATTTTGATAATGCAAGTTTTAAAAATAGAAGATTTGTGATAGGTAAAAACCTCCAAGATCATAATAGTCTCAAAAAATTTACTTCTTCTCAATTAGGCTTAGAAGGTGAGCTTGAGATACAAATCCCCAAGTCCATTAATAGGCTTCGTATCAAGGGCTCTGGCACTAGGTTTGTTCATGGCGGAGCATCACTTCAAGAAATAATCATCCCAGTACTTTCTATAAACAAAAAACGCCAGAGCGATATTTCTCAGGTGGAAATCGAAGTTATTAGGGGGGCGAGTTCAATTATTAGCTCTGGTCAATTAACAGTCACGCTCTATCAGGTTGATCCCAAGGACGCGAAAAATCACCCTCGTCAATTACGCATAGGTTTATATACCAAAGATGATGAGTTGATTTCAGATCAGCACGAACTGGTTTTTGACTCTGCCTCTGACAATCCCAGGGATAGAGAAAAAACCATCAGTCTTATACTCAGCAAATCAGCAGAGAAAGCAAATAAACAAAATATCTACTTGAAACTAAAAGAACAAATCAAAGATTCAGATGAGTATAGCGAATACAAGTCTATCAATTACACACTAAGGAGATCATTTACTTCGGATTTTGATCTCTAATAAGGAGCAAACAAACATGGAAACACTAGAAACTCAAAAATTAGATACCAAAATCAATGAGAACTTTCAAGGGCTGGTAGTTCGCAAAGACTTGGTCAGTACGGTCAAAGGTAATGCCATAGTACCATCGTATGTACTTGAATATTTACTTGGGCAGTATTGTGCCACTAGTGATGAAGCTTCTATAGAATCGGGCATAGAATCAGTGAAAAAAATTCTTTCTGAACACTATGTACATCGTAATGAGGCTGGATTAATCAAATCCAAAATCAAAGAAAAAGGTCGTTATAAAGTTATAGACAAGATTAGCGTATCTCTTAACGAAAAAGACGATTGCTATGAGGCAAGTTTCGCGAACCTTGGCATTAATAAAGTCCTAGTAGACTCAAGTACAATTAAATCTCACCCCAAGCTGTTAGTCTCGGGCGTTTGGTGCATTGCGGATCTAGAATATGAACACAACGAAGACAAAAAAACGATCCCTTGGGTCCTAGCTAGTATTAAACCAATTCAACTCTCTGATTTTGATTATAAGCAGTATATAGAAACTCGCAAAAAATTTAGCACAGACGAATGGATTAATCTGTTAATCCAAAGTATAGGTTTTAATCCCGAGATGTTTAGCAAACGAGGAAAGCTAACACAGCTTGTCAGACTTATTCCTTTCTGCGAGAGAAACTACAACTTAATAGAATTAGGGCCAAAAGGCACGGGTAAGTCACATATCTATTCCGAATTCTCTCCTCATGGGATTTTACTCTCTGGCGGTGAAGTTACCGTGCCTAAACTGTTTGTAAATAACTCTTCTGGCAAGATTGGTTTGGTTGGATACTGGGATACTGTTGCTTTTGATGAATTTGCAGGCAAACAGAAGAAATCAGACAAAGCTCTTGTAGATATCCTCAAGAACTACATGGCAAATAAATCTTTCTCTCGTGGTGTAGAAACTCTTGGGGCAGAAGCTTCTATGGTTTTTGTGGGTAACACAAGCCATACGGTGCCATACATGCTTAAACATAGTGATTTGTTTGATGATTTACCAGAAAAGTTTCATGATTCTGCTTTCATAGATAGAATTCATTTCTATATACCCGGCTGGGAGATAGATATTATACGAGGAGAAATGTACTCTAATGGCTATGGTTTTGTTGTTGATTACTTGGCAGAGATACTAAGACACTTGAGGACTTATGATTATTCTGATCGTTATACTAAGTTCTGCGATTTATCCTCTACTTTATCAACGAGAGATAAAAATGCTGTTAATAAAACATTCTCTGGTCTAATGAAGATACTTTTCCCAGATGGTCAAGCGAGTGAAGAAGAAACCAGCGAATTACTTAGCTTTGCAATAGAAGGACGTAAAAGGGTTAAAGACCAACTTTTTAGAATAGATCCTACTTATGCACAAGTTGATTTCTATTATGAGAAACCTGGTGGTGAGAAAGTTTATGTCAAAACTTCTGAAGAAAAAGAATACCCTAACTACTATCACAAGACAATTACTGATGGGGATCTGCAAAATTCTTCTAACGAAATGGGGGGTGCTGTAGAAGCCGAGGCTAAGATCGTTGTAAGACCTGCTCTAGTACATCAAGAAGAGCCCACAGAGCAGACCCTGACTTTCGAGGAGAATCAGAAAGGTGTTACTTATGAAAAGCTCTTCGTACCCTATTTAAAAGGAGCAAAAATTATACACATAACAGACCCATTTATTAGAATATTCTACCAAGCAAACAATCTGATGGATTTAATGGAGGTTCTAGCCAAAAACAAAAATCCGGAAGATGAGATAGCCGTACACTTGGTAACAACCGCCGATGATTATAAGTTTGAATCACAACAAGACTTCTTAAATCAAATCCAAGAAGCGTGTATAAGGGTTGGTATTCAATTCAGTTATCAATTTGATAACTCTGGCAAGCTTCACGCCCGTTACATCGAAGCAAACAATGGTTGGAAGATCATTCTAGATAGAGGCTTAGATATTTATCAGCCCTTTGATGCTGGGAATGCTTTCTGCATGGCTCGCAGATTGCCTGAAAATAGAAAGACTAAGAGTTTTTATGTAACTTATACAAAAAACAAGCCTAGCTCTCTTGCCAATCCATGCTAGTATATATGTAAGTGGTAGTCGTCCCCTCCTACAACCAAGAAGCCCCACCAGCTATTAGCCTGCGCGCAGAGCAGACTAAGGCCGACGCCAAATTCGAAGCAGCCGAAAACCAACTGCGCCCGGTTAATTTTAAAGATTATATAGGTCAAACTAAACTCAAAGAATTATTG
>Ga0172367_10005555_pt1 | contig 15170 bp, 15 predicted proteins | sample Lak10m_FD_114542 | JGI IMG/M metagenome (GOLD analysis project Ga0172367, IMG submission 114542) | Freshwater microbial communities from Kabuno Bay, South-Kivu, Congo - kab_022012_10m | ecosystem: Environmental > Aquatic > Freshwater > Lake | place: Democratic Republic of the Congo: South-Kivu... | reverse complement strand
GGGCACGGGGGCGAAAGTCATATCAGCCTTCTGGGCGGAAGTTGGACGTGGACAGACCTTGCCAAGGACTTCCTAGAGCCGAGGCTGAAGAAGCTATCGGATTCCGAAACTCGAATTCTCTTCGTCTCAACCTGCTTCTCAGAGAAGGGCGTGGACCGAATCTTGACCTGCCTTCCTGAGCGCTTCACTGGCGCCTACTACTTCAGCGAGGAAAAGGTGCCATTCGCAGATGCGCTCACTGCCGCGGCAATGTTCTATCGACGAAAGGAACTCAACAAGCCGCATGCTAAGGTATTGGCAGATATCAACGGCTACTTTGGAACGAAGAAGCGCCTGTTCTATAAGAGTGCGGCCTAACCATTCGTTCAACCGGAAGCAGTGGGGCATGCCGTCGTTTGGGCCTCCATTTCATTCTGCCCAAAACGCCGTCATACCCCACTGCTCCGGTTAACTCGCACGTTAGGCATCAGAACGCTGGAAGGCAAACACCCCAAGCTTCGCCAGCCCTCCAAGCAAGGCGGAACGCGCTCACCAACTACGCCCGACGCCAGGCCCGGTGTTCAAGCCAACGCCCTTCGGCAGCCGTCGATTGCCCGCGTCAGGCGCCCGTGGCATCTTGTCTCCTGCGGGTGAGCTCCGGCTGTACCCTGCCATGGCTCAGCTCAAACCTTGGGCGTCCCAAATCCACTCAGCGCCATTCCAGCATGGGCAAAGAACTCAAGCGCTTGAAGCGTCGGAAAGAGGCATGGGCCAAGATGCAGGCGCTGCAAGACCAGGCAGCGACCACGCTCTTGGTGCACTACTCCAGCGCGAGCTCCCACGACAGATCCGACGGCAGAACCCCCCGGGTGACATCGATCGCAGTCCGCAACCTCGCCTCAGGGCAGACGGACGCATTCTCGATTTACCAGATCGCCGAAGAAAGGCATCTGCCCTTTGACCTGATCTCCCAACACTACGATGACGATGTGGAAGGTCGGATGCTGGGCCGATTCCATGAATTTGTTCGTACCCGACAAGACTGGAACTGGGTGCACTGGAACATGCGAGGCGTCAACTATGGCTTCTCGGCCATCGAGCAACGCACACGTGTACTCGAGAGGTCGCCGGTCCAGATCTCCGAGGATCGCAAGTTCGATCTGTCTCGCGCGCTGGTGGACCTGTATGGAGTCGGGTACATAGACCCGCCCAAGCTTGAGACCTTGCTGACGAGGAATGAAATCACCGCAGAAGACTTGATGACCGACAAGCAAGAGGCCGATGCGTTCGAGCAGAAGAACCTCTTGAAGCTGCACCAGTCGACCCTCGTAAGGGTTGACTGCCTGGCAGAGATCTTCGAGCGCACGATGGACGGCAGCCTCAAGACCGATTCCACATGGATGGACCGTCACGGATACGGCCCCGCCGCAGTCGTTGAATGGGCGAAGGAAAACCCGGGGGTCACTTTTCTCATCGCCGGCGCTGGCATTCTTACCAGCATCTTGCTGGTGTATGGCCTCTGGGTGTGAGAATGAAATGACACCCGGCTCCGCAGGCTTTCTTTGGGCAATGCGGGGGATGCCAAGCCTGTCGGCGAAGGGGTCTCTGAACTACGTATCGACCACGGTCCGGGCTATCGCGTCTACTTCATTCAACGCGGCTCGGTATGGATCGTTCTGCTTGCTGGCGGAGACAGATCCACCCAAGCTCGACCTGACTCCGACAAGGTTGACTCGGGCTGACCGGAGGCGTACGCTATGTCGTACGTTCACAAGGAGGCCGCAGCATGACCAGCATCAGCGCCACAGACGCGCGCAAGTCACTCTACAAGCTCGTCGATGAGGTCTCGGAATCGCACGAGCCTGTTCAGATCACGGGCAAGCGCAGTAACGCCGTGCTCATCGGCGAAGACGATTGGCGCGCGGTACAGGAGACGCTGTTCCTCGTGTCGATTCCGGGGATGCGCGAATCCGTCCTTGAAGGCATGGCGACGCCGTCATCGGAGCTCGAAGACAAGCTCGACTGGTGAGCTGGAAGCTCGTCTACACCAAAGCCGCGCGGAAGGATGCGAAGAACCTCTCGGCTGCAGGCCTGAAGGACAAAGCAGCTGCGCTGCTCGCAATCCTCGGCGAGAACCCGTATCAGACTCCGCCGCCCTACGAGAAGCCCGTCGGTGACCTCTCCGGCGCGTACTCTCGACGGATCAACATCCAGCATCGGCTCGTCTACCAGGTTCTCGAGGACGAACATGTCGTCAAGGTGCTCCGGATGTGGAGCCACTACGGCGGGTAGGTCGAACAAAGGTTTCGAGCTGACGGCCAGGGGGCTAGACTCGTCCCATGAGGCGACGTGCCGCAGCTCAAACCTAACAACGTTAGGCGCCGCAAGTGGACGCATCGCTAAGCTCTAACGTTAGGCGTCACCAACTGCGTCATGTGACTCCGCGCGCAAGATCATGCGCTTCACCTCGCACGAGGTGTGAAATGGCAGTAGTTCAACATTTGGATGTTTGTTTCTGAACACACGAAACACTTCATCGGCAAATGCTTGGCCGATTGACGTGACACCGTTAAAGTCCAACATCACGATCTTGAAGCGGTCAAATCTTGAAAGTAGCCTTTTTGCCTGCGAACGAGATACAGGATTGTCGTCCCCATACTGCAGCAGCTTCACTGGAACCACGGTCGTGGTGAAACCATAGTCTTCGCCAGAGCTGAACCTGTCAAAGACCTTCTTGCTCGTTCGAGCAGTGTGATTGTGGAGCATCATTCTGACCGTCGTACCCTGGCCAGCTGAACCGGCCTGAAGTACCCAGTCTTCCTTCTTGTCGAATTGATGAGAGAAGTAGACCTCACCGGAGAAAATCTCAAACTCGTCGAACATCCTCGACGAGAAGAAAATCCCCTCGCCAGAGTGATTCGCAGGATCCGTCGTGAACTTTCCTTTCGCGAGCTCGAGGACCGCGTGACGCTCGTCCATAAGATTTAGTGCCGCCTGGATCTTCTTGAAGATTCCTACGCCATTGTCTTCAATCGTGATTGTGCTTGCAGCTGCCGTCTTTCGGATCGAAACCGTCACGGCGGTCCCGCCTGAGTGGTCTATCACGTTGTTGAATATCTCAGTGAAACCATAATGCCAGATGCTCATCACGTTCTCAGGCATCTTACCTAGCGCCGGGGATACCTCGCTCCTCCAGACGGCATCCTCGGTGATCCCTTTCCCCAGCTCATATTCCTTCGCCCATTGAAGGAGTGGCGCCAGATGGTACTTCTTGCTTCTTGTTTGCCCGCTAGTGGTGACGGCTCCCTCGTCCACAAGGCGCTGAAGATGCTTGTGGACCGCTTGCCGCGTGCACTCAAACCTCGCCGCCGTCATCCGCACGATGTCGGACGGATGGGCGTCGAGGTTCTCTATGATGAACTTGCGGACTGGCTCACCGCCAGCACGTACTTTGCTCATAGTCAGTTTGTCAACCAGTGTTTTTCACATTGTCAACCTTGCTGGCACCTTTGTCAACCTCCTACCCGGTGACGACGACCTCCGCGATCCGGACCGCCCCATCGCAGCCGTGGTTGTGATCGTCGAAGAGGATGTCTACGGAGTCAGCAGCCGATCCTGTATGAAGACATGAACTACCCCCTCAGGTAGTCCAACAAATCGTCCGCACCTCCCCCTGACGGTGAGCCGAAGTTCTGGCTCGAACCGGACGTACACTTGGCAGTGAACATCGGGCTCTCGCCCACGCAGGTCCGGCAAGCGCAGGCCGCAGTCGTCGCGCATCAGCGGGAGATCGAGAGTGCTTGGCGCCGCCACTTTGGAGGCTGAGGTCACCAACATCTCGGCGCACAGGTTCTGGGTTCTCCTGGGGCGCCGAGGAACTCCCGGTCCCGTACGAGCAGTTCCCGTGGTTCAAGCAGGCTACGGTCGAACAGATCCTTGCTGTTGAGCGGCCCACCGAGAACCATCTGTACTGGCCTCGACTCGACGTGGACCTCTCTGTCGAGTCGCCGCGGCGACCAGGGGATTTTCCGCTGGTGTCCCGCGCCGGCACCTGACCCTGCGCGCAACGGGTATTGTCGACCCGCCGTAGATCAGGTCCGTGGATGGCCGGGTTCTTCTGGCCGGCAGGCTCAGTCACGATGCACAGGTCTTCCGGGCGAGTCCGCAGTCGGCTGCGTCACGGCACCGGACCATCCGTAGCCGCAGCGCGGTCGACCAGCCAGGCCAGCAGCTCGCGCCAGCCCGACTCCGGTGCATCCTCGAGCAGCACCACCAGGCTCAGCCAGCGACCGTTGACGTCGCGCACGTAGCCGGCGGCAGCGCGCACGCCGTTGAGGCTGCCGGTCTTGAGCCGTGCGTGGGCCTGCACCCGGGTCCGCGCCGCCGTGCCGTCGGCCCCGGCGATCGGCAGCGAGGCGGCGAACTCCGGGAACAGGGGTGAGGTCGCCATCCGCCGCAGCACCGCATGCAGCTGCTCGGCGCTGATGCGCGTGCGGCGCGAGAGCCCGGACCCGGAGTCGATCAGCGCTTCGGCCTCGTCGGCCAAGGGCGCGACTGCGGAGAGCCAGGCGCGCGTCGCGGCTGCCGCCTGCTCCCGCGTCGCCGGCCAGCCCGCCGTCTCGGCGCTGGCCGTGAGCCACAGGTGCTCGGCCATGACGTTGTTGCTGAAGCGGTTGATGTCGCGGATGAGGTCGGCCAGCGGCGCCGAGCGCACCTCACCCACCAGGCGCATGCCGTAGCTGCCGTGGCCATCGACCACGCCGCCGCTCACGCTGCCGCCCACCTCGCGCCAGGTCTGCAGCAGCATCCGCCGCGTGTACTCGGGGCCCGCCAGCGGCGCGATGTCGATGCTCGCGCTCTCGCATGCTGCAGGCACATCGCCGCTGAGCCGCACCCGCAGCGGCGGCGCGTCGGCCAGGATCTGCAGCAGCGGCCGCAGGCGCCAGTCGCCGCAGTCGCCGGCGGTCAGGCGCAGCTGGTTCTCCAGCGTGACGCCGTCGATCGCCGGTTCCAGCCAGGCTTGCACCGCGGACGTCGCCGGGTCGGCGCGGACGTTCACGCTCTGCGCGGCGAAGTTGAGCAGCAGCGCGTCGGCGCCGACGTTGTAGGCGCGCTGCGGCTGGCCGTCGAAGGCGCCGGGGTCGTGCGCCGGCAGGCGGAAGGCGCCGCGGTCGACGACGAGATCGCCGCGGATGTGGCGGATGCCCGCAGCGCGCACCTGCTCCAGCAGTGCCCGCAGGTCCTCGCGGCGCAGGCGCGGGTCGCCGCCGCCCTCGAGCACGAGGTCGCCGTCCAGCGTGTCGGCTGCGGAGACTGCCGACGGACGGCAGGACAGCGGTTCCGGCCCGGCTCGGCTGCGACCGGGCGCCATTCCAGGTCGGTTCGGCCGCGGCATCCCGCAGCGCGCCAGCATGACCCTCTCGCCCTTGGCCCAGGCGCGCGTCGTCCAGCGGTAGCCCGGGCCCAGTTGCTCCAGCGCCTGTGCGGTGGTGATCACCTTGAGCACCGACGCCGGGTTGCGGGGCGTCTCCGGCAGCCAGTGGAAGCGCGCCTCGGCGCTGTCCGCCTCGCCGAACCAGATGCTGATCTGCTGTGGCCGCACGCCGGCCCGCTCGAGCGCCGCGGCGAAGTCGGCGGGCAGCCCACCACTGACCTCCGCCGGCGGCCCCCGTCGGGTCTCCTTTTCGAAGCCACCTCCGAGCGCAAGCGAGTGGGAGCGAGAACAAGCGAGACCCGAGGTAGTGGGCCGCCCGTCACAGGTTGCAGATCCGCCACCCGCCACCGGCATCGCCAGCAACCCCAGCAGCAGGCCCACGACGCCCCTCACGCGGTCGCCTCCTCCAGCGCGCCGAGGGTACCCTCGACCAGCACCCGCATGGCTTCGTCGTCGAGGCAGTAGGGCGGCATCCAGTAGACGGTGTCGCCGATCGGCCGCAGCAGCAGGCCATGGCGCAGGGCGGCGCGGGCGATGCGCGTACCGACGCCGGGCCCGCTGCGTGCCGCCCCAGCCGCCCCAGCCGCCGCAGCCGCCCCAGCCGCCGCAGCCGCATCGGCCGCCACCTCGAACGCCCACACCATGCCGCAACGCCGCCAGTGACGCACCCGCGGGTGGCGCCGCAGCGCTTCGGCCGCGGCGTCGATGCGCGCTGCGAGCTCGGCATTGGCGGCCATCACATCGCTCGCCTCGAAGCGGTCGAGCACCGCATTGGCGGCGGCGCAGGCCAGCGGGTTGCCCGTGTAGCTGTGGCTGTGGAGGAAGCCGCGCCGCAGTTCATGGTGGTAGAAGGCCTGGAACACCTCGTCGGTGGTGAGCGTGACCGCCAGCGGCAGGAAGCCGCCGCTCAGGCCCTTGGAGAGACACAGGAAGTCGGGCCGGATGCCAGCCTGCCAGTGCGCGAACAGGGTGCCGGTGCGGCCGAAGCCGACCGCGATCTCGTCGCAGATCAGGTGCACGCCGTAGAGGGTGCAGAGTTCGCGTGCCAGCCGCAGGTACTCGGGGTGGTGCATGGCCATGCCGCCGGCGCACTGGATCAGCGGTTCGACGATCAGCGCTGCGGTCTCGGCGTGGTGCGCCGCGAGGTGCGCCTCCAGCGCCAGCGCCTGGCGCCGGGCGAAGGCCAGTGCGTCCTCGCCGGCGGCAGCCTGCCGCGCATCGGGGCTGGGCAGCACGGTGGCGTCGCGCAGCAGCGCGGTGTAGGTGTCGCGCAGCAGGGGGATGTCGGTCACTGCGAGCGCGCCCAGGGTCTCGCCGTGGTAGCCGCCGGCCAGTGCGACGAAGCGCGTCTTGCCGGGCTGGCCGCGGTTGCGCCAGGCGTGCACGCTCATCTTGAGCGCGATCTCGGTCGCCGATGCGCCGTCCGAGCCATAGTGGGCGTGACCGAGGCCGGTGAGCGCAGCGAGCCGCTCCGACAGCCGCACCACCGGCTCGTGGGTGAGCCCGGCCAGCATCACGTGCTCGAGGCGGTCGAGCTGCTCGTGGATGGCGCGGCGGATGTCGGGCTGGCCGTGCCCGAACAGGTTGACCCACCACGAGCTGATGGCGTCGAGCTGGCGGCCGCCGTCCTCGGCCCACAGCCAGGGCCCCTCGGCGCGCACGATGGCCAGCGGTGGCGCGTCCTCCAGTTGCCGCATCTGCGTGCACGGATGCCACACGGCACGCAGCGAGCGGGCGGCGAGGTCGTTCTGCGGGTCGGCAGGCGCGGTCACCCCCTCATTATGGGCAGGCCGCGTTGCAAAGTCGCTGCGCCGGCGCTTGCCGGTGCCCGTTCGCGTCGGTGCATCCCGGCGCCCACTGCCGCCCTCACATGGCCGCCCGCACATGGGCGCCCGCGTATACTCGCGCCTCCCCGCCGACACGGAAGCTTGCATGCCCTCCAGCCCCCGCCACGACGGCCGCCAGCCCGACCAGCTGCGCCCGGTCCGCTTCACCCGCCGCTTCACCCGCCACGCCGAGGGATCGGTGCTGGTGGAGTTCGGCGACACCCGGGTGCTGTGCACCGCCAGCGTCGAGGACCGGGTGCCCGGCTTCCTGCGCGGCAAGGGCCAGGGCTGGGTCACCGCCGAGTACGGCATGCTGCCGCGTGCCACCCACACGCGCGGCGACCGCGAGGCCGCGCGCGGCCGGCAGAGCGGCCGCACGCAGGAGATCCAGCGCCTGATCGGCCGCAGCCTGCGCGCCGTGACCGAGCTCGGCGCGCTCGGCGAGCGCACCGTCCACCTCGACTGCGACGTGCTGCAGGCCGATGGCGGCACGCGCACGGCGGCCATCACCGGCGCCTGGGTGGCGCTCGCCGACGCCTGCGAGTGGCTGGTCGGCAATGGCCTGCTGGCGGCCAGCCCGCTGCGCGACAGCGTCGCCGCGGTGTCGGTCGGCATCCACGAGGGTCGCGCCATCCTCGACCTCGACTACGCCGAGGACTCGGCCTGCGACACCGACATGAACATCGTCATGACCGGCTCCGGCGGCATCATCGAGGTGCAGGGCACGGCCGAGGGCAACGCCTTCAGCCGCGACGAGCTGCGGCAACTGATGGACCTCGCCGAGCACGGCATCGGGCAACTGGCGGCGCTGCAGCGGTCGGCGCGCGCCGGCTGAGCCGCAGCCGGGGCCGGCGGCTGGGCGCGCCGCGCTGCATCGCAAACTGCCAGAGAGGCCGGATGCCATGAGAGACTTGCGCCCATGAACGCACCTGTCGAACGCAGCGCTGGCGAGATCACCGACGTCGCCGCCTACATGCACGACCTTGGCCGCGCAGCGCGCGCCGCCAGCCGTGTCCTGGCGCGCGCCGACACCCGCGCCAAGGACCATGCCCTGGCGGTGATGGCGGCCGCCATCCGGCGTGATGCCGCAGCCTTGTTGCAGGCCAACGCGGAGGACCTCGAGGCGGCTCGCGCCGCCGGGCTCGACGCCGCCATGCTCGACCGCCTCGCGCTCTCCGCCAAGGGCGTCGAGTCGATGGCCGCCGGCCTCGAGCAGATCGCAGCCTTGTCTGATCCTGTTGGCGAGATGAGCGGCTTCGCCTACCGCCCGTCGGGCATCCAGGTCGGCCGCATGCGCGTGCCGCTGGGCGTCATCGGCATCATCTACGAGGCGCGGCCCAACGTCACGGCGGACGCCGCCGGCCTCTGCCTGAAGAGCGGCAACGCCTGCATCCTGCGCGGCGGATCGGAGGCGATCCGCGCCAACCGCGCCATCGCCGCCTGCGTGCGCGAGGGCCTGCGCGAGGCCGGCCTGCCGGAATCGGCGGTGCAGGTGGTGGCCACCACCGACCGCGCCGCGGTGGGCGAACTCATCACCATGAAGGCCCACGTCGATGTCATCGTGCCGCGCGGCGGCAAGAGCCTGGTCGAGCGCATCGACCGCGAGGCGCGCATCCCGGTGATCAAGCACCTCGACGGCATCTGCCACGTCTACCTCGACGCGGGTGCCGACCTCGACAAGGCGGTGCGCATCGCCGACAACGCCAAGACCCAGCGGCTGGGCACCTGCAACACCATGGAGACGCTGCTGGTGCACGCCGCCCTGGCGCCCGCCGTGCTGCCCCTGCTCGGCCGCGTCTACGCCGACAAGGGCATCGAGCTGCGCGGCTGCGAGCGCACCCGGGCGCTGCTGCCGGGCATCGCGGCGGCCACCGAGGACGACTGGCGCACCGAGTACCTCGCCGCCATCCTCAGCATCCGCGTCGTCGACGACCTCGACGCCGCCATCGACCACATCAACACCTACGGCAGCCAGCACACCGACAGCATCGTCACCGAGGACTACACGCGCGCCCGGCGCTTCCTGCGCGAGGTCGACTCGTCGAGCGTGATGGTGAATGCCAGCACGCGCTTTGCCGACGGCTTCGAGTACGGCCTCGGCGCCGAGATCGGCATCTCCACCGACAAGCTGCACGCGCGCGGGCCGGTCGGTCTGGAAGGCCTGACCACCCTCAAGTGGGTGGTGCTGGGCGACGGCCAGGTGCGGGGCTAGGCAGGCTGCGTGGCGACCCTGACCCCGGTCGGCATCCTCGGCGGTACCTTCGACCCGGTGCACCATGGTCACCTGCGGCTGGCCGAGGAGGTCGGCGGTCTGCTCGACCTGCAGCAGATCCGCTTCATCCCCACCGGTACGCCGCCGCACCGCGCACAGCCGGCGGCCAGCAACGCCCACCGTGCCGCCATGGTGCGGCTGGCGATCGCCGGCAACCCGCGCTTCGTGATGGACGAGCGCGAGCTGACGCGGACCGGTCAGTCCTATTCCTTCGACACCGTCATCGATCTGCGCACCACCCTGCCGGCGCAGACGCCGGTGGTGCTGATGATGGGCGCCGATGCCTTCCTCTCGCTGCCGGGCTGGCACCGCTGGCGCGAACTGCTCGAGATCTGCCACATCGTGGTCGCGCAACGGCCCGGCTACAGCGTCACCAGCTGGGAGTCGGCGCTGGCGCCCGAGTTGTGGGAGGCCTTTGCCAACCGCTCGGTGGTCAACCTCTCGCCGCTGTGCCGCTCGCCGGGCGGCCGCATCGCCATCCACACCATGACCGCGCTCGACATCTCGGCCTCGCTGCTGCGCAGTCAGTTGCGGTCCGGCGTCTCGCCGCGCTACCTGCTGCCCGACGCGGTGCTCGACTACATCCACCACAACGGCCTCTACGCCACCCGCGACGCCGCCGACGGCGAAGCCGCAGCGTCGGCCTCCTGAGCGCCGCCAGCCCCTCCCTCCACGCCCACCCAGACCCCTGCATGAACCAAGACCCCTGCATCAACAGCGAACAGCTCAAGGACACCGTGGTCGACGCGCTCGAGGACATCAAGGCCCAGGACCTGGCGGTGCTGCCGGTGCGGCACCTGACCTCGCTCACCGACTACATGCTGATCGCCACCGGCACCTCCAACCGCCACCTGCGGGCGCTGGCCAACGAGGTGCAGGAGCGGGTCAAGGCGGCCGGCGGCGAGGTGCTCGGGGTCGAGGGCGAGGCCGCCGGCGAGTGGGTGCTGATCGACCTCGGCGACGTCGTCGTGCACGTCATGCAGGCGCAGGTCCGCGAGTACTACAACATCGACGAGCTGTGGGGCGGCGACGCCTCGCGCGTGGCGCGGCACCTGCGCACCACCGGGGTCGCCGGCGACGCGGCGGGCGAGCCCGCGCCGGCGCCGCGCTCCGGTCGCGCCGGCCCGCTGCCCGGACTGCCGGCGCGCGGCGGCTGAGCGCCGGCCGGCGACCGCGGTGCGACTGCACGTCCTCGCCATCGGCGAGCGTCTGGTCGATTGGCAGCAGGCGGCCTGCGACGACTACGCCCGCCGCTTCAGCCGGCCGTGGTCGGTCGAGGTCCTCGCGCTGCGCGCCGAACCGCGCGCTGAGGGGCGCCCGCCGCAGCGGCTGCGCGCCATCGAGAGCGAGCGGCTGCTCGCTGCGGTGCCACGCGGGGCGACGCGGGTGGTGCTCGACGAGCGCGGCCGCGCGCTCAGCACCCGCCAGTTCGCCGACCGCCTGCAGGCCTGGCAGACCGAATCCGGCGAGGCGGCCTTCCTCATCGGTGGCGCGGACGGCCACGCCGACACGCTGCGCGAGGGCGCCGACCTGCTGCTCGCCCTGTCGCCGATGACCCTGCCGCACGGCCTGGCGCGGGTGCTGCTGCTGGAGCAGCTCTACCGCGCGACTACAATACTGGCCGGGCACCCCTACCACCGCGAATAGCGGCCGCGCAGCCGCGGCCCCCGAGCCACGTCCGCGGTGCCTGACCGCCCGCCACCGACCATGCCCCACGCACCCTTCTACCTGGCCTCCGCCAGCCCGCGCCGCCTCGAACTGCTGCGGCAGGCCGGCTTCGAGCCGTCGCTGCTGCGCCTGGCTGCCGGGCGCGTGGTCGACGAGACGCCGCTGCCCGGCGAGCCGCCGCTGGTCTACGTCAAGCGCCTGGCCCACCAGAAGGCGCTGGCCGGGGTCGCCGAGCTGGCGGCCACCGGTCTTGCCGCGGCGCCGGTGCTCGGCGCCGACACCACGGTCGCGCTCGGTGCCGAGATCTTCGGCAAGCCGGCCGATGCCGACGAGGCGGTGGCCATGCTCAGCCGCCTGTCCGGTCGCGAGCACCAGGTGCTCACCGCGGTGGCGCTGGCCGAGGGGCAGCGCGTCGACCTGCGCATCTCGGTGAGCCGGGTGCGCTTTGCCCACCTCGACGCGGCGCAGGTCCGGGCCTACGCCGCCAGCGGCGAGCCGCTGGACAAGGCCGGTGCCTACGGCATCCAGGGCCGTGCCGGCTGCTTCGTCGAACGCCTCGAGGGCAGCTACAGTGGCGTCATGGGTCTGCCGCTGTTCGAGACCGCCGATCTGCTGGCGCAGGCCGGCATCGTCAACTGGAAGAGAGACGCCTGATGGCCGCCACGCGCGAGGAGATCCTGATCAACGTCACGCCGCAGGAGACGCGGGTGGCGCTGACCGAGAACGGCGTGGTGCAGGAGATCCACATCGAGCGCGCCAGCCACGTCGGTCTGGTCGGCAACGTCTACCTCGGCGTGGTGCGGCGCGTGCTGCCGGGCATGCAGTCGGCCTTCGTCGAGGTCGGCCTCGAGCGCGCCGCCTTCCTGCATGTCGCCGACATCCGCCGCCCCGGCCTGGTGCCCGGCAGCCTGCCGATCGAGCAGCTGCTGCACGAGGGCGAGAGCGTGGTGGTGCAGGTGCTCAAGGACCCGATCGGCAGCAAGGGTGCCCGCCTCACCACCCAGATCAGCCTCGCCGGGCGCTTCCTCGTCTTCATCCCCGGCGACGAGCACATCGGCGTCTCGCAGCGCATCGAGGGCGAGGAGGCGCGCGAGGCGCAGCGCGCGCGTCTGCAGTCCATCCTCGAGGCGCAGGCGGTGAGCGACGCGCGGGCCGGTCAGTCGACCCCGGGTGGCGGCTTCATCATCCGCACCAACGCCGAGCAGGCCAGCGACCGCGACCTCGCCGCCGACATCGCCTACCTGCGGCGCCTGTGGCACGAGGTCGACCGCCGGGCGCGCAGCGGCAGCGGCATCGAGCTCCTGCACCAGGACCTGCGACTGCCCCTGCGCGCGCTGCGCGACATGGTGTGGGAGGAGACGCGCCGCATCGTCGTCGACTCGCGCGAGACCTACCAGCGCATGCTCGAGTTCGCCGAGCTCTACACGCCGGCCGCGCTCGGCCAGATCGAGCACTACAGCACCGACCGCCCGCTGTTCGAGCTCTACCGCATCGAGGAGGAGATCGAGCGCGCCCTCGGCCGCCGGGTCGACCTCAAGAGCGGCGGCTACGTCATCGTCGACCAGACCGAGGCGCTGACCACCATCGACGTCAACACCGGCGGCTTCGTCGGCCACCGCAACTTCGACGAGACGGTGTTCAAGACCAACCTCGAGGCGGCGCAGGTGATCGCGCGTCAGCTGCGCCTGCGCAATCTCGGCGGCATCGTCATCATCGACTTCATCGACATGGACCTGCCGGAGCACCGCGAGGCGGTGCTCGCCGAGCTGCAGCGCGCGGTGAGCCGCGACCGCATGCGCATCAGCGTCAACGGCTTCACCCAGCAGGGTCTGGTCGAGATCACCCGCAAGCGCATCCGCGAGTCGCTGGCCCACGTGCTGTGCGAGCAGTGCCCGACCTGCCAGGGTCGCGGCGAGATCAAGACCGCGCGCACCGTCTGCTACGAGATCCTGCGCGAGGTGGTGCGCGAACTGCGGCAGTTCAAGCCGCGCGAGTTCCGCATCATCGCCGGCCAGCCGGTGATCGACCTCTTTCTGGACGAGGAGTCGACCAGCCTGGCGCAGCTCGAGGAGTTCGTGCAGCGGCCGGTGTCGCTGCAGGTGGAGACCACCTACTCGCAGGAGCAGTACGACATCGTGCTGCTCTAGCGGCTGTCGCGGTAGCGTGCCTCGAGCGCCTCGCGGCGCGCGGCGTCGATGCCGGGAGCCGGGCTGGCGGCGGCGCGGGCGGCGATGGCACGCCGCGCCAGCCAGACGCCGACCACCACCAGCAGGAAGGGTCCGACCCAGAGCAGGGCGTTGCTCACCGAGAACGGCGGGTCGTAGAGCACGAACTCGCCGTAGCGGTCGACCATGTACTGCTTGATCTCGCCGTCGGAGCGGCCCTCGCCCATCAGCTTGACCACCTGGTTGCGCAGGTCGATGGCGAGCCCGGCGTGGGAATCGGCGATCGACTGGTTCTGGCAGACCAGGCAGCGCAGGTCGGCGGTGATCTCGTGCAGCCGCTGCAGGTCGGTGCCGGGCGGCAGCGCGCTGGCGGCTGCGGAGGCGGCTGTGGTGGCGTCGGCCATCAGCGGCCTGCCTGCGCCAGCAGCGGCTCGACGTGGGCGCGGAAGAAGCCCTCGTCCACCGGCCCCACCGCCTTGTAGCGGATCACGCCCTGGGCGTCGATGACGAAGGTCTCCGGCACGCCGTAGACGCCGTAGTCGATGCCGACCAGGCCTTCGCGGTCGACGGCGATGCGGTCATAGGGGTTGCCGCGTGCCTGCAGCCAGGCGCGGGTGTCGGCCGGTTCGTCCTTGTAGGCCAGGCCGACCAGCTCGATCCGCTTCAGGCGGGCGATCTGCAGCAGGTGCGGGTGCTCGGTGACGCAGGCAGCGCACCAGCTGGCAAACACGTTGAGCAGCCAGACCTTGCCGCGCAGCGACTCGGGTGTGACCACCGCCTGGCCCTCGGCCAGTTCCGGCAGCGCAAAGGCCGGCGCCGGCTTGTCGATGAACACCGAGGGCAGCTTGCGCGGGTCGCCCTGCAGGCCGATGACGAACACCACCGTGAGCGCGGCCAGCACCAGCAGCGGCAGGATCAGCCGCAGGTTGGCGCGCATCCGCCTCAGGCCCCCGCCGCGCCGGCACCGGCCACCGCCGCCGCCGCCGCCGCTGCGGCCGGTGCCTGCGCCTTGCGCAAGCGGTAGCGGCGGTCGAGCAGGGTGGTGAAGGCGCCCAGCGCCATCATCACGCAGGCCAGCCAGACCCAGACCATGAACGGCTTGAGGTAGACGCGCACGCCCCAGGCGAGGTCGCTCACGGCATCGGTCGGCCGGCTCTGCACCGGGTCGCCGAGCGAGACGTAGATGTCACGCAGCAGCCCGTAGTGGATCGAGGCCTCGGTCATCACCTGACGCCCGGCCTGATACAGGCGCTTCTGCGGCTCCAGCCGGTAGATCACCTGCCCGGCGCCCTCGGTGAGCTGGAACACGCCGTGCTGGGCGACGTAGTTGGGCCCCTCGACGCGGTCGATGCCGAGGAAGGTGAGGCGCCAGCCCTGGCCGACCTCCACCGTCTGCCCCTGCTTCATCACCAGGTCCTTCTCCACCTCGTAGGACTTGACCATGGTCACGCCGATGACGAACGCGGCCACCCCCAGGTGGGCCAGCACCATGCCCCAGTAGCTGGCGCCCAGCCGCCGCACACGCGCGGTGAGGGCGAGCGGCTGCTGCGGGTCGCCGGCCAGCTTGCCAAGCTGCACGCGGGCGTGGTCGAGGGTGCCCCAGGTCAGCAGCAGGCCACCGGCCAGACCGAGCACGGTGAGCCACTTGAAAGGCCCCAGCCAGAGCACCCAGACGCTCGCCAGCGCCAGACTCGCCGCCGTGGCCAGCGCCATCGGTCGCAGCAGCGTGCGCAGGGTGTCCTCCTTCCAGCGCAGACCGGGCGCTGCCGCCATCAGGTAGGCCGCCGGCAGCAGCAGCGGCACGAACACCGCCTCGAAGTAGGGCG
>Ga0172367_10005553_pt1 | contig 15172 bp, 23 predicted proteins | sample Lak10m_FD_114542 | JGI IMG/M metagenome (GOLD analysis project Ga0172367, IMG submission 114542) | Freshwater microbial communities from Kabuno Bay, South-Kivu, Congo - kab_022012_10m | ecosystem: Environmental > Aquatic > Freshwater > Lake | place: Democratic Republic of the Congo: South-Kivu... | reverse complement strand
CGGTGACAATCTTTGCTGTCATTCAGTTCTTGATGGCTCTCGCTGTTCTTGTGTCAAGGTTTGTCCAATGATAGTCAAAGAGTCAGACATCAGGAAGAAGATCAGACGCCTCTTGTCAGAAAAGTTTATATTTTATCATGACAAAAGAATAAAACAAATAGATGATATCAATGAAGATTCTGTAAATGGATGTGTTGTTTTTGACTTGACATCAAAACCTGTCGCTTCAAATATTTTGCATAGACTTACAAAAGATGCCGACAGTTCTTATGAAGCTTGGAAAGTTGTGTTTGAGAAGATCTTTATTTTAAACATGCTGGGTGTGATTGATAGAAATACAAGTCACAGCCCGAGCATTTTTTATGATATTGAGTGGAACAGTGTCCGTTACTCTCTTAAATCTACTCTAGGCAGTAAAAGGTCACCAGGTGACTTTCAAACAAAAGCTTACGGAAGAAATCCGACATTTACAAAAGAGTTTATTGAAAAATGTAAAGGTTCACCAAACCGTTACGGAATCATTGTCGCAACAAAGATTGAAAATGATTTGATATGGCAGAGAGTGGGTCAAACTCAACTCGGATCAGAAATTTATAAGAAGTGGGAAGTAATAGATGGACAACAGAGTAATGAACCTTTACAGACTGCTTTACAACTTAATGAAAAATCAGGAAGAAACCCTTCAAGAAGAACAAATGAAGAAATTAAGTCAGCTATAGTCGACGGTCGAAATCCTCAATATGTAATAACTCATTTTTTTGGTGAAGGATACACAGATGTTCTCAAAGTTAAACTTGCTCCTCCTATTGATTTTGCGGGTGAAGAGTTAAACCCTCTATTGAATAGCGTTTACAGCAAGATTGACGAACTTGTATATACGATCGAACGAAACAAAAGTTTAAACGATCCACAGATAAAAAAAATTGAAGCTGACATTGGTGCACTCATTCAGTTTATTAGTGCGTCAATGACAGAACAGGTTTCTTCTTAAATATTTTAGTGTGTAAAACTCAACTTAAGAGGGTATGATATAAAAGAGAAAATAAGAGAGAAAAAAATTGAATAGCATCATTCAAAAATACTATCTACCCTACAAGAGAAAGAATGAGTCAATTGAGCAGACAATCAAGCGCGTCGATCAAAAACTTATTCAAGAGAGTTTTAACTATCTAACAGATAGAGATACATTTAAACCTGAAAGTTTTGATGACGACGCGTAGTTGGACAGAGATAGAGGAGATCAATGGTAAGTCGTATCTTGTTCGGCACACTTCTGTGGATACGCACGAAGGTACTACTCTTAGTAGCTTCATGCTTGTTCATCTGGCATCTGAGCAAGAGCTTGAAGAGCATGAACACGAACGCTCCCAAAGGAGAGAACTTGAGCAAAAATAAAGCCGTGGTTTCTGGAAGCAGTGATCTTGTGAAAGATGATCTTGATGACGATGAGTATCTGACTGTTGACGACATGAAGATCGATGTGGAAGAGATTGAGACAGCGCTGAAGAAACTTTTAGGCACTGACTTAAAAGAGAGCCTTGAGAGCGAGCCAGTCATTCCGATCTATGTGCTTGATCTGGGGAAAGAGAATGATTTTTTCTACTCCCTGAATAGGAAGTCATTTATCCAGATTAGAAACAGCACAGAAGTTTGTCCTGTCTTTGAAGACAGCCTAAAGTTAAAATCTGTGCCCGGTTTCTATGTCATCAATAACGAAGTGTTCAATATCGACCCAAAGAAAGTCATCTGCATCGGTTGGAACTGACATGATTATCGATCATCTTGCGCTCGAGACAACCGACATCGACGCCTCTGTCAGTTGGTATTTGCAAGTGTTAGACAATCCCAAGATTATCTACCAAGATAAAACTTGGGCGCTGATCGAATCAAACGGTGTCAAGATCGCTTTTGTGTCTCCAAATCAACACCCAAGTCATCTGGGCCTTAAGATAGAGTCAAGAGAGCACGAGGACGATCTGCGCGCAAGATATCCTAACGCAGTTTGGAAACCACATCGAGACGGCTCGACTTCTTTCTATGTCAAAGATCCGTCAGGAAACATGGTGGAGTTTATCAAGTATGGAACCTGAAGATTTCGTCAGAAAACAAGAAGCACGCTGGAGCAAGATCTCTGCTGACTTATCTGCTAACAGTAGATTTTTGGCAGGGATGGACATCCTAATATGGACACTTTACGCGTTGATCTTCCTCACACCGATCTTAAGCATATCAGTTTATCTCCTCCAGATCTTAAATGAAAAATAAATCTAAGTTGATAGAATACTTATTGATGACAGGAGTGGTGGTTCCTATGATTTATCTCTTGTCACTGAGAGAGAGTTTAAAGGAGCGTAGAGATGACAGATCTGGAGATCATGAGAATCTTAATGGAAGAGATGGAAGGCGAGCATACACACCTTCGTGTCTCGAGAGGTTACGGCGCTGGACATCCCCATTTTGAGAAAGCAGGTGTCAAACAAGTGCTCGGAACATCTGATTATCCTGCTGAAGATGAGCCAGAAAAACCTAAGCAGCCTCAGAAAGTTCAAGTGAGCAAGGCTTTCAAGAAGTGATCTTTATTGATCACAATTGAAAAATAAAGTGTATTTAGAAAATCCTTGTGCTATAATGACAATACCATTTATTAGGAGAAACAAATGGCATTAGTAAGAGCAAGACAGGGAGAGCATATCGAATCCCTAATCAGGCGCTTTCAAAAGGAAGTTGAGCAAGCAGGCATCATGCGTGAGCTCAAGAAGCGCAGACATTTTATGTCTGCCTCACAAAAGCGCAGAGAGAAGCGTAAGGCAGCAGAGAAGCGTCGTCGTAAAGAAGCAGCGGCAGCGAGCAAATAAAACTTCTAAAGAATACATATCTTTATGAAGATCACAAGAAGACAACTAAGACAACTCATATTAGAGAACCTTCTCGAGCAGGACGCTAAAGAGGCTCCTGGGCCGGGTGAAGACATCAACATCACGATGGATGTGCCCGGTCGAGACGGTTTCTCTTTCACATTCAAAGGCGTCGGTAATAAAATTGATGCCTTCTTTGAAGACGAATCAGGAAAGATTAAGAAGATAGAGAAGACAAAAGAAGACGAAGAGAAACTTTTAGGTGTCTTGCGTGCAGCGCTGGACACAGCTAAAAAAGAGACAAAACCTCTGGTGATCAAAGCTATAGCACGACTCACAGGAGAATCTGAGAAAGATGAAGATCTGATCAATGTCGGTGCGAAGATTAAGAATGACAGAACTCTTTCTTCCTACGCGACCCTGATTAAAGATCCTAAGTCAAATCTTGTCTAATGTGGTTTGTCTATATCTTAGAATGTGCAGATGATACACTATACACAGGTATCACCACTTGCTTAGATCGAAGATTGTTCGAACATAATGAGTCACCCAAAGGTGCAAAATACACAAGATCACGACGACCAGTTAAGTTAGTTGCTCATTGTATTGTAAAAGATAGGTCGGCTGCCCTAAGATTAGAAAGTAAGGTCAAATCTCTAAAGAAGAGTGAAAAGATTGCTTATTTAACAAAGGAGAAAAGCAATGGCTTGGAATACACTAAGTGAAGTTAAGATGCGTTCCCGTGACAAGAGTGTTGAGATTTTTTCCATTCAGCATGATGGAAACTTTTATCGACTCCAGAATGAGTTTGGTAATGTGAGCATCGAGTTCGATGTATCTTCGGGTTATGAACTTGTAGAAGTTCTTGGCTCACATATCATGGATGATATCAATCAAGAGATTAATAGTTTTCTCAACGAAGAGGATTCTCGTCGAGATGCTCGCGATGTTAATGGCACTTCGATCGAAGTGACCTCAACCCTTAGAACCGGTGACAACGATCAAGTGGAAAGTGTTCAGATCGATCTTTTCAAGAATGATCGCTCAACACAGCGGTGAAATGAGTGGGGAACTTACTGAACGCGAAGTCTGTGACATTCCTCGATATCGAAACCACTCACCTTGATGCAAAGAAAAGTGCCATCCTTCAGATCTGTTTTATCACGGATTGGGAGGATGGCCGTCAAGATGTTTGGACAACTAAAATAAAACCCAAGGAGATCGAGCTCTCGTTCGCTTCAGAGCAAGCGCTTAAGATCTGCGATTACAAAGAAGAAGATTACGAAGACGCTCCCCAGTTTCAAGATGTCGCTAAAGAGATTAGCAAGCGATTAGCATGGGGCCCGATCGTGGGACACAACATCAACTTTGATCTCATGCACATTCGTGCAGTGTTCAATCGCTACGGTTGGACAGAAGTTGATAGTCACACCGACCTGGCAAAACCTAAATCCTACAAGGTGGGTTATCCTGTGATTGATACTTGTGCGCTGTCTTACCTCTTTGTTCCTACAGAGAAGCAGAACTTGCACGAACTCCGGAAGCACTTTAACATAAGTGAAGAAGGATCACATGAGTCAGTAAAGGACACCGAAGATTGCAGGCAAGTGTTTTACAACATCATAAATGGACGCTTAGAACAAGTTTGAGTGCATAAGCACATTTAAGGAGTTAAAATATCTACATGGAAACAAAGAACATCACTGCTCAAAAAGAGATCGATGACATGTATTCAAAGAAGAAAGTGCAACCTGTTGCTAAAACTTTCTTTCGAGAGAAATATGATATTGTTCTCGAAGAGATCGAGTGGGAAACTTATTATCCAGGTCAGTTTATCTCCAAATATGTGTGAGGAAAAATGAGAATCGTTGATATCTTTGACGCAATCAACTCGACTTCTAAATCAACTGAGAAAGCAGCGATCTTAAACAAGCATCGCTCAAATGTGATCTTGGTTAAATCGCTGCTTTACTCTTGCGATCCTTTTAAGCCTTTTCATGTCTCGACTGTTCCTAAGATCAAGTCGGGATCTAAAACAGCAATCCTCTCAGAAGCAGATTCTTGGGAAGCATTTTTTAATGCTCTCGATGATTGCTCTGCCCGTCGAGTCACTGGCAATGCAGCAATCAATCTCTTGTCTGATGTGTTCAAGCGCACTGACGATCTTGATGAGAAGTGGATGCGCGCCGTTCTCAAGAAGCACCTAAATATCGGCGTCTCTGAGAAGTCAATCAACAAGATCTTTCCCGATCTGATTCCCACCTTTGAAGTTTCGCTCGCACAGAAGTTTGATGTCAAGCGTCTCAAAGGCCTGAAGACAGTCGCGGTAGAACCTAAGCTGGATGGCATTCGCTGTTTTACAGTCGTTAGAAACGGCAGCGCAATCATGCTCGCACGCTCAGGCAAGCCTATCAACAACTTCAACGAAACGATCTTGCCAGAGCTAATCAAGATGGGTGATGGTTGTTATGACGGTGAGTTGATGGGAAAGGATTTCACTTCTCTGATGCGTCAAGCTTATCGTAAAGAAGACACAAATACTGCTGACACCTATCTCGCGCTCTTCGACTTCTTGCCTCTTGAAGAGTGGTCGTCAAAGCGAGCAAAGATGACTTGTGGAAATCGCTTTAGAGAGCTAGCAGCCCGTATCAAGTCATCCAATGTCAGCGCTGAACTTGTGCGTCTTGTTGATAGAAAGATTATCTCAACTAACTACGACGAGATTAAAAAGACACACGACTTCTTTGCAGCTGACGGTTTTGAAGGTGCGATGATTAAGTTCATTGATGCACCCTATAACTTTGGACGCGGTTTTGAAGTGATGAAGCTTAAGGCATTCCATGATGTCGATCTCGTCATTACTGGCCTCTTAGAGGGAACCGGTAAGCACGAGGGGAAACTTGGATCATTCCAGGTAGTTCATAATGGAGTTGAAGTTCAAGTAGGTTCTGGTTTAACAGATGATCTCAGAGAGACGATCTGGCGTGACAAATCTTCTTTCTTAGGACGAACAATCGAGGTTCGCTATCAAGAAGAGACACCTGATGGCTCACTAAGATTTCCAACTTTTGTCTGCTTCCGCAACGATAGAGATCAAGCGTAAAGAGGTGATTTGTGACTGATGTTTTTAACGACCTGGGATCCTCTGTCATCAAGAACAAAGATTTGATCAACTTCTTTGAAAACAACGAGGTTGTGCAACTTGCATTTAAAGCAGGTGGATGGATCGCCGGAGGATTCCCAAGAGAGATCTTTAAGATCGAAGATCCTCTGGGAACTCTGGCCGATGACAAACTTGATTTCGACAAGTTCAAAGAAACTTATTTCTCTCACGGCGGAGACATTGACTTCTTCTTCAAGGATGAGCAGAGTGTAATCGCGCTTCGAGAGCAGCAACCAATCAATCTCTCAGTTTATGGTGGGGAACGCAATTTTGCTCTTACAGCAATTAACTACGAATCTTACGCTAAAAACAATAGAGAGCGCTACTTATCTGTGATCGTACAACTTGTGAATAAGTTCTTCTATGATAGTGTAGAAGAAACTTTTAGAGGTTTCGACTTCTACAACAGCTGTTATGCGATCGAGAAGGTTGAAGGCAGATACATCCTCACCTATCTAAAGAAAGCAGCGCAGATAGATCAGCTCGGCATTCTCAAAATCAATCATGTGAACTCTCCTTACACTATCCAACGAATTGGTAAGTACATGAGCCAGAAAGGCCTTCACAAGATTGAAGACGATTGTATTCAGAAGGTAACTGACTTAGTGTATAAACTTGGTTGTGAATCTTTTGACTCGAAGTATAAATACGAACAATTCAAGCGTCAGATTTTTGTTCATCTTAAGTTTGCTTTTGAAAAATTGCCGCTTGATCCTGGACACGCCCTCATCTTCTTGGGTAAGTTTAAGGTTGTCGATCGTGATTCTCCGGAACCTGATGACTCTTACGGGCCTGTTATCACTGTCGATTGGGCAACAAAAGTTGTTCAAAATTGTGTAAGCACTTCCTAAGTGTGTTATAATACTCACACAAGGAGATATGGTGATGAAAAAGCTTATCAAAGTTTGCATCCACTGCGAGACTGAGTTTGATGTCAACTCACCTGAGAAGCATCGGGCAGCAGGTAAGATTAACGAGTGTCCTGACTGTGTCTATGAGTTAGGAACTGAGACAGCTGTCAAGTATCTTGGCCTCACCATGGGCGACGGCAAATCGACTGCCATGAGCATTGTTGCTTTCGACTCTTCGGAAGATAGAGATTCTTATTCTCGTGCTTGGAAGGCAGTCACCGGATTCCACAAAGGCAAGTCCTGCCAACTGGGAGGCGTCCAGACAAATATCGGCGGCCGGCCGGTGAAGCATGTGTCTTATGTCGGTGGTAATCCAAACCACAAGGGGAAAGCAAATTAATACTCTAAAAAAAGTAGTTCTGTGGAGAATCGTCTCTGTTTCTCTAACATACGCAGTGATGCTTCTTCTTACGGGTGACACGCAATCTGCAACTTGGTTTGCTCTTTGCTTACATGTTGTGCTAATGACTGCACACTACATTTTTGAAAAGATCTGGAACAAATATGAAGTATGAAAAAACAATTGAACTTTACGGCGACGGAATAGGAAAAGTTGATTATGTGGAACACATGGGCTCTGATTTGACGGTCGTCAACAGTGCCCGTGTCTCGTTTGGTGTGCAAAAGAGCGAGCTTGACGATCGAGATCGAAAGCTTATTAAATATCTTATTGAGCACCGACACACATCAACGCTCGAGCATAATCTAATCACCTTCAGATTTAAGGTGCCGCTATTTGTCCGCTCACAGCACCACCGGCATCGAACTTGGTCGTACAATGAGATCTCACGCAGATACACTGACAGTGGCATTGAGTTCTATGAACCTCTATCATTTAGAACCCAGCACAAGTCAAATCGGCAAGCAAGCAATGCGCAAGAGTTAATTGATCCTCTAATCTTGCATCAAGATGACGGATTGTTCTTCGCCGGAGATGAAGGCGGAATGCCTGCCTCACAATTGGTAAGAGAACACCACAAGAATACACTTGCTTTGTTCGAAGCACTGGTAGCAGCTGGTGTATGTAGAGAGCAAGCACGAGGCGTCCTACCTCAGAATCTATACACCGAGTATTTTGGCACTACAAATATCTCAAATCTTCTAAAGTTCATTGATCTTAGAACTCACGAGGGTGCTCAGTGGGAGATTCAGAAAGTGGCAGAAGCATGTTTAGAGATCGCATCGGATCTCTATCCAGAGACGATCAAAGCTTATCGCGCTGTTAAAAAACATTGACAGAAGAATGGGCTCTCTTTGAGAGCATAACTGCTGAAGAGTTCTTGCTTAAGCTCCTTGAGTTAGGCCCGCCTCTGGAGACATCCATCGTCGGTGCTTTTGAAAGTGAAGGCAGAGGAAGTAGGAGAGACATTGAACTCCCACTTCACCGAGACGGAGATTACACGCTTGACTTCAAAGATAAGATCACTTACTTAGGTTTATTTTGTCTTAGAGAGGGTGGAAATGCAACAACACTTCTTGAAGATGGATCCGGAAAACTGCACAAGTTTAATCTCAAAAAGAATCAAGCATTAATACTCAATAACAAGATCTGTCGTCACGGTCGTGAAGGATCTGTGGGTGAGAGGCTCTTGTTAAGAGTTTGGATTTAAGGAGATCCCAATGTCAGGTGGAAGGTTTAACTACTCTCAATATCAAATAAAAACCATGTCAGAAGACATAGAAAGTTATCTTGAGACAAATGAGCAAGAGCTCTCAGAAGAAACGCTGAGAGAGTTTCACACTGCACTCGCGCTTCTCAACAAGGCTTTTGTCTATGCGCAGAGAATTGACTGGCTGCTCTCAGGTGATGACAGCGAAGAGTCGTTTCATAGACGACTTAAAAAAGATCTTGGAGGTGCTTAGTGTTCTTTGCGATTAGAAAAAAGTTCTATGAGTGTCCTTATAGATTTTTTAACATCCTAGTCTGGAATGAAAATGCGCAGATCGATGCCTGCCTCGGAATCGCTGTCATCCTTTTTTGGAGAGGATTAAAGATTGAACTCTGGCACGACTTTGATATTCCCCAATTCAATTGGCGTCTCTTTAAGTTAAGAAAGTATCTCGATCTGTGAATGATTTATTCCTTGTCAGGTAAGCGGATACAAGAACATTTGTGTGAATGATGATATTTATCTTAAGCAAAACAAGGAATAAAGAATGAGAATGAGAGATATTCTTAAAGAGTGGAAGAACTTCATAGCAGCAGAGCCACTCTTGAAAGAAGGCGGTAATGCAACAGCTTTTGAGATAGATCCCGCAACAGGCAAAAGTGTTCCTTCTTACTGGAAAGGCGCACCTGCGCAAGCACATCCTATTGTCTTTGACGAGAGAGTGTCAAGAGACACCTTTGTCGAAGACACTAAAGATCTGGTGCGAGTGATTGATGAGTTGCACAGATCAAAGTTTGGAGAAGGTTTATTTGACAAGACGTCAAGAGATCAGATCTTAGACAGCGGCTACGCTTACATGGGATCATCAGAGTTTCTCTACTCACCTGAGATCTCATCAGAAGAGTATGGAAAATACAAAAAGAAAACGGGCGACATCGACCTTCTCATTCCTAACACTAAGATAGAATCGCTCTGGCAACTTTTAAATGCCATCAAAGGGCAAAAGCTTACAGATTACACCACATTTATTGGTCACAATAAGATGACACTCGCTTCTATTAAAGGTGAGCAGATAAATGCGATCTTTGAGTTTGATTACGCAGGAAGGCAGTTCCTCTTTCAGATTGACTTTGTGTTCGTTCCCTACGACGAGGAAGGAAAGCCTAAAGAAGAAGAGAAGTTTCTAAGAGGTAGCACCTGGGAAGACATCACAAACAACATCAAAGGTATCGGTCATAAGCTTCTCCTTCAAGCATTAGGCTCAAAGGTGAGAGTCATACCTTACAGATCAGCTTACATCGCGACGACCGCATCAACTCCGCAGAAACCAAGGGTTCAAGTAAATCTTCCTGAGATCAAAGATATCCGGATCGGAAACACGCCTATCACGATGGATGCGCTTAAAGAGTTTGTTCCTGAGTTAGCCAAACCTAATCTACTTACAAAAATGTCAGGAAAGATCTCTTTGGAAGAGATAGCGAGGTTTGCAGATGCTGCTGCAGAAAATCCCTCATTAAAAGAGGGCTTATCTGTCGCTTTAGATCCTAGTGGCCCTGCTCAAAATCAAAATATAACTTTCTTGATCACTTACTTAGTTCACTCTCCCACCGTTGAAGATTTCAATCTTGACGAGTATTTTGATACCTTCTCATCCCTAATGACTTTTAGCATGGGAAGAGGCCTCTCAACAGCTTACGAGCCTGAACCTTACATGCTGGGCGGGAAACCTGTTTACAAGTATCAGAAGTTTGAAGATCGAAAGGAAAAGTATAGAAAAGCTGAAGATGTATTTAGAGCGATCTTTCATGCAGAACCCACACTCCAGGATGTCAGAGACACTGCATCATTCTTAGGATTACTTAGAATCATGGAGAAGTATTTGAAACCCGAAGAAATCGTGAGAACATATGACGGACTCATGTTCTACTTCTATGAAAATGAAAGTTTCATGTCAGTTCACGACATCGACGACGACTTGCAACCCAAGGCAACTATCATTGCCGCATTTGAGGAAAAACTACCTGTAGTTCAAAAATCAAAAAAATACCTTAATAAAGACGCTATCATTCAACTTCACATAGAAAAATACAAAGATCATCTAGCTAAGTATAGAGATAATCCTGACTCAGAAGTGTAAAAGTTAACCTCACCCCTTAAGATAAAGGGTGAGGCATTCATGCGTTCAAAAACAAGAATCGAACGATACACTGAAAAGCTCAATCAAGCAAAGAAGATTCCTATCTCTGTTGGATGCGTGAACTTTATCCACGATGGGAATCTTGGATTTCTAATAAGAGCAGCTGTCTGCTTTGGAGCGCAAGATATCCATGTCGTAGGATCTGTCCCTCCAAGAGCAGAGTTGCACTCACTTTCTGGATCAACAACAGATCTGATCAACATTATCCAACACAAGACACCTCGAGATTTTATTGACTGGTGCCTTGCTAAAAATGTAAAGATCGTAGCAGCTGAACTCTGTGAGAAATCTTCTAAGCTTAGAAAGTATAGATTTAACTTTGAGCAACAAGTTTGTATCTTTACTGGACACGAGACGACAGGTGTGCCAGGTGAGATCATTCATCACGCTGACTGCGTGGAGATTGACATGCCAGGGCCTGGATTCTGTCTTAACACCTCGCAGGCTGCAAACATCGTGCTTTACGAAGCAACCAAACAATACTTGGAGAACTGATGGAAAAAGAGAGCGTTAATCACCCAAGCCACTACGGTGGCAAAGATAACACATACGAAGCGATCAAAGTGATCGAAGCCTGGGATTTAGATTTCTGTCTAGGCAATGTCGTCAAGTATCTCTCACGCGCTGGCAAAAAGTCAGATAAGAAAGTGGAAGATCTTGAAAAAGCTTTATGGTATCTCAGCCGAGAGATTGAGAACCTTAAGAAAAAGAATAAACAAGATCCTCAAGACAACAGATATCAGATCACAACACTATGACTTACTTCTTTGTTGATGTCGAAGCAGATGGCCCCTGCCCGGGGCTTTACTCAATGGTTAGTTTTGGAGCGGTCAAGTTTGATGACGCGCTGGATAAAACATTTTATGGAAAGACAAGACCGATCACAGAGTGTTTCAATCTCGACGCGTTAAAGATCTCTTGCCCTGACCGAGAGACACACATGACTTACGACAATCCATTCGAAGTCATGAAGAGATTTAACGACTGGGTTCTTGAGAATAACACGGGCAGTCGTCCTATCTTTATGTCTGACAATCCAGCATTTGACTGGCAGTGGATTAACTACTACTTTCACATGACCATAGGACAAAATCCGTTTGGATACTCAGCAAGACGAATCGGTGATATCTACTCAGGTGCGACTGGAAACATGAGAGCTAAGTGGAAACACCTCCGTAAGACAACACACGATCACAACCCTGTCAATGACGCTAAAGGCAACGCTGAGGCTTTTAAGGTCATTCAGGAGATGCTACTTGAAGTAAAAGATCTTAAAAAGAGCAAGAGTTAATCTTTGTGTGTAAATCTCAAAAGGTCATATTAAGATACAGCTGCATTTAAAGCGTAAGGTAAAATGTCTGATCTTCTTAAATACAAGAAACTATCCGATGTGGAGCATGTCCTGCTTCGTCCGGGTATGTATGTGGGCTCAATCAAGCACAAGACAGAGGACATTCCTGTCCTTGTTGAGGGAAAGTTTGAGACACGATCCATCACTTACAACCCAGCATTTCTTAAGATCTTTGACGAGATCGTCAGCAACTCTGTTGATGAGCATCGCAGAAACCCTAAGAAACTCAATCAGTTAGATGTGATGGTCAATCCTGAGAAAGGTGCCATCCTTGTTAGAGACAATGGTGGAATCGTTGTTGAGAGACATCCTGAGCATGACGAGTGGATCCCAGAGTTGATATTTAGCAATCTCAAAGCCGGTTCGAACTTCGACGACTCTGAGGAACGACTTGTCGCAGGCACGAATGGAGTGGGATCGACTCTCACAAATATCTTTTCAAAAGCCTTTCGTGTAAAAACTTGCGATGGCAAGCGTGAGTTTTCGCAGCAGTTCGTCAATAATATGACTGACAAGCAAGAAGCGCAAGTCACGCCTGCTAAGTCAAAGTCAGGCTACACAGAAATCGCTTTCATGCCTGACTTTGAAAGATTTGAGATGACAACAATCGATCAAGATCACATGCGTATGCTTGAAAAACGCGTGATCGATCTCGCTGCTTGCAATCCAAAGTTAAAAGTTTCTTTCAACGGAAAAGATCACACTTTCACTTCCTTCGAAGATTATTGCAAGCTTTACACGCCTGATGTGATCTATGTTGAAGGGCCACGCTGGAAAGTAGGAATCTCGCACTCCAACGGCTCAATGCAGCAAGTAAGCTTCGTTAACTCTGTCGAGACACACGACGGCGGCACACATGTGGATTATGTGACTAATCAGATCGTCACTCACATCAGAGAGCTGATCAAGAAGAAGCACAAGATTGAGATTCGCCCACAAGAGATCAAGAATCACATGTTTCTCTTTGTGCAGTCAGACATTGTGAATCCAATCTTTTCATCTCAGACAAAAGAAAAGTTGATCACAGAGCCCAAGCAGTTCGGATCCACATTCGAGTTCACGCCGCAGATCATTAAGAAGATTCTCACCTCAGAGATCGTTGAGAGAATCTTGGATTGGGCGCAGCAGAAAGCGATCGCTGAAGAGAAGAAAGAGCTTCGTCAGCTAAACAAGACACTGGGCAGATCAAAGATTCTGAAGTTGATCGATGCAAAAGAGTCATCAAAGCGGAATGAATGTTCCCTGGCAATATTCGAAGGTGACTCAGCTTCTTCAGCGTTTAGAAAGTATCGTGATCCTCGCACGCAAGGTGCATTCCCGCTCAGAGGTAAGTTTATCAATGTCTCAGATCTAAGCCCACTTAAGGTTGTCAAGAACAAGGAAGTCACTGCACTGCTAAGTGCTGTCGGCTTAAAGCTGGGCGAGGAGGCCAAAGATCTAAGATATGGGAAGATTTTAATCTACTCTGACGCAGATCCCGATGGTGATTCAATCGCGGGCCTGCTGATCAACTTCTTTGGTCGCTACTGGCCAGAGATCTTTGAGCAAGAAGTCGTGTGCCGCGTTGTGACGCCTATCGTTGTCGCTAAGAAGGGTAAAGATAAGAAGTCATTCTACACCAGTGAAGAGTTTAGCGAGTGGGTCGCTGACAAATCAAAGATCAAGGGCTGGGATATCGAATACAAGAAGGGTTTGGCAGCGCTCGAAGATGAAGAATACAAAGAGATCATCAAGACGCCTAAGCTCTTCGTCCTTGAAAAGGGTGACAACTTTCATGCGACTCTGAATCACTGGTTCTCAAAGAACCCTATGCATCGAAAGGCAAAGATCTTAGGTCGAGATCTGAGTGACGAAGAAGTTGCAGAAACACTTGATGAAGTGTCTGAGGATTGATTGATGGCTCGTGTCAAAACAAACTGCGTGATCTGTGAAAAAGAGTTCATAACTTATGACTCAAACTTTCAGTTATACTGTAGTGTTGGATGTCAATTTGATAGCATTCACACAACAGACTGTTCGTGGCACAATGACTGGCACGCGTGCAACTGCGGAGCCTTCGACAACTTGAAGATCGATTGCAAAAATACCGAGGAGGGACAATGAACGAAGTTAAGAGAAAGGCACAAGATTTTTTTGACACTGAGTATCTTGGCTACGCGAAGTATGTAGTTGAAAATCGTGCCATTCCCAGCCTCGTTGACGGCTTCAAACCGAGCCAGCGCAAGATTGCTTACGCGGCTAATCGCTTGTGGAAGACAGGCAAGGAAAAGCCGATGAAAGTGTTCCAGCTCGGTGGTCAAGCAGCAGCGATCTCATTCTTCCATCACGGATCACTTGATGGAACTATCATTGGCATGACACAGACATTTAAAAACTCCATGCCAATCTTTCAGGGTGTAGGACAGTTTGGATCTCTCCGCTCTCCCGAAGCAGGGGCACCACGATACATTGGCGTAAAGTTCAACGATAACTTTAAACTCCTCTATAAGGATTTTGAACTAACGACTCCAAAATACGAAGAAGGTCAAGAGATTGAGCCCAACTACTTCTTGCCTATCGTTCCCACTGTGCTCCTAAATGGCGGCAGTGGAATCGCGGTCGGATTTGCGACAAACATTCTGAATAGAAATCCTGCTGATATCATTGACGCGTGTCTTGACGCACTGTCAGGCAAGGAAGTCAAGAAACTTGTGCCTTGGATCAACGGATTTTACGGCAATGTGATTCCTGTCCCTGACACGCCTCGCAGTTGGATCTTTCAAGGTGACATCGAAATCAAGAACACTTCAACAGTCATCATCAAGGAGATTCCTCCCGGCTGGACATACGAGAAATACGAAGCGTATCTTGACTCGCTCCAGGACAAAGATGTGATCGCAGGCTATGATGACGAATCTTCAGATCGTGTCCGATACACGCTCAAGTTTCAGAGAACAAAGTTAAAAGATCTGATCGATAAAAACAAACTGCTCTCGACACTTAAACTTGAAGAGCGAGAGACAGAGAACATCACCACTTTGGATGAGTTTGGTAATCTAAAGATCTTTGAAACAGCTGAAGAGTTGCTCACTTACTTTGTCAATTT
>Ga0172367_10005552_pt1 | contig 15173 bp, 29 predicted proteins | sample Lak10m_FD_114542 | JGI IMG/M metagenome (GOLD analysis project Ga0172367, IMG submission 114542) | Freshwater microbial communities from Kabuno Bay, South-Kivu, Congo - kab_022012_10m | ecosystem: Environmental > Aquatic > Freshwater > Lake | place: Democratic Republic of the Congo: South-Kivu... | reverse complement strand
AACTAATACACCATCAAACACGGCAACTAATACCCCAACGCCATCACCCACACAGACGATTACACCTTCCTTTACGCCATCACCAACCACGACGAGCACGCCGACGCCAACCAATACCCCCACACCGAGCGCATCACCTTACAAGTATGATATTGGTGATGGATTAGACAACTGGGTTGGTGCTATGCTTGTTGATAGTAATGACGATGTATTCGTTGGTGGAGGTTTCGTTTCGTATAATTCGCAATCTTGTTATGGTATTCTTAAAACCAATAATATGGGTCAAATGGATACGACATTTGTGAATGGTGCTAATAAAATTGCATTATCAACAGGTTCAACAACAATCAGTAGTTATGGTATTGCTGAAGATGAAACTGGTAATTATATTTACCTTTTTGGTTCATTTACAAGAGGTATTAAAAAGATTGATAAAATTACTGGTATAGATGTATGGTCTGCCCTAACATTATCTAATAGTGCTGTTTATGATATTGCCGTTGATATGAATAATGGTGATGTATATTTGGTTGGAGCATTCACCACTTTTAGTGGTGTGAGTAGAAACAGAATTGCTAAAGTATTCAGTAATGGTTCGTTGGATACAACAGCATTTACGGGGACTAATTTTAACTCATTAGTTTCAAGTTGTATAATAAATAGAAATGGTTATTTGGTTGTTAGTGGAAACTTTACAACCTATAATGGTATAGCAACAAACAGATTGATTGAAATAAACTTATCAACTTATGCCAATACTGGATTTTGGGGAACTGGTGCTTCGCAGCCACAAAAGATATTCCAAAGACAAGATGATGGAGATTATGTATTCGTAGGTAATTCGGGAACGATTAGTGGTATAACAATCGGTAAGGTTGCCAAATTTACTGAAGCAGGTGTGAATATTCCTTATACAACGGGTTTGGGTGGTATTGTGCCAACTGGCTTCTTTGTAGATGAAGTAAATAATTACATCTACATTTCAAATTCACAAGGTGTTAGTATTAGAAGATATGAGTATAGTTCGGGTAATATTGATACGGCATTTGAAACTGCTTTGACCCCTGTTATTCCAATAAATAATGTTGGTGCTCAATATACAGATTTGGTCGCATTAAATAGTAATAATAAAATTTATTATGCTGGTCTATTTGTCTATGTTGCGGGACAAGAGTTTCAAAGAATAATCCGTCTAAACCAAGATGGTTCAATAAATACAATTTCATCATAACACCTATAATATATTTATGAATATGGAAAAACCTAAACAAAACCTTTTTTCTTCTTACAACATAAACCCTGGCGACATCTATAGATTAGATATTCGTGAAAATGTTGAAAGAAATGTAAAACAGAACGAATGGTTATATTGGGGTGATATAAATGATTACCCACAATTCGTTTTAGAATTGATGGAAAAATCATCAACATTAGCCGTTGCCGTGAATAGCAAAATTACCATCAGTTATGGTAAGGGTGTTGAATTGGAAGATATGGGAAATGTAATGGTAAATCGCTACGAAAGTTTAAGTGAATTATATTACAAGATAATAAGTGATATTTGGATTTTTGGTGGGTTCGCAGTTGAATGTATTTGGAACAGAGAAAATACGGCAATTGAAAGTATTTACCACTTACCATTCCAAAATATCCGTGTTAAAAAACCAACTGAAGAACAACACGAAAGGGAAGTGGAGCAATATTACTATTGTGAAAATTGGAAAGCCAATAGAAAAGTCATCACCAGATTTGACGCTCTAAACCCCACAAAACACGAAGGACGACAAATATACTATTGGAAGAATTATACACCTTCTAATAACAAATTTTACCCCTTGTTGCCTTGGCAATCGGGTGTGAATAGTGCGGTCTTGGAAGCTGAAATTTGGGACTTCCATAAAAGAAATCTAGCAACATCACTTCTACCAAACTTGGTGGTAAGTTTAATTGGAGACCCGACCCCACAAGAAAAGGAAGCAATCTACGAAGAATTGATTATGTCTTATAGTGGTAAGTTCGGTCAAAAACTTATGTTGTCTTTTAGTGATACGCCTGAAAACAGACCTGTTATTGAAACCATTACCAACGATGCCAATTCGGGATTGTATATTGATGTTTTAAGTATGGCTCAACAGGCAATCATCACATCACAACAGATTTCTTCACCACTATTATTGGGCGTTCATATTGGTATTTCAAATGGTTTTAGTTCAAATGCCGATGAAATCAAAACAGCTACGGCTCACCTTTTAGATTTCGTATTAAAACCGATGATTGATAAAGTGAATATGGGACTTGAAAATGTATTGTCCTTAAAGTTCAACAAACCAGTTAGAATTGTAAATTACTTCCAAAACACAGAAAACTTATGATGATATATTATATTAGTGAAGATTATGTCCGTAATAACCTACCCGTAGATTATTCATTATTATCTGGTAATATCTTGCCAGCTTTACAACAAAGTCATTTTATCAACGCTCGTGATTTATTGGGAGACCGCCTGTTTAATGAAATCAACGATATGATTACCAGCGGAACGATTAGCGACCCGAACAATAACAACTACAAATATTTGTTGGACGAATACCTACAGAATGTTGTTTTATATTGGACGCAATTTTATATGACTACTAACCTATTGGCAAAATACGCCAACAAGGCTTTATCAATCAACAATAGTGAATTTAGTAGTAATGTTGATTTGTCTATCTACAGACAGATGAAAAACGAATGTAGGGACTTGGCAACTTACTATAGTGAAAGAGCAAAGAATTGGTTATACTACAATCAAAACTTCTTCCCCGAATATACTTACTACACGATGAACGGCGAACAACCTTCAAACCCTGCTGATAAGTTCGCAGCAGGTGGATTGGTATTGGGTAATAGACCAAGATGGTCGCAGAACAATCAGTCCTTTACTGGTTGGGGGAATAACTATTGTTGCTAATTATGGCAAATTATTTTCCAACTTATCGTCGTGGTGAAAGTTTGGTTGGGTATTCCCAACGCTGTGCGTCTGGTCGGGATATAATGAATGCTGTTCCATCACCAACAATCCGTTTAGAAATGTGTAAAGAACACGCTGAAGAAGTGCGTGAGTTTCAACCGAAGCAGCCTTTTTCAAAACCAAAGAAAATCGTTTCACCAGTCCGTTCGCAGAATGGTTGAATTGGTGATATTCCCTACCTTGATGTAAGTAAAAACATTCAAAGGTGCTCTTTCCCGTAATCTTACTTTTTAACACATTCACCTTGAAGTAATTGTCCTTCAAGTTATATGTCGTGCTCGTTATTGTTTCAACCATAGAACAAATATAGTAAAAATATTTTACAAAAAGAAACACTTGGAACTTTACTTTTGTTCCTATACTGATATACTTATTGTAAATAACTTGAACTATGGAAAAGAACAAAAATACAAAACCACAGAATTTCGTTTCTAACGAACGAAAAATCGTTGGAAGTATAAGGACATCAAAGACCGACCGAGAGGACTTCCTGCGTCGTGAAAACGACCTTAAACGAGACAACTACTACTTTAATCTACAAATAAAACTTAAATATTAAAAAACAAAACAAAATGGGACGACAAAAACTTACAATTCCGCAAGTGAAAAAAATTAAAAGAATGTTGTTGGAGGGTAATTACACCCACCAAGCAATCGCAAAGAAATTCAAAGTCAGCAGACCAGCTATTTCAAAAATCCATTTGGGTATGATTGACCCGATGGATAAGAACGGCAGATGGGGAGACATAATAATTGAAGAATGAAAAATTCGCCCAGTATATTATTCCTAGATACTAGCACTAGACTAGAATATTATACTAGAACATTATTCAATTTCATTTTTTTTCAAAGAAAAAATGAAATTGATAGAATAACTAGATTTAATACTAGATAGAATTATTATACTGGAACCTAGATACTGGGCTAATGATAATTTTTTTGGAACAAAAAGTAAATAGAAAAAATTTCAACGGAATACAAAATGAAGAAAAAAACAAATTCTATGGGGCAACCTTACATCATTTTTGAAGATGATAGGGACTTGGAAAAATTGGCATTATCAATAATTGCCTTACTACCAAAACATTCGGGAACGATAAACAAACCATTAAAAATGCGGTTATGGGATTGTGCTTTTGATTACTTGGATACAGCACCCAAGAGCTCTGTTATATTCAAAAGATGCCAAACCATTACCAACGAATTAGCTGAAGAAAGGGTAATGGCTTTATTGACTGAAGTAATAAATAAAATAGTCAAAGAAGCAAAAGCAGAACACGAAAAAATGGCAGTTATGTCTTGGGACAAAAGTAAGACAAGAAAGACGAAAAATGGTATATTGGTAAGACATTCGTCAAACGGGAAGTTCGTAGGTCTAAAGACACTTACAGAGGTTTTAGTAGGTAAGTTAGAAGAACTAGAGCAGTTGATGAAAGCTGCTAATACCAATATTGAAGATATTTCTTGGGCTGATTTTAACAAATTGGTTGAATTTGTTAAAACAGACCATTCATTCTTCGGTAAAGGACAAGTCAAAGATAAATTCAAAAGCATTAAAGTAGCCTTTGAAGATATTTTAACTGAAAAAGAAATTACAACAAATAAAAAGTAATATTGAAATTATACAACTAAAAGAATATATTTATGTATAGGGTCGGGTTTTTTGTTGCGTTCTGCTCCCATAGCATAGAGTTTCAAGTCAGTTATTTTTTTTACCCGACCCTTTTTTTCTTATGGCAAACGATTTAATAGTTAGACGCAAACAAGTAAATGAATTTGGTGAATGGGAATTTGAATGCGTTGATTGTAGTAGATGGCTTCCCCAACGAAAATTTAAGGGTTGTGTTGAAAAGATTGATGCGTATGGTAATTGTTTAATCTGTGTTTCGTGTAGGGTTAAAAACAGCAATTACAGAAGAACAGACGGATTTACCCAAAGTAAAAACGAAATTCTAATTGGATTGGGATACGACCCGTATGATACAGATAAACCCGTTTGGCAACAATTCAACGAGAGACACGGATTTCCAAACCCTTAAAGTATTTATTGAAATGGAATTATTTGAAATTATTACAACAGGTTTAGTGTCTTTTGTTTCAACAACCATAGGTTATTTCTATGGTTCAAGAAAGAATAAAGCAGATGCGCAGAAGGTAGAAATAGAAAATGTGAAGGAAGTTATATCGGTTTATATGGATACGATAAACGAACTGAAAAAAGAAGTGAAAGAATTAAAAGACAAACTGGCAACCTACCAAAAACATATTGAAAAATTGGAAAGTCAGTTGGAGCAATTCAAATCACAGATGACCCCAAAAACAAGACGCAGGAAAGACGATGTGGGACTTTGAAGACATAGATGTTGGCGAGCTATTCAATCTATCGTTAGACGACAGAAAAATGATAGTAGAAAAGGGAATAGAATTATTTGTAGAACAATCTAGAGTTGGAGCACTAATTTTAGAAGTTAGTGTGGATACATTTATGGATAGGGCTTTATGGCGAATTGAACTGGAATTGGAAAAAGCCAAGACCCAAGAAAACTACGAACTTGTATGGTATTTGAATGAAGTGATTTGGGGGGTTCATTCCAAACGAAATCAAAACTTTTAAAAAAAATGAATGACTTAAAAATAGAACGGGACGGAACAATTATCTTAAACGACAATATAAAGAAACAACATTTTCATAGCAAAGGGTATAAGAAGGTTTGGTTAAATGGTAAAGATATGTCGGTTCATCGGCTCGTCGCAACTGAATATATCCCCAACCCATTAAAGATGTGTTGTGTAAATCATCTAAACGGAGACAAAACCGATAATCGTGTTGAAAACTTGGAATGGACTTCTTCAAGGAAGAATTTGGAACACGCACGATTAAACGGATTTCACGAAACAAAACAGAATGGTATTCCCGATTTAACTGACGAGCAGGTAAGATATATTCGCACAGAATGTAAAACCACTTTGGATTGTCGTAGAATATCAAAAGAATTTAATAGGGACTACAAGACAATAAAACGGGTATGGAAAGGTTTATCTTACCAAGATATTAAATAATTTATAGATATGGGTTGTGCTTGTAAAAATAATACACCACTAAATAGGTTAGAAGCCAGACTACGAAGTCGTGGTTGGGCTGGTATGTCGGCTAGTGATTACAAATTCTTATCCAACTTCATCAAAGAAAAGTTGGGTGTTGAACCAAAAGACGAACAAGAAATTCAAATCTTATATCCACAAGCAAAGAAAGTATGATATACTTATAGCCGAACATTTGTTAGTATAGTATTATCAACACAGGTCTTCCCTAACTTTATTGATGTTTGCCAGACACAAGGGAAGAATGAACGGGTAATCTGTTCGGTCAAGGGGAAGGTTAAAATCTTCCCCTTATTTTTTTTTTAATTTTTTTTTGTAATGATGCTGCGGGAATGATTTTGTCGCCGTATGTTTGTGGTATGGAAAACAACAAACTATACGACTTGATGAAAAACAAAGATTATGCTGACGCTTTCAACAACTACTTCTTTTTGTTGGGTTGTGGTAAAAAACGAAGTGCCAACACTTACAAAAAGATTATGGAAAAGATTGAAAAAGATTTGGTAGATTAAAAACTTTGATATAACTTTGAACTATGGAAACAAAAGATTGGAAACAAGGACTAACAGATAGACACATCGCACAGATTATTCGTAGAAAAAGTATAACCCGTGTGAAGCAGTCAAAGAAAAACTACGACAGAAAAAAGTTGAAAAAAGATTTTGTATATTAAAAAGAAAACACTAACTTTGTATAACATTTAACAACAACCAAAACTATGAAACTATTTGAAAAACAAACACAAGAAAAGATGATGGGTTTTAACGACATCTTACACAAAGACGGCTCCAAGTCCTACCAAAACATTCGTGGTGGTTATATCACCATCAAACGACCTGAAGTTGTGGAGCTCGTAGAACGCATCTTATCACAAAACTTTACTGGTTGGGCTTACGCACCATCAGTAGAAGAAGCCCTTGAAAGTGGGTTCATTACTAAAGAAGAAGCAACACAGATTTATTTTATTCTTGACTAACCATAAAAACAACAACAACTATGAAAAACAACAGACACAACGCACGGAAAAAGAAAGTTCAAGCTCGTAAAAACCACGACACTTTAAGTCGTAAAGGGTATAGCTCACGAGAAAGATTTGAAAAAGCAACAAACCAAAGTTTAGGTTCATTTTGTCTTTCAAACATCGCAGAAGGAAACTATTTCTTCGCCGCCACGAACGAGACATTAAAACAACATCAGTTCGGTTGGTTATATGGTTCTTTACTTGACGAAGTGATTGAAGAAAACGCAGAAGACTGGTCGCAGATTACTAACACAGCGATAAGATTAGCAGTATTAGATGGTTTCTTCCATAAAGCGACAAACGCATCTACTGCGGGAGAGACGGGATATTATCAACATCTATTTTATGGAGCTTGGTTTTTTTGGGGTGATTTCACGAACTACACACATATCGGTATAACGATTATGGACGAAGAGGTGGGATATGAAGAGTTGAGTGATTTTAGGGTGATAGAGCTTCACGAACAGATTTCTAAACTGAACCACGCAAAGTTTCGTTTATAGTTAGTTGTAGATTTTTTGGGGGGAATAAAACCCCCCCAAAAAATATTAAAAAAAAGAAAAAAAAGTTTTGTAGTATCAAAAATCGCAGTATCTTTGATGTATGAAATCACAACAACAATACAAAAATTTCCAATTCGGTGAAGTTGTATCTACCTACCACGCCGAGCAACGATTGAAAGAGCGTTTCGGTTTGAGCTTTGAAGATGTGATGAAGGTAAAACAATACTTCAAGTGTGGAAACAAAGATTGCCGACACAAAGTAGTTCGTAATAAGATTGCTTCTTACAACAACCAAAAAGCGTTCTACAACGAAAAACTAAACATCTTGTTTATGGTTGATGTGAAAACTAAAGAAATCGCAGGCACCCTTTACCTTGATGGTCGTGATGGATATGAATTTATGAAATAAAAAAAAACAAAAAAACAAAGAATATGAACCAAGCACTTTTTATCCCGATTGAACTATTAGAAGAGTTCAGCAACCAAAACTATGGTAAGCTCAACAGAAGTATTGATGTTGAACTACTAAAGGACAAACACCCAAACATTAGTGGTGTATTGAGCCCTTATCATTTAGACCACTACCAAGCCTTCGGTGAAGATGTGGAAGAACATTACCGACTACTTATTGATAGTGTGTTAGTAGATGAAACCATCGTCCCTATGTCTTTATCACAAGATATTACAAAAGAACAGATGAAGGTTTTACTTGAAGTTAAACAAGCTATTATGGATATGGGGGAATAAACCCCCATAAAATTTGATATGATTGCGATTGTAATAGATTACCCCGAAGAAATGATTATTCGTTCAACGACACCATTTAAGGACTTGGACGATAGAACGGACTGGCTACAGAAATATCTAAAGCGTAAAGGTATTGGTGGGGATATACACGACTACGACGATTATGTCGTGGAAGCCATAGAGACCATCACCGAAACTGATAATGAAAAGTTGGACGCAATAGAAATATGGGTAGTAGGTTCTTAAAAAAATGTTCCGTATGGAACTTGACTTTAACAAAACTTATAGTATATTTGTAGTATAACAATTAAAAAAAAACAAAATGGAACAGACAAAACTAACTTACGAACAACAGACAGAACTGGCTGGTTATTATGATGATTGCGCTTCTTACTTTGGTGGAGACCCAATCATCAAAGTAGAAGAAAAGTATTTCAAGGGGGACAAACTTGGATACTTGAACTGGTTGAAAAGGGTTTCAACAAAGATTAAAAAAGATGTATTCTTTGGTTCAACCTTCAAACTATATGGTAAAAACATCACGATTGAGTGTGGGATTTAATAAAAAAACTAAAAAAAAAATAATATGATACAGATAATTAAAACAATCAAGGTGAAAGCCGACTACGACATCGTCAAAGAGTTTGATAGTGTTGAAGATTTGATGAAAGAAATTCAAATCAACTATGGTTATGAAGGTGATTATGATGAAACCAACCAAGAGTTCATAGATGTATTAAACCAATACTTTGATGAACCTATGTATGTTGGTGGTTATATTGGAACTTCGGGAAATAAACACAAGATAGATAATGTGGAAATAGACACAGAAAACTTTTCAACCTACTATACATTTTAATTATGGCACAGAACAAAGACAGACAGATTGCTACACAGAGTAGTATGAAATTAGTATTAGAATGGGCGAACGCTTGTAATACTTGTTTAACGATGAAAGAATTGGTCGGTATGTCCGTAGTCATCGTTGATTTCGTAGAAAATGGTTATTCAAAGGAAATCGGTGAAAGACTAGAAAAGATACAAGAACATTTAGATAATAAGTGATGAAAGGAATATATCATCTAATCCAAGACACAACCAACCAAAACAACATAATGGTTTATGTTCGTGATGAAGAAAAGACCCCAATAATGATATGGAATTTCTATAACGATAGTGATTACGCACATATACATTCACTATACGAATTAGAAGACCCTACCAACGAAGAACAACCAATACAAAAGGGTAGTGTTATTAGAAAGGTTAAACTAACTGGTGATATAGATTTCAATACCCTGAAATCAAATGTGGGAACAAACTGGCATTCCACAGATGATTATGACCTACTATCAATAAGGGAAGATGATGTCGTTTCAAATCTATTGGACGATGAAGCATTCCTACGAAGAACAAGAATATTAGACGAATTGATTGATTAGCTCTGTTTTCCTTTTTTAAAATAATCAATTAAAATCCCCACACCCAAAAGTGTGGGGTTTTTTATTTCATACCCAAGATTATATTTACTGGTATGGAACAAGAAAAAAAACCGATGGGAAGACCACGATATTCAACTATGGAAGCATTAGTCCATAGAGGTAGAGTGCCAGCTACTTGGAAGGAAGATATTTTGGATTTAGGAAGAAAGGGCAAGAACAAATTACAATATGCCAACTATCTTGGAATTTCAAGGGATTTAATGTATAGAATTATAGACAGAGACCCTGACTTTGCTGGCACTATAAAACAAGCTCTTCAGTATAGTGAAGATTGGTTTTTATCCAAAGCAATTGATGCTTGGGATAATAATACTGGTAAGAATGTGAATACAACCTTTATGAAGTATTATCTACAGAACACCTATAGGGATAGTGGTTGGGTGGATAGAACGGACATCACAACTGATAATAAACCCCTTACCACAGACAGCCAACAAATCGTAGTAGATATTATATTACCGAAGAAGGAAGATGAAGATACAAGCAACTAAAATATTCGCAGACATCAACACGGCAGTCCAAGAAGGTAAAAGGTATATTTTTTTAAGGGGTAGTTCAAGAAGTTCAAAGACAACATCAGCAGTTCAATTTCTAATTGTTGAAGCATTAAAGACCCCCAACATATCCATTACGATTGCTCGTGCTACGCAAGTATCAATCAAGAATACCATTATGGTAGATTTTATCCAACTACTAGACCAAATTGGAATACTACACGATGGTAAGTTAAACAAGGTTGATATGACCTACACATTCACAAATGGTAGTGTGATAAGGTTTGTTGGTCTTGACGACACCACAGGTCGTTTAAGGGGTCTTAAATCCACAATCGTAATGGTTGATGAATACAATACCATAGATAGAAATAGTTTCGTTCAATTAGATATACGAACAGAACGATATATTATAGCCTGCTATAACCCCGAAGTAGAAGAAGATTTTTGGGGGTTTGATTATGAAAAGAAAGACAACGCATCGTTGTTCGTTTCGTCGTGGAGGGATAATCCGTTCTTATCAAAAGAAATCATCAATTCAATTATGGAATTGAAGGACATAGATTTTGACCTATGGCAGATTTATAGTGAAGGTAAGTTAGTACCACCCCGAGAAAAGATATTCATTCAACCACAGACATTTACGGGGACACCAGAACATATTAAATCAACTTACATAGGAATTGACTTTGGTTATGGGGCAGACCCGTGTGCTGTGGTAAGGGTTGATATTTCAAGTGATAGTAAGATATACGCAACTGAACTAATCTACGAACACGGACTAACCAACGAAGATTTGATGTATATGATGGGTGAAGTGGGAATTGATAAGTCGTTGGAAATCGTCGCAGATAGTAGTGAGCCAAAATCCATAGAACAACTACGAAGAGCAGGTTGGAAAGTAAGGGGTGTAAAGAAAGGTGATGGGTCTGTATTATTCGGTATTCAAAAGATGCGGACATTTAAGATTTTTGTGAATGAATTATCAACAAATCTTATACAAGAATTTAAGACCTATAAATTCAAACGAGACCGAAGTGGTCGTCTAACCAATACACCCGAAGGTCAAGACCACCTTATAGACAGCTTACGATACACCATAATGGAATTTGTAGATAAGCCCAAAGCCAAATATTCATTTAGGTAAGGGACTGATTATATTTATTAGTATGGAAATTATAGTGGGAGACAAAGAATACAAAGTAAAAGACATTACTTTATCACAATACGAATTACTGAAGTCGGTAGAAAATATTAGTGATTTACAACTGATTGCCGTAATGACGGGAGCACCAGTTGAAGAATTGAAGAAAGCAAAACTTACGGACATTACATTCGTTTCAAAGTTTTTAAGGGGACAAATGTTATTACAAGATGAAATTGAAGCCCCCCAAGAAGTTGTGGTGTTTAATGGAAAGAAATATGGTTTAATAAAACCACACGATATTACTTACGACGAGTTCGTCAATTTGGAAGTGTTTATGGCTGAAGACCCTGTTGATTTAGTGAAGATTACCACACACCTTTACAAACCACTTAAAACTGATGATGTAGGGGAAAACAGAAAGTTGATTGACTATGACTTACAAGAATGTCTTGATAGAATGCCAGAGTTCAAAAACTTCCCCTTGAAGACCACCCTGTCTGCCCTTTTTTTTTTAACTTATTTAGGAAAAACACTTATGGATTATTTATTAGGGTCTATGGAGAGCCAGATGAAGAGCAACCCACCGACAAGCAACCTATTAAAGAAGACAGAGACCCCAAAGAAGTAATACAATCTGTAGTAGATTTTTATTACAATACTTTAATGTTTGCTGCCAACGATGATATATTAAATGTTGAAGCGGTTGGTAAATTAAATGTATATCAAGTTTTACAATTTATTTCGTATAGAATTGATAAACAAGATAGAATAAAACGAGCTAATGAAAAAGCCGTAGGGTAAAATTATATTTATTAAAAAACACAATTATGACCTATAAAGATTTGGTTAAAATATTTAGAGTATTTGCGGCTCAACACCCGATGCTTAAAGGACATTTCAGTTGGGGTAATTTAAGTGATTACCAAAGGGACGAATATATCCAAAAATATCCAGCAATTCACTTCGTTCCCCAAACATCAAGTATAGATAATACAGCAACCTATTTTAACTGGTCTGTGTTGATATTTGACTTGAATAATGAATGGAAAGATATGTCCCAATATTCAAACCAATTAGATAGTATGTCTATGTGCCACGAAATACTGAATGACTTTTATTCGTATTTCATCAACCAACTTACAAACTACGACTTCTACTTACAAAACCCAATTTCTTATACACCATTCTTGGATAAATGGAAAGAAAGTGTGGTAGGTGTTGAAGCCCAAATAACCATCGTAAGCTTACAAACAGCTTGTATTCCACCATTTATAGAAGAAGCATATTACATTCTATTTGAAAGTGGGGATATTGCTGAAAGTGAAGGTGGAGATTTATTACAATACGAACATTAAAAATTATGGCAAATCTAAAGATTTCACAATTACCACTTTATACTGGGGACACAACAGGTTTCTATATCCCCGTAAATAATTCAGGCGAAACAACGACCTATAAACTTACAAAGGAAACCCTTATTGGTGGAGGTTCTGGCTCATCGGGAACTAGTGGTTCTTCAGGTTCATCGGGAACTAGTGGGTCGTCAGGTTCATCGGGAACTAGTGGTTCTTCAGGCTCATCGGGAACTAGTGGGTCTTCAGGCTCAAGTGGGACATCGGGCTCATCGGGAACTAGTGGTTCATCGGGAACTAGTGGTTCATCGGGAACTAGTGGTGTTGCTGGCTCATCGGGAAGTTCGGGTTCAAGTGGTTCGTCAGGCACAAGCGGTTCATCTGGTTCAAGTGGAACGAGCGGTGATAGTATGTTTATGAGCGGAACAGGTCTAAATTCCGTAATCAACAAATACGAAACTGATAGTGATAATAATTCCCCTTATTCATCAGTAATCGGTGGTGATAATCACACTATAAATTCAACAACAGAAGGGTATAATGGAATATACGCAGGTAGTGGTAATACCATCACCAATAGTGAATATAGTTCAATCGTAGGTGGTCTATCAAATTCAATTACTAATTCAAATAACGCAACTATTTTGGGTTCAAGAAGAGCTGAAATTACTGATAGTAATTTAGCATTTATGGCAGCATCACAAAGAGCGGATAATGGTGTATTCCCTTATATGTCTAACGATGCGAACGCATCATTTATGATTGGAGTGTTTAGGGGTTCTTATATCAACGGAGCATATCGTTCGGGTATTGTTGCGTCAAATGATAGTTATATCAATCAAGGGGTAAATATGTTTATCGCTGGTGGTAATGGTAATCAGTTCCAAAATGGTGGGGAACAATCTGTTATTATTGGTGGTGTTTCAAACTACGCATCGGTAAGTGTAGTTAAAGATACAATCTTGAATGGAGAGCAAAACAGAATTACTAACGATGCTCGTTTATCAGGCATCTATAACGGATACAACAACTACATAAATGGTGTTGGTAATAACAATTCAATTTACCATAGTGAAAATTGTTATTTAGACGGAGCAAACCATTATTACAATAATATCTTTGGGTCTATTGATAGTAATATTAAAACTACTAATGATGGAAGTTTCCACCATAACAATATCTTTGGTAGTAAGCAATCGTATATTTCAGGTTCAACAAATTCATCAATCATCGCAGGTTCGGGTCAAAACTATATCTATGGTTCAACAGGTTCAACCATTATGGCTTCTAAAGGTGGTGAAATATATGGAGCAACTGATGAAGCAGTTGTTATTGGTTGTGAAGGAACAGCTATAAATGTCGCAAATGGCGGCTCTAATTTATTTATGGCGGCAAACTACCAAGCAAATATTTCGGGTGGAACACAAGACCGAGTTGTTATGATTGGAAACGAACAAAGTAAGATTCTTTCGTTCTATACTGGAATAGTTGATTATGCTAAATTCAACGGAATGTATGGTTCAAATGTGAGCGACATTTATGTTGAAACTGGTTCAAACAACACTATTGTTGGTAGTAGAGCAGCATATCTTTCAGCAACAACGGGTTCGTATAATACGATTGTTGGCTCACAAACCATCAATATAAAATTGACTACCGGACAATATAACGGGTTTTATTCGTCTAACAATAGTGATATATCAAGTAATACTAACAGAACGATTGGAATTGGTTTAAGTGGTAGAACACTAACAGAAAGTAATACAACATACACAGAAAATCACGCATCTTTCGGTCAATCATATCAAGGTTATTTCAATAATGGTTCTGGTTCAACTTTTACTATTGATTGGAACAAAGGTAATACACAAAAAATGTCTTGGAACGCAAGTGGTGGAACTATTACTTGTGATAATACACAGACGGGGGCACATTATCGTATGATAATAAACAATCCTAACGGACATACCCCAAGCTCATTTACCGCAGCAGGTAGAACAATCAAGTTTAATGGTGGTTCATTTGTGGTATATTCTGGTGAAAGTATTTGTGAATTATTCATAACTGACGATAGTGTTTTCGTAAATCAGTTAGGTTTATTCTCATAATAATATTCAAGGGGGATTAGTTCCCCCTTTTTAGCCTAATCGGTGGGTGTAAATCTCACAAAATTATATTATAGATTATAGATATGGAAAATAACAAAAAAAATGACCTAAGAATGTTCGAGTTCGGTGCTGGAGCACAACTCCCATCGTTTGAGGAGGTTATCAACTCAAAACCTTATGTGTT
>Ga0172367_10005551_pt1 | contig 15175 bp, 16 predicted proteins | sample Lak10m_FD_114542 | JGI IMG/M metagenome (GOLD analysis project Ga0172367, IMG submission 114542) | Freshwater microbial communities from Kabuno Bay, South-Kivu, Congo - kab_022012_10m | ecosystem: Environmental > Aquatic > Freshwater > Lake | place: Democratic Republic of the Congo: South-Kivu... | reverse complement strand
GTTTGCTTTTACCTGATCGGTAAACTCAATTTTGATAGGGAAATAATCAAAGAAATCCGGCGTGATGCCCAGCAGTTCATAATAATCTTCACGCGTAGCAATCAACACAAGCTTGACTGATACCGGAATTGCGGACTGCGCATTAATCAGGCTACTGCCCTGATTGCTACTATTGCTTAAATCTTCAATCTGCAGAGTGCCATTACGCAGGAAACGATGCAGCTTCTCAAGTATATGCGAGCCATTCTGCTCATCTGCCAAAATGTCACGCAAATGAAGCAGTAGCGTACCGCCATCTGCGCGCAATAGATTACCGGCCCGTAACCGCATAAAATCAGGAATATTGCTAGAATCACTGCCGCCCTCTACACCACCAAACAATGACTGGAGACTGGGGTCATTATCGTACAGCACAGGTGCATGTTGATTAGCATGGTGCTCTACCAGCAGATTTGCACGATAGCGCCCGAAGAAACTCTCGGTTAGCAAGGGCTCGAGGTTCACCTCACCTTCAGCATTCGGGTTCGGCTGCCATGCCTCCAAAGTTTCCAGAATATCCTGCTTCAACTGCTCAAAATAATGTGCAGGCATTCTGGTTTCATCAATCAGCGTGAGGCTCGCTTTGACCGCGCTCAACTGCCCATCTAAAAATATTTCCAGCGGAGCCATTGAGCTTTGCTGAACTCTGGCTTCCAATAAGCTGGATAGATCTTTAGCAAAATTGCGAATGAACGTGTCCAACGCCTGCTTGAGTTGCAAGCCTGCTCCTGCAGGCAGCTTCAGGAACAATGGTTTACCATTGGACTGAAATTGGCAGAGCGCGACCAAATCGCTGGCCACTGAGAGTTTTTCAGCAGCACTATGCATCATACTGAGCATCAGTGTGGTACGCCCAGAGCCAGGCTCACCTAATACCAGCAAATTAAAGCCTGAATGCTGAATTCCCAAACCGAATTCAGCCGCCTTTTTAGCTTCGGCCTGAGCGACCCAAGCCTGATACTGTACATCGTGATGATTGGTGGCAATCAGCTCGGATGTATTTGCAAAACCAAACTGCTTTGCATCAATATTGAGCGTTAGCTGCTGAGGTGTAAGTGTTTTTTGTGCCATGCCATTCGTTACTTTAATGAATTATCAAGTGCTACTATCTTAAGCATTCACGGTTGAATCCAGTTTTCCACCTGCAATGCAGGCACGCGAATAAACTCTCGTGTATTGTTTGTCACCAAAACTAAGCCCTCACTGCGTGCGTGTGCAGCAATGTGCAAATCATTCATGCCTATGGGTTGCCCATTACGTTCTAAATGGGCACGGATTGATCCATAATGCTGTGCAGCTTTTGCGGTGTAGGGCAATATATCCAGCCTACTGCAAAAGTCTTCAACTACAGCCAAATTACTGCTTGGCTGACTACTTTTTTCTGCACCATGCATTAACTCTGATAATGTAATGACTGAAATAGCCATGCGGGAAGCTTGTGCATTAAATTGGCCAAGCACTTCTATAGGCCGACGTTTTATTACATAGATAGCAATGTTGGTATCAAGTAGATATTTCAACATCAGAAATCTTCTCGCTCAGCCTGAGATTGCGAAGCTCTATCCTCCATAAAATCAGGCGAGACTGTTGGTGTGCTCTCAAAGAAACTGTTCCAAGTTTCTGATAGCGGCGCAATAATGCGCTCGTGTCCTCGCGCACGAACACTTACCTGTTTAACTCCGTCAGGTAACCTAAGCTCAGCAGGCAACCTTACCGCCTGCGTTCTATTATTAATAAATACCGTGCTGGTTGTCATATAAAACCTCCACATACAGATGTATATGGCACAAGTATATAGCCAATCAAACCATAACTCAATACGTACTTTACACAGCTATTGACGCCAGCGTTCACGCGCATCATCATCTGTTGATTTCGCTTCTACCCATTGTTCGCCCTGAGGCGTTGCCTCTTTTTTCCAAAATGGTGCTTCAGTCTTCAAATAATCCATCATAAACTCACATGCAGCAAAAGCATCGCCACGATGTGCACTGGCTGCAATTACCAATACAATTTGGTCACCCGGTTGCAAAGTGCCTACACGATGGATAATAAGCGCATTTGAGATGCGCCATCGCTCTTTTGCCTGCAGGATAATGGCATGCAGGGATTTTTCCGTCATGCCGGGGTAATGTTCAAGCGTCAGCTGCGAGACGGTATCTCCGTCATTCAGGTCACGTACTAGTCCAACAAAACTGACGACCGCACCAATGTCCTTACGAGCTTGGCTGAGCCGCCTGATTTCCCTGCCAACATCAAAGTCTTCTGTTTGAACACGAACCGTCATAACTTTAGAAAATTTAGCCGCCTGTCACTGGTGGGAAAAATGCCACCTCATCACCATCGGCGATGGTGGCTTTATCGTCTACCAACTCATGATTAATCGCTGCACGCACTTTTAACTTACCCATCAGCATTTGCCCCCAAACATCGCCACGTTTAGCCAGATAGGCTTTCAATTTAAGCACGGTAAACGGCTCGTCTGGCAACTCTAACTCTTCAGTAGAGTATTTGAGCGTTTCTTTAAGTCTTGCAAAATAAAATAGTTTAATTTTCATAATATTATAGCTATTATTTAATCTTCTTTATCATCAATGATATCAAGTAAATCTGCTGATTTACTTGCAAGTTCGACACGCTCGATCTGTGCAAAACGGTTGGATATTTTCTGGCTGGAGATGTGCACTTCCTGTGCATTTTCATGTGCCTGACGGATGTTATCAGCCAATTTTTTCATGCGTACGTCAAAGCGGCCAAAGTCTTTACTTAGCTTACCAAGCTCTTCCTTAATCACATGCACCTGCTTGCGCGTTTCAACATCCTTGAGCACGGCGCGCGCTGTGTTGAGCACTGCCATCAGCGTGGTAGGCGAAACCACCCATACACGCTTATTCATGGCATATTCAATCACATCAGCATGATAAGCGTGTAGTTCGGCAAATACAGCCTCTGCCGGGATGAACATCACAGCACCATCTGAAGTAATGTTGGAGATGATGTATTTATTGGCAATGTCATCCACATGTTTTTTGACATCCTGCTTGAATTGCTTTTCAGCCAGCAGTCGCTCAGCCTCTGTGAGCTTGTTATCCAGCATGCGGTGATAGTTTTCAAGCGGGAATTTGCTATCCACTGCTACTGTGCCAGTGGGCCCAGGCAGAAACAGCGCACAGTCTGCACGCGTGCCATTTTCAAATGTGTGCTGCATTGCGAATGAATTGGCCGGCAGCACATTGCGCACCAAGGCTTCAAGCTGCACCTCACCAAAAGCGCCACGTGAGCGTTTATCGCCCAATAGTTCCTGCAGACTCACTACGTTAGTGGTCAAACCATCAATTTTTTTCTGCGCCTCATCAATGGTAGCTAACCGCGCCATAACATCTGTGAATGTCTGGTTGGTTTTCTTGAAGCCCTCGTCCAGACGCTCAGATACCTTGCCACCAATCTGCTCTAATCTGCCATCTACAGACTTTGTAAGTGCTTCGATACTGGCCGTAAGCTGCAAGGTAGCATTGCGCATGGTCGATTGAATCAGCTCCTGCTCGGCTTTACCCTGCTCTGCCAGCGTTGTGTGAAGCTTTTCCAGCACAGCTTCACGCGTTTGGGACAGGCTATTATTCTGAGCCAGCTGCAAAGCCTGCATGGCGTCGCGTGTGGCCTGCAGTTCACTGGCCACGCTTGAACGAAGACGCTCACTTGTCTCGCTGGATGATGCACTTAACCTGTCGCCAAGCTTATTCAGGCCATCATTAAAATCCAGCAGCATCGCACGGTGTTTTTCTTCCAACTGCTGCAGAATGAGGATACTTTTATCAGCCTGATTTTCGCGCCATATTTGCCATACCAACAGCAAAAAAATAAGCGCGGCTAGAATTAATATAATGATTTGTACCATAGTGGCAGATTATAACCGAAGCACAACACTACCACGGCATTTACCCGTGGTATTTTATGCAATTGACTAAACTCGATTGAGCTTATTTTCTGACCAGTATGAGGACCTCAATATCGCAACATAAATGACTGTGCTAAAAGCTTGTTGGCTAATTAGCACTTGTAAAACTTATCTACTCATTTCAGGTGGTTTGTTCGCAATATCATCTTGGTTTGGTACAGTAATCGTAGCTAGTTCATTATTGCGAATACTCTCCGTAGTGTTAGCCACAACACGCTTTAACGCTTCGACCTCCTGATAGTTAAAACCATCTTTTGCAGCTGAAACTCTAGCCCCCTCGAATAGTTTGATTGCACCATCCAACTCAGGGTACTTTTGTACAGTCGTCGTATAGCGATTAAGTCTGTCTTGAGGGTTATCCGCATAGTTGTTCACATTTACAGCCAAACTGTAAGCATCCATCAACTCTCTGCGATGATCGCGCTGCGCTTCATAATACTTGAGCGCACCAAATGCCAGGCCAGCAAATGTAGTGAGGCCAACCCCCGCCTTTAAACCAAGATGTTCACTCTCTGGTTTAACTGATGTCGCATCTTGTGTCTGTTTGTTCTGACGAGGCTTAAGTACTTCGGTCGCATCTACCTCCTCTTTTTCTACCAACGTCAATGGAGGCTTTTCATCCGGCCCAAGCTTACGAGGCCGTTTGCCTGACTCATAAACCGTGTCACCAATGGTGACAGGTCCAGTTTGCCTTCCGCGCATTGAATCTGGATCATGTTCCCTGCTTGGCTCCATATCATGCGCATAAGATTTCGGGATCTCTGGTGGCTTATCTGCAATGTTATCTACACTCTTTACAGCACCTGCAGCTACATTGTCTACATGTTTGACACCATCAGCCACATCAGTAAGTCGCTTCAACTGCTTGAGCTTGTCAGGGTCCATTGAGGCCAAAATCACCGCACCAGTCATCGAGCCCATTTCATGATAATCCCCTCTAGTGTATGCCGCATGGAGGTCTTCTGCGTTTTTATCCAGCGCCTGCTTCACCTTGCTTAAGGTACTTGCATCCAACATGGCTTCTATGGTTTTTTGTGTATTATCGATATAAGCACTCACCGCGCCTTCACCCTGCCGCCCAATTGCATGTCCCGCATTAAAATCTTGCTTGATTCCGGAAAGCTTCTCATCGAGGCCATCTGAAATGCTCTTAGACATCCCATACTGAAAACTATTGTAAATATGCTGCAGCTTTTCTAATGAGCCTTGCTCGCGTTGCATAGGCTTTGCGACATCCAACTGAATGACTGGCACATCATTGATTGGATTTTCTAACTGCGCTGGAGTGCTGCTCATATATTTTCCTTTAAATTTTTACTGCTAATTATTGCAATTGCAGAATAAAATACAAACAACTTAACCATAATTTACAAAGTGCATGCCATACGCGATTTAGGACGTTAGCAAGCGAAAATTCCTGCTCATATGAACGAACCTAATATATTTGAATAGATTCATAAATGATCAAGTTAAAATTAATTATTAATCATTGGCTTGCCAGCATTACCCGCAGGTTGCAGAACAATTTCTATTTATACCTTAGCGCGTTGCTCACGGTGTTGATGCTGCTGGATGCCAGTGTGTTTCATATTGGCGAAAATATGCGCGACCGAGCTTTTGACATGATGGTCAAAAACCGCATCATCGTACCGAAGCCAGACCCGGACATTGTCATCGTTGACATCAACGAAGCCTCATTAAGCGCCATGGCAGGCGAATATGGCCGCTGGCCTTGGCCAAGACAGGTTATGGGCGAGTTTGTAGAAAACATTGAATCCCAGCACCCCAAGGCAATCGTATTTGACATACTTTTCAGCGACCCTGATGTGTACAACCCAGATAGTGATGCTTACTTTAACGAAGTGATTGCTGGTACAGATAATACTTTCTTTCCCATGCTGCGCCTGGCTGAAGAAAGCGACCAACTCAGCAAAGTCACTCCTGATATGATTCCGGGTATTCACCGCGCGGCACAAAAGGATGAGCAAACCACGGCATCAACAACACCTCATCCGATTGCTATCGTTTTACCGCATTTTGAGGCTGCGCTGAACACTAAACATTTGGGTACTCACAATATATACCCTGATAAGGACGGTATCGTACGCGAGTACAAACTCTGGCACGACAAAGACGGCTGGCGCTTGCCTTCCCTGCCGTTGGTGGTAGGTAACTTTGTGCAGTTGAACTCATTATCACCACCACAGGATATGCTGATCAACTGGCGCGGCAAACCATTTACTTACCAGTTCGCGACTTTTAGTGATGTGTACGCTGACATGGCAAGTAAAGTTAAAAAACGCCCTGCCAATGAGTTTACGGACAAAATCGTGATTATCGGTTCAACCGCACCTTCACTATTTGACCTTAAAGCCACGGCAATGGCAAAAGCACATCCCGGCGTAGAGATTCTGGCTACCGCAATTGATAACGTTAAACACAATGACTATCTCAAAGTATGGCGAGGTAAAACGCCTTACATTCTGGTCAGCCTGATACTGATCTGGCTGACTGCATTAGCTTTTTTCCGCAATGTTGACCGCGACAGATTGAATACCGTATTCAGCAGCAGTCAGATTGGCCTGCTTGCATTATCATATCTGGCGATCAACCTGACAGACACCTATCTGGACTTCACCGGCCCAATCACCTGGGCAGTGATGTATTTCAGTGTGGCTAAAATCTACGCCATGGCAAATGACCGTGCCATGCAACGTTTGCTCGCCAGCGATGTCGAATCCGGTAAAAGAGGCTCAGCTATTCTATTGATGCCTATCATAATTGAAAGTAAAGAGTCATTGAGCGATGGGGTGTTAAAGAAACTGCAGCATAAAATTGAACACCAGCTTCGGCAGCCAGCCACGGTTGAAATTTTAAAAGGTACGCAAAGCGGCATCTGGGGTTTGTTCAGCGATATGATCACCGTGAGTTGGGCTTACCAGCATGATGACGATACCATAGCAGCTCTTGCGCAGCAGGATGCCAGCCAGCTTGGATTAAATATGAAATCATTATTGCAGGCCGCAGGTATTCCTGATGACACCACAGTGCGTTATGCGCAGCATATTGGCACATTGAACACAGAAAAACCGATGGCCAGTCAATGGCGTGGGTTATTTGCACAAGCAATCATCAAACTGGATATTTTAGAAAGCGACTAACGATGAAACATCACCTTAAACACTTACTGACTGCAGCATGTCTGATTCCGCTAGCCTACATTACGCACCTAAGCGCGGCTGAGACTGGCAGTGCGCTAAAAAATGACAGTTTGCGTGTGGAGCCCTATGCAGATGCGAAGATTTCCGGAAGTTTCAGCCGTGGCGACAGTCTGGAGATTATTAAGAAACAAGGCGCATGGCTACAAGTAAAAACCAAGAAAAATACTGGCTGGGTGCGCTTGTTATCAGTGAAACGCGGCAGCACTACCTCAAGCAATCAAGCCGCAGGCGTATTAGCAGTAGCAAGTGGCCGCGCCGGCACCGGTCAGGTCGTATCCACCACTGGGGTGCGCGGTTTGAGTGAACAAGAGCTCAAAGCCGCGAAATTCAATGAAGCCGAAGTCAAAACACTCGAAGGCTACACACTCACCGCAGAACAAGGGCAGCAATTTGCTAAAGCCGGAAATCTAAAATCAGTTACTTTTGCAAATCTAAAAGCGCCAAAAGGTCAATAAAATGAAAAAGTCATCCCAAGCCCGCACTTTATATGTATCACGCCAGAACCTGTTCATTTCCGCCCTGCTCGCCGGTCTGCTGAGTTTATCAAGTCTACAAAGTGCCGCCTTTGATTTAAAAGGCGTGGTCAAGGAAGCGGTAGAAAAAGAAATGGGGCAGAAATCCGAGCCCGCGCCTTTGAGTACGGATACGGCAGCCACCCCGGCCAGCAATGCAACAGCAGATGCACCATCTAATGCAATAGTTGCAAATAGCAGCGAGCCAGCACAGCCGGCTTTCAACTGGAAAAAACCAAGCAAAGAGGAAGAAGTATCGCTTGGACGAGAGATTGCCGGTAACTTGTTAGGTGCTGCACCCTTGGTCAAAGATGAGGCTTTGCAAAAGTATGTCAACTCGGTCGGTCGCTGGGTTGCTTCACAGTCAGAGCGCCCTGACCTGCCTTGGCGGTTTGGTGTGATAGAAAGCGAAGACTTGAATGCTTTTGCTGCACCAGGCGGCTACATCATGCTGACCAAAGGTTTATACCGTAAATTGGGCAATGAAGCACAGCTTGCTGGCGTGTTGGGGCATGAAATTGGTCACGTCGTCAAAAAACATCAGCTTAAAGTATTGCAGAAACAGCAAATGCTCAATATCGGTGCCGGATTTTTAAGTGACAAATATGCAAAAGATAACAAACTGGTGAGCAAGGCAATTGGCAGTGGCGCTGAAATATGCGCACGCGGATTAGACAAATCTGCAGAATATGAGGCAGACAGATTAGGTTTAAGCTATGCCACAAGAGCTGGCTACGAGCCTTTTGGCTTACCCGATGTGTTACAAACTATCGGTCAAACCAATAAAAATGATAGCAGCGTCACCTTGCTGTTCAAAACGCACCCACATCCGGATGAAAGACTTGCCAATTTGAGCAATGCGGTTGGCAACAGACTGGATAATATCAAGGGTGGAAAAACGCTGGAGAGCAGGTTCTATCAGCTTAAAAATTAAACTTTAAAGTTGATTGACAATGAGGTTTGACATGCATTTTCTTTAGGGGTAAAACTTAATTACAACCTTTGGAGAATTGTCATGACCATCAAACAAAAAACAGCGGCCACTCCTAAAATTCGCAAAGTGGCTGATGGAGATACGCCACCCCATATCGCGAGCAAGGATATCGAGGCATTTGCGATTCATGAGGAAATCGCTGCGGCACGCGAGTCAAAATCCGAGGCGGTAAGCGATATACTCAACAGACTGGCAAAGTCGGACAAGGCTGCGTTACCCGAAGCTTTGCAGACGATTCTCAATGGCGCATCACCAGATGATGCAGTGGCTTTAAAGAAAGCGCTGGCGGATATCAGGGGATTAAAAAGCCAGGTGCATGCCGACCAGCAGCTTGCCAAAGACTGGCGCGAAGGTGCTTATCCATATAAAAACCTGCTTTCAAGAAAATCTTACGAAAAGCAGAAATATCATCTGCAGGTTGAGTTGCTAAAACTTCAGGCATGGGTAAAAGAAACCGGCCAGCGTGTAGTAATTCTGTTTGAAGGCCGTGACGCGGCCGGCAAGGGAGGCACTATCCGGCGCTTTATGGAGCACTTGAACCCTCGCGGCGCGCGCGTAGTCGCGCTGGAAAAACCAAGCGAAGTTGAACGTGGTCAGTGGTATTTTCAGCGTTATGTCACTCATTTACCGACTGCCGGAGAAATCGTGCTGTTCGACCGCTCATGGTATAACCGTGCAGGTGTTGAGCGCGTGATGGACTTTTGCAATAACGACGAATACTTGGAGTTTATGCGACAAGCACCCGATTTTGAGCGCAACCTTACCCGTAGCGGCATTCATGTCATCAAATTCTGGTTCTCTGTTAGCCGCGAAGAGCAGCGTAGACGTTTTAAAGAACGTGAGATGCATCCGCTGAAACAATGGAAACTCAGCCCGATCGACCTCGCCTCACTGGACAAATGGGATGATTACACAAAGGCAAAAGAAGCCATGTTTTTTCATACAGACACCGCAGACTCACCATGGACAGTGATTAAGTCTGACTGTAAAAAACGTGCGCGCCTGAATGCAATGCGCTACGTACTGCATAAACTGCCCTATGCAAACAAAGATATTACCGCGATAGGCGCGCTAGATCCCTTATTGGTAGGTCGCGCGCACATCGTCTATGAACGTGGTGAGCACAATCAGGCTTTACTTTGAGGTAGCGGCTATTGATGCCGTAACTTACTGATACTACAGCTTGCTGGTTTCTGCCCGATTATGAGCAGAAACCAGCAAGATTATTTATCTTTCCAGAACCGCTGCATCTCAACAAACATGAAAGATGCAGTCCAGGTAATCAATACCAGCCCTGTCAATGCTTCCATACCACTTAGAAAGCGAATGTCCCCTCTGGGGGTAATGTCCCCAAAACCAAGCGAGGTGTAACTGACGAAGGAAAAATAGCTGCAATCTATCAGCGTGTTATTGGCAGCCCCTTCTAGGGTACCGAATCCACCATGATGAATCATGAAGTAATAGCCGAATGCAAACACCCAGATTTCCGCCACATGCGCAATCAAAGCGCCAAAGAGGCCAACCAGTACTCTCACTCTTGGGCGTATGGGCAGCTTAGGAATAAGCGCGGTCAATTTGTTCAACACCTCAAAGTGAATCAATATCACAACTGCTACCAGTGCACTGTTGATAAGATATGTTGCTATCATGATTATGAATTTTGGCGGCTTAGATTAAATCACGTGCTCGCAACTCGGCCTTGATATACGCATAATAGATGGGCGCAGCCACGATGCCGATTAAACCAAAGACAGCCTCCATACACAGCATGGCTATTAGCAACTCCCACGCATTCGCCCTGATTTGCCCACCAACAATACGTGCATTCAGGAAATATTCAAACTTATGAATAATGACCAGATAGGCAAGCGACCCAACCGCAACACCCAATGAATGACTGAGGCTGACCACAACAATCACCGTATTGGAAATCAAATTACCGACTACAGGAATAAGCCCCACAATAAAAGTAATTGCAATCATGGTCTTAACCAATGGCAGATGGATGCCTATGAGCGGTAAAACCACTGCAAGATAAATGGCGGTAAAAAAAGTATTGATTGCGGATATGCGAATCTGTGCAAATACAATGCGTTTGAAGGCATCACTAAAAAAACTGGCACGCCCTACCAAAGCTCTGGCAAACGGCTTAAAGTGATCAACAGTAACGGCTTCACGCAATGCCAGCATGCCGCCAATAATCATACCGATAAGAATATGCGCTGTAACACGTCCTGCCTCTTTTCCAACCACCTGTAACTCATCTGCATGTGTACGTAACCAGCTTGTTGCCTGCTCCTTGAAGGCAATCGCATCAGCCGGCAAATGTTCAACCAGCCAGCCAGGCAATATTTTACGAGAATCCTCCAGAATCTGCGCCATCTTAGCCAGTAGCACTGTCAGGCTACCTGCATCTGACCTTAGATACGCCACTAAGCCAGCGCCTGCTAAACCCAGCAGCGTCACTATAATAATCACTAGTATCCCAACCGCCCAAAATTTAGAGTTTTTACTCGAGCGTTTGCTGGGGAAACGTCTCGCAATATAGGGTGTGATGATATGCACCAACTGATAAACCAAAAGACCGGCTAGCAATGCTGGCAGTAACCCGAACTTCACTACAAAGAACAATGTCCATGCCGCCAATGCCCAAGCTGCATATTCATGCGTGGTTGCCGGCAGAGGTGTTTTTTGGGTCATAATTATTAATATTCCAGTTTAAGTTTAAAATATAATCTATTGTTTTAAATTGAATTTAAAAAAAATATTTTCAACTTCATGCTTAGGCAAAGAAACAATCAACTCAACATGCTCATTGAAACTTTTCTCCACAATGCTCCCGTTACATTTTGACAATGCCCTGGTTAACATATCCATTTGATTATAGTGTATTGTCAGCTTAACTGTGTTCATTTCAACATAATCGCTCATCTTAGCCGCATCCAGCGCCAGCTTTGCCGTTCCGCCATACGCACGCGCCAACCCGCCTGTACCGAGATTGATACCGCCGTAATAACGAATGACTGCCACGCATACATTAATCAAGTCACGCCCTTCTATCAATTTAAGGACTGGCATACCCGCTGTACCCGAGGGCTCACCAGCGTCCGAGAAGCGCTGCACAATCCCCTGCTCTGTTTTCAATCTGAATGCATAGGCAAGATGATGTGCGCTCGGGTGCTGTGATGCAAATGCACGCAAAGTAGCGCCTATCTCGCGCTCACTCTCGGTAGGAATTGCCATTGCGATAAATCTGGATTTGGTAATGGTTTGCTCTGCAAAGCCCGGCTGAACAATGACCTGCAATTATTTACGCCCGCCTAAAATGCTACCGAGTACGCCACGAATGATCTGCCTGCCCAATTGAGAGCCAATTGCACGTGCAGCACTTTTAGCTGCCGCTTCCAGCACACCGTCTGAACGACTGCCAGAAGACTTCTTCTTGTCGCCACCCCCAAACATATCGCCCCAATCAAACCCCTCATCCTCTTTAGCTTCAATTGCCGACTGCTCTGCACGATGTTTAAGAATCTCATAGGCAGATTCCCGATCGACAGACTTTTCGTAAAAACCATACACGTTTGAAGATTTGATCATCTCATTGCGCTCTGTATCTGTGATTGCGCCCACCCGGCTTTGTGGCGGCACAATAAACGTGCGCTCAACTGGAGTTGGAGTGCCTTTTTCATCCAGAAAAGAGACCAGCGCCTCACCCACGCCTAATTCTGTAATGGCAGTTGCAACATTCACCTTGGGATTTACCCTGAACGTTTCAGCCGCAGCTTTCACAGCCTTCTGGTCACGCGGCGTAAACGCACGCAACGCATGCTGCACACGATTACCAAGCTGACCCAGCACGATATCCGGAATATCAAGTGGATTCTGGCTGACGAAATAAACGCCCACACCTTTTGAACGTATCAGCCTGACCACCTGCTCGATTTTCTCCATTAAAGCCTGAGGTGCATCATTAAATAACAGATGTGCCTCATCAAAGAAAAATACCAGCTTAGGCTTATCCAGATCACCTGCTTCCGGCATTTGCTCAAACAGCTCAGATAATAGCCACAGCAGAAAAGTCGCATAAATACGTGGTGAATTGAACAACTTGTCTGAAGCCAGGATATTCACCACTCCACGGCCATGACTGTCCGTTTGCATCAAGTCGTCCAGATTCAGTGCAGGCTCGCCGAACAGCATATCTGCGCCCTGCGTTTCCAGCTCAAGCAATGCCCGTTGAATAGCCCCCACGCTGGCAGCGGATATATTGCCATACTGTGATTGATATTCAGCCGCATGTTCGGTGACATATTGCAGCATGGCGCGCAAATCTTTCAGGTCTAACAATAGCCAGCCCTGATCATCTGCAATCTTGAATACTGCATTTAACACACCGCCTTGCACATCGTTCAGGTTAAGCAGGCGCCCCAGCAACAACGGCCCCATCTCGGCAATAGTTGCGCGTACCGGATGCCCCTTGATACCGAACACATCCCAAAAAGTGACAGGGCTCGCCTGTGGTTTAAAATCAGGCAGTCCTAACTGCTGCACTCTGGCGTCGACCTTGGGGTTGCCGCCACCTATCTGGCTCATACCGGCAAGGTCACCTTTCACGTCTGCCATGAATACCGGCACACCATTTTTGGAGAACTGCTCTGCCATACTTTGCAGTGTAACCGTTTTACCTGTTCCGGTAGCTCCGGCAATCAGGCCATGGCGATTTGCCATCTTGGGCAGAATAAAATTAGAGGTTTCGCTATTCTTTGCGATGAGCATCGGTTCAGTCATTAGAGTCCTGCGCTTTATTGTTTTTAATAATGATTCAGTTAGTTAAAAGTCGCCCTTACGCGCCTTGTCCATGATTTCCAACAGTTTGGTTTCCAACTCCTGTGCAGACTTTCTTGCACGTTCTGTTGGGTTTTTGATATTTTTCAAGTCAAACGTTGGCCTATCCAATGCCAGATATAACTTCATTCTTTTATTTACATCCGGCTTCTCATAGATGGCAATCCTGCATGGCGCAAACACAAGAAACTCCGGATGATCAAGGATGATCTCAGTACCCATGCTTAGATTACAAAACGAACGCACATCTTTGACACCTTGCGGGTCTACACCACGCAATTTCATGTGCTCACCAATCGGAAAGTTGGCAGGATTCACAAAATTCATGCCCTCTGAAATGGATTTCAAACTTTCAACCACATCCTGATAACTCACACCCTCATTCACAGGAATCTCATAAATTGCCGTACTGGGGTCAATTGCCGGCATATCGGCTTTTACTTTTCCAACCAGTTCAGTATGTGCTGAGGTACTGTTTCTAACCGTTGAACAAGCACTCGACAGCGACAGCAGAATCACTATGAAAAATAACTTAACGAGTTGCATATCATGCATCATTGTCACTCACTTATTTTAAGGGCTGCATTCACAGCAGCGCGGTTGAAATGCGGTGCGATCAGTTCAATGAAATCATACATATAGCTGCGCAAGAAAGCATCCTTACGTACGCCAAGATAAGTGGTGCTATCTGCAAATAAATGACTTACGTCGATTCTCACCAGGTTGCTGTCACGTTCGATATCATAAGCCATGTTCGCAAGCAGGCCCACACCCAAACCCAGAGACACATAGGTTTTAATCACGTCTGCATCAATGGCAGTCAGCACAACATTGGGCGTCAAACCAGCGTCTTCAAAGGTTTTGGACACTAGCGTACCTCCCGTAAAGGCAAAGTCGTAGGTAATCAACGGATACGAGGCTAATTTCTCAAGCGTCAGCAGCCCGCTAGCCAGCAGGGCATGTCCATGCGGGACGACAACGCAACGATTCCAATGATAACAAGGCAGACAAAGTAGACTGTCGTAATTGCTGATAGATTCTGTCGCGATACCAATATCGGCTTCACCGCTCACCACCTGCTCCGCTACCTGGCTAGGGTTCCCCTGATGAATGTTCAGCTTGACCTTAGGATAGTGTGTCATAAATGCCTTTACTGCAGCAGGCAATTTATAACGCGCCTGGGTATGCGTTGTTGCAATCGTCAATGCGCCCGTATCTACATCACTGAACTCATCTCCCACGCGCTTGATATTTTCAATGTCACGCATCACTTTGGTTGCCAGCGCGACAATTTCCTTACCTGGCTCAGTCAATCCTGTTAAGCGCTTGCCGTTACGATTAAAAATCTGCAAGCCCAACTCTTCTTCTATCAGCTGAATCTGCTTACTCACACCAGGCTGCGATGTATACAGTGCCTCAGCAGCACTTGTAATATTAAGCCCTTGCCGAACGACTTCATGCAAATAACGTAATTGATGTAATTTCATAAGGGTCTTAGGAAGCAAAGCACTTATTAAAGTGTGATAACTTCCTGAAATGGTTAATAAAAATAGATACTACAGTCGTTCTAAAATCACAGAGCCTAAATTCAGGCAGCTTGTGCGCTGTT
>Ga0172367_10005549_pt1 | contig 15177 bp, 10 predicted proteins | sample Lak10m_FD_114542 | JGI IMG/M metagenome (GOLD analysis project Ga0172367, IMG submission 114542) | Freshwater microbial communities from Kabuno Bay, South-Kivu, Congo - kab_022012_10m | ecosystem: Environmental > Aquatic > Freshwater > Lake | place: Democratic Republic of the Congo: South-Kivu... | reverse complement strand
TCTTGTTCAGTAAGCATAACATCCTCCTGTTTGATAAGGTTGATCATCTACGGTCCTCCTTTCTATCAACACATGGATGTTATGGTTTATCTTTCCGTTTGGTTATGAAAGATTATATAACGTAAGTGATCAGGTAAATAAAAAAAACACTCACAAATACTCAATCGCCCTGTTTCATCCCTGCACTCAGCGCAAAGAATATCTCGCATCGTTTATACCCCTTCCCAGCTTGCAGCTTCTCGGTATCGAGACAAATGAGCATAACGATCTACCCGATTGGCGGCGCGTTCTCCTGACGCAGTTTGACCATGCATTCTGATGCCCCCCTGTAGATCGACTCCATTTCAGCCAGAAAATTCTTTTCAGATCGCCAGAACTGTACCGTTCCAAGCCTCCTGACCAGAATTGCAGATGAGGTGACCGGCTGATGGTGCAGTGCGGGAAGCATGGCTCCATCAGGAGCTGACCAGAAAAGATCGGAATCGTCAGGCAACGGCTCGACGGTCTTCTTCTTTTTTCCGGTCTGTATTGCAGTGGCATTGACAGAATTTCCCCCCAGGGCTTTGAACAGGGCATCCTTTTCGATACCTCTCAGGGTAAACAACAGAAACGGGTCACGGTCGAAGGCCTCTGCAAGCAGATAATACACCGCTGCCAGATGTTTGCACGGGTTGGCATAGTCAGGGCATGAGCATGACGTTTCCATATCGCGGAAAGATTTCGGAAAAAGAGAGAGCCCTGCTTTCAGGCAAAGCGTGTCAATCTGTTCGGGCATCTCGCCGCCAAGCATCCGTGCCACCAGAACAGGGTTATCACCAAGCACCCCGACAAAGCGCTGCCACTCCTCTTTCGAATAGGGCTTGAGCCGGATGGATACGTTGTATGGCCTCACCCTGGACCCCTGAACCTTTGCGGCAACACCTTTGCTCGTGACATCGAGACCGGTTACCTGTCCCTTGCGGGCATAAGACCGGCCACGGGCAAGACGGGCAGAATCGTTGAACCGTTCGAGCTTCGAAATCCACTCTTTTCCCCACCACTGTTTCGCGAAAGCACCACGCTTGCTCTGCGTCTTGATACCGCTATCGACTTTTTTCGGTGCAGTGGGTTTGTACCAGCCATAATATGCCATACGCTTATTCTCCTGTTGCTTCCCGTCCAAGCATGATGAGTTTTTTCAGATCGCTGTTTGACAGCTCGGTCAGCCACTGTTCGCCTTTACCGAGAACCGTTCCGGAAACAGCAGTTTTTCTTTCGATCATCTCATCGATCCGTTCTTCGAGCGTTCCTGCGGTAATAAATTTATGAACCTCCACGTTGTGCTTCTGCCCGATACGGAAAGCCCTGTCTGTCGCCTGGTTCTCGACGGCAGGATTCCACCAGCGGTCATAATGGATGACATGGTTTGCCCTGGTCAGATTCAGTCCGGAGCCACCCGCCTTCAGGGAGAGAATGAAAATCCGGGGCGCATGATCGCTCTGCTGGAAGGCCTCGATCAACTCGTCACGCCGCTTGCGGCTGAGCGATCCATGCAGGAAAAAGACCTCTTCGCCATACAGCTCCTGAAGATAGTGCTGCAACAGCTTGCCCATCTCCATGAACTGGGTGAACACAAGCGCACGCTCACCGCTCTCACGGATCTCGCCAAGCAGCTCCGTCAGACGCTGCACCTTGCCTGAACGGTTTTCAACTGCCGAGTTGTCTCCGAGAAACTGAGCCGGATGATTGCACACCTGCTTGAGCTTGACCAGCAGCGCCAGGATCAGACCGCGCCGGTCAATCCCCTCCGCCGTCTCGATTCTCTCCTGCATTTCGTCAACAACCGCCTTGTAAAGCGATGCCTGCTCCCTGGTCAGCGTACAGTATTGCTTCATTTCGATCTTGTCGGGCAGGTCGGAGATGATTGAGCTGTCGGTTTTCAGGCGACGAAGAATGAATGGCGCCGTCATGGCTTTCAGCCTTTCAGAAGCGGCGCTGTCGCCATACAACTGAATCGGGTTGAAAAACCGCTCCCTGAACAAGGCCTGACTGCCGAGAAAACCAGGATTGAGAAAATCCATCAACGCCCACAGGTCGCCGACATGGTTTTCAACCGGCGTACCAGTCAGCGCTATCCGGTAATCCGAACGCAGCGCACGAGCCGCTTTGGCCTGTTTGGTTTCAGGATTCTTGATGTTCTGGGCCTCATCGAGAATCACCCCCGCCCACTCCTGTTTCGATAGTGACGCCAGATCACGGAACAGAAGGCCGTAGCTTGAAATCACCAGTGCAGATGACTTTGCGGCTTTTTTGAACGCCGTCGTTTTCAGCCGGTCGGCGCCGTGGTGCACATGAACCCTCAGATCAGGGGTAAACTGTTCAGCCTCCTTTCTCCAGTTATTGACCACAGAAGTCGGGCAGATCAGAAGAACCGGCCGTTTTTCCCCCCTGTTTCTCTCCTCCTGCAACAGCGCGAGCGTCTGAACCGTCTTGCCAAGACCCATATCGTCACCGAGGCAGGCCCCGAGCCCCCAGCGTCTCAGGAAAGCAAGCCATGAATAGCCCTTCACCTGATACTCGCGAAGTTTTCCCTGAAACTTGACTGGTTGCGAAAGCAGTTCAAAACGGCTCTCCCCTTTCAGTTTTTCAAGCAGCTCCTTCATCCAGCCATCAGCATCGACGGTCTGAACCGCAAGCGACGCCTCGGGCGAACCGGCGCCAAACTCCGTTGCAAGAATATCCCGTACCGTCAGCTCTCCCGAGCGCTGTTTTTCAAGAAAACCTACCGCCTGGGCAAGTTCGCGATGGTCAAGCTGCCGCCACTGCCCCCGCACCCTGACCAAAGGCATTTTCAGGCCGGCAAGTCGCCTGAGTTCGTCCAGATCGACCTCATCGCTTCCGAGCGACGCCGCATAATCACATGAAAGCAGAGCATCGAGCCCCATAGCGTTACCGCTTGCCTTCATCGACGGAGCTTTGACGCGCACCTTTATCCCCATCCTGTGCGACGGCCCCTTGCCAACCCACCACGACGGCAGCATGACAACGAACCCGGCCCCTCGCAGAATAGCAGCATATTCGGAAAGAAAGCTGAATGCCCCTTCGGTATCGAGCTTCAAGCCCCCCGGTTTTTTCAGCTTCATACCCTTGGTGATTGCAGGGTACAGCGCAGCCGCCTGCCCCAGCGCCATAAGCATGAACTCCGTATAATCCGCCCCACAGCTCCTTGCCTGTTCAGATGCCTCGCTTTCCGGATTCCAGAGATCTCCGACCTCGAGCAAAAGGCTCGGATCACTTTTCAGTTGAAGCAGATACGTAAGCGGCCAGATATCCTTTTTCCCCTTCTGGGCAGGCTCATTGAGACGAACACAAAAATTGAAGGGTGAACCGGCATACACATCGAGCGGACGACGCCACACTGCAAGCTCCCGAGCAAAAGCCTCAACCTCCGGCTTGCGCACCCAGAGCAGCTCAGGAATGCTGCCAGACAGAGATTGCATCCATGAATCATGAATCGTCAACGGCGGTTCAACTTTACGGCTCATGGCAGCAAAAGAGAACCGGACAAGTCCGTCCACCAGCCCCTGCAACAACTCTGCCTGCACCTCCTTCACCGGGGTTCCCGCATGCTTCTTTCCCACCTCCGAAAGACAGCGACAAACGGGAGGCATGGTTGCCGCCAGCGTATCGAGACGCGACGCAACAGAATTTGAAGGGTATGGAACCCAGCGCCCTTCCCACTGCTTCTTGCCACGAACGAGCGACGGAAGGTACCTCTCTGTGGAAACAAGGTGCAGCGCCGTCTCGAAAAGGTGCGTAACCCAGAAAACAGAGGCGCTGAAAACAACACCTGAACCCGGAATGCTGCCCTCACGGACACAGGAGAAAAAAGCAAAACACAGGGAGATATCGAGAGGAAGAGCGGTAATCGTCTGAGGCTTGAGAGAAGATTTCAGGCGCTTGTCCGGTGCATCGCCAAGCATCGGCGAAGAGGGAACCCGCTCATCGCCACGATGAGGCAGCCATGCGGCCAGTTCCTTCAGCATCGGCTTGCGAATCGAAACCGTCATACCGACAGCCCTGAGCGCCCGACGCAGCTCCCGGATATCCCCCGGTTCGCCCCCTTCACTCCAGAGCACCGGTTGACCATCAAAGAGCGAACAATGCAATGCAATCATCGATTAACCCCCTGTCAAACCTGCTGTAAAATCCGATTGAAGCTTGCAATATCGCCATATTCACTCATTCAACCAACCACGCCAACACGATTCCTGACCCCGCGACCCCACTCCAAGCCTTCACCCGCTCACCACCAGCCATCCTTTCAGACCTTTTCTATCCTTTTCATCCTTTAAGTCCTTTGAGTCCCTTTCGTCCTTTCCCCTATTCCTGATTATCCCTCAGGGAGTCCTGCTACCTCCCACTCAACCTTCATCCTGCCACAGGAGTGCTACTGCCCTGTCTCCGCAACGGCTTCCAAACCTGTCCATAGCTACGGGCTCATTCAGATTCTCGAATCGGCCCTCTCGGGAAACACTGAATAATGCCTTATCTTCATGAACACAAACAAGGAGCAACGCAACCGGTGAACACATTCCGCTCATGAATCTTCTTCCATACAGAGTCACTTGCGCCTTACAGATGCTGTCCATCGCTTCACCTCGCATTTTCTGACCGCGCCTATGGCTCTCGATTTCACGACGCTTGACCTGCTCAGGCAGAACCATCCGGCATGGCGGTTGCTGCGGGCGCAACATGCTCCGCTGGTGGCATCGTTTCTGCACCGGGTGTTCATTGCGCCGAATGTGCGCAGCCTGTCGCAGGCAGACCTTGTCGAAGCGTTGGAGGATGAGCTGTTCGCGCTTCGCCGTCAGCTTGGAGACAATGCGTTTCCCGGTTCTGCACAGAGCTATCTGAACGACTGGGCTGAGAATGACAAGGGGTGGTTGCGCAAGTTCTATCCGGTTGGCGAGGATGAGCCGCACTACGACCTGACTCCGGCGACCGAAAAGGCGCTGGCGTGGCTGGAGAGCCTCTCGGAGCGGGCCTTCGTGGGTACCGAGTCGCGCCTCTTGACCCTCTTCGAGCTGTTGCGCCAGATGAGCACCGGCAGCCAGGCTGATCCTGAAGTGCGCATTGCGGAGCTGAACCGGCGGCGGGAGGAGATCGATGCTGAGATCGCCCGAATCCGTGCCGGTGAAATCGCCATGCTCGACGACACGGCGCTCAAGGATCGTTTCCAGCAGTTCCTGCAACTGGCTCGCGAGCTCTTGACCGATTTCCGTGAGGTGGAGCACAACTTCCGCACGCTCGACCGGCGGGTGCGTGAACGCATCGCGCTCTGGGAGGGGAGTAAAGGGGCGCTGCTTGAGGAGATCATGGGGCAGCGAGACGCCATTGCCGATTCCGATCAGGGCAAGAGTTTCCGCGCTTTCTGGGACTTCCTGATGTCGCACACCCGGCAGGAGGAGCTGACCGCCCTCCTTGACGAGGTGCTCAACCTTCCGCCGGTGGTCCAGATGCGCCCCGAACCTCGCCTGAAGCGGGTGCACTTCGACTGGCTCGATGCGGGCGAGCACACGCAGCGCACGGTGGCCCGGCTCTCGGAGCAGTTGCGCAAGTTCCTCGACGACAAGGCATGGCTCGAAAACCGGCGAATCATGGACATCCTGCACGAGATCGAGAGCAAGGCACTCGCCCTGCGTGAACAGATGCCCGCCGGCAGCTTCATGCCGCTTGCCGAAGCCTCCTCCGAAATCGAACTTCCACTCGAAAGGCCGCTCTACCGCCCGCCCTTCAAGCCAGTGCTGGAGGGAATCGCGCTCGACGAAGGGGATGCGGAAATCGACACCGCCGCGCTCTATGCGCAGGTGATTGTCGATCGCGCCGAGCTGATGCAGAACATCCGCAAAGCGTTGCAGGAGCGGAGTCAGATCGGTCTCGGTGAGGTGATCGCCCGCCACCCGTTGCGCCACGGCCTCGCCGAACTGGTCACCTACCTCCATATCGCCGGAGAGTGGCCCCGTACAGCGGTTGACGAGGAGTCGGAAGAACTGATCGAATGGGAAGGCGAAAACGCCATCACCAGAATAGCAAAGCTTCCACGGATTATCTTCGTGCGGAATGAGTGAGGCCTGGGAGCGCCGTCCCTACAAGTCTGGATCGGCAATGAAGCCAAAGGCTCAACATCATTCAGGCATCAACTCATTCTAAAATAATAAGAAACAACAATCCGAAAACATAGAGATGAACTCTGATCGCCAAAAGATGCCGAGCAGGCGCTCGGCGCTCCCGGTGAAGAAGGCAATCACATTTTCGACTTTAACGAATTGATACTATACTTTCCGGTGCATCATCATTTTTTCAATACTCTTCGATGACCCTGACCGATACCATCCAGACCCCGCGACAGGCCACCGCACCGCAGGAGTTGTCCCAGATCGTGGTTGCCCTGCTCAAAGGGGTGATCTACCAGGAGGACAACACCACGCTCTGGAACTCGCTGCTCAACCTGCAGGCAAGTGTGCGTGACTACGTCGCCGTGCTCGGCCTTGAACTGACGCTCGACGAGGCGGAGGGCTACGCCTTCCTGCGCTCCCAGCCTTCGGGCGACGAGGAGCAAGCCAGCGCCATACCGCGTCTGGTAGCCCGTCGCCAGCTCTCCTACCCGGTCAGCCTCCTGCTCGCGCTGCTCCGCAAGAAGCTCGCCGAGTCCGACGCGGGTGGCGGCGAGACGCGCCTGATCCTCTCCCGCGACGAGGTGGTCGAGCTGATCCGCATCTTCCTCCCGGCAGACAGCAACGAGGTGAAGCTCATCGACCAGGTCGATGCCACTCTGAACAAGATCGCCGAACTCGGCTTTGTCCGTCGCCTGCGGGGCGAAAAGCAGATGATCGAGGTGCGCCGCATCATCAAGGCCTTCGTCGATGCCCAGTGGCTGGCCGACTTCGACCGCCGCCTCGACGACTACCGCCAGCTCACCACTCAACCAACGGAGGAGCACGATGGCTGAAGCCCTTGAATTCGGATTCATCTCCGACGACCGCCTCGCCGGGTTCCGCCTCCAGCGCCTTGAAGTGTTCAACTGGGGCACCTTCGACAGTCGCGTCTGGACGCTCCGGCTCGATGGCCGCAACGGCCTCCTCACCGGCGACATCGGCTCCGGCAAATCGACGCTGGTCGATGCCGTCACCACCCTCGTCGTACCCAGCCAGCGCATCGCCTACAACAAAGCCGCCGGAGCCGACACCCGCGAGCGCTCACTCCGCTCCTACGTACTCGGCTTCTACAAATCGGAGCGGCAGGAGTCCCTCGGCGGTGGCGCCAAACCGGTCGCCTTGCGCGACAGCAACGCCTGGTCGGTCATCCTCGGCGTCTTCCACAACGAAGGGTACGGCAAAACGGTCACCCTCGCCCAGGTCTTCTGGCTGAAGGATCCCGCCGGACAGCCCGCCCGCCTCTTTGCCGCCGCCGAACGCGACCTCTCCATCGCCACCGACTTCTCCGGATTCGGCACAGAGATCACCGCCCTGCGCAAGCGCCTGCGCTCCGGCGGAGTCGAGCTGTTCGACAGTTTCCCGCCCTACGGAGCCTGGTTCCGCCGCCGCTTCGGCATCGACAACGACCAGGCGCTGGAGCTGTTCCACCAGACCGTTTCGCTCAAATCGGTGGGCAACCTCACCGACTTCGTGCGCAGCCACATGCTCGAACCCTTCGAGGTCGAGCCGCGCATCACCGCCCTCATCCGCCACTTCGAAGACCTCAACCGGGCACACGAAGCGGTGCTCAAGGCCAAGCAGCAGATCACCATGCTCACGCCGCTTGTCGATGACTGCAACCGCCACACAGAGATCTCCGCCTCAACCGAAGAGCTGCGCGGCTGCCGCGACGCACTGCGCCCCTGGTTCGCCTCCCTCAAGCTCGGCCTGCTCCACCACCGCCTCGCCTCGCTCGAAGAGGAGCTTCTTCGCCACGAAAGCAAGGTCGAACAGCTCGAACAGCAGCGCCACGAAGGGCAGGAGCGCGAACGCAACCTCCGCCGCACCATCGCCGAGAACGGCGGCGACCGCATCGAAAGCCTCTCCTCAGAAATCCGCGTGAAGCAGGGAGAGCTTGATCGCAAAAAGCGTAACGCCACCCGCTACGCCGGGCTGATCGAGCCACTCGGCGAAACGCCCGCTACCACCGTCGAGGAGTTCCTCCACCAGCGAGCCGGGCACGAAGCGATGCGCGAAGCCGCCGGAGAGCGCGAGGCGAGTGTCCAGAACGATCTCAACGAAATGGGGGTCTCCGTAGCCCGTGAGCAAGAGGAGTACCGTGAGCTCGTCGCCGAGATCGACAGCCTCAAGGCCCGCAAGAACAACATCGACGACCGCCAGATCGCCATGCGCCGCGACCTCAGCCGGGCGCTCGGCATCGACGAGGCAGAGATGCCCTTCGCCGGCGAGCTGCTTCAGGTGCGCGAAGATGAGGCCGCATGGGAGGGGGCCATCGAACGCCTGCTGCGCAACTTCGCCCTCTCGCTCATCGTGCCCGACCGGCACTACGCCCCGGTCGCCGAATGGGTTGACCGCACCCACCTCAAGGGACGCCTCGTCTACTTCCGCGTGCGTCAGTCGGTTCGTCGCGAAACCCTGCCCGACAACCCCGCCGCTCTGCCGCACAAACTCATGATCAAGGCGGACTCTCCTCACTTCGACTGGCTCGAACGGGAGATCGGCAACCGCTTCGACCTGGTCTGCTGCACGAGTCAGGAGGAGTTCCGCCGGGAGAAAAAGGCGATCACAGCCGCCGGACAGATCAAAATGCCCGGCGAGCGCCACGAAAAGGATGACCGCCACCGCATCGACGACCGCAGCCGCTACGTCCTCGGCTGGACGAACGCCGCCAAGATCGCCGTGCTCGAAGAGAACGCCCGCCTGAAAAGCGAACACCTCGGCGAACTGAGGAGCCACATGAAGGCGCTGCAACAGGAGCAGGCCACCCTCAAGGAACGGCTCACCATCCTCTCGCGCCTCGACGAGTACCCCGACTTCCACGACCTCGACTGGCAGCCGGTAGCTGTCGCCATCGCCCGCCTCGAAGCTGAAAAACGGGAGCTGGAGAGCACCTCCGATCTGCTCCGCACCCTCACCGCCCAGCTCGAAGAGGTCGAACAGGCGCTGCGTGAAACTGAACGCCTGCTCGACGAACGCAAAGACAAGCGCTCCAGAACCGCGCAGCGAATCAGCAGCACAAAGGAGCTTGAGGAGCAGGCCAGGCTGTTCGTCAGCGAAGCCCTCCAAAGCGCCACCGCCCGCTTCCCCCGTCTCGAAGCGCTTCAGGCGGAGATGCCGGAGCAGAAAGCCCTCACCGTCGAATCGTGCGACAACCGTGAACGCGAAATGCGCGACTGGCTGCAATCGAAGATCGACACCGAAGACAAGAAACTCTCGCGCCTGAACGACCGGATCATCCGGGCGATGACCGAGTACAACGAGAAGTGGAAGCTCGAAACCCGCGAAGTCGATGTCAACATCGCCTCCTCAAGCGAGTACCGCACCATGCTCGACCAGCTCCAGGCCGACGACCTGCCGCGCTTCGAGGGGCGCTTCAAGGAGCTGCTCAACGAGAACACCATCCGCGAAGTGGCCAACTTCCAGTCACAACTCGCCCGCGAACGCGAAACCATCAAAGAGCGCATCGGGCGAATCAACGAATCGCTCACCAAGATCGACTACAACCCCGGCCGGTTCATCAGCCTCGAAGCGCAGACAAGCCCCGACGCCGACATCCGCGACTTCCAGTCCGAACTCAGGAGCTGCACAGAAGGAACCCTCACCGGATCGGAGAGCGCCCAGTACTCCGAAGCCAAATTCCTCCAGGTGCGCCGCATCATCGACCGCTTCCGGGGCCGCGACGAATTCACCGACCTCGACCGCCGCTGGACCGCCAAAGTGACCGACGTACGCAACTGGTTCGTCTTCGCGGCCAGCGAACGGTGGCGGGAAGACAACACCGAGCACGAGCACTATGCCGACTCCGGCGGCAAATCGGGCGGCCAGAAAGAAAAGCTCGCCTACACCGTGCTCGCCGCCAGTCTCGCCTACCAGTTCGGCCTCGAATGGGGGGCCGTGCGCTCACGCTCCTTCCGCTTCGTGGTGATCGACGAAGCCTTCGGACGCGGCTCCGACGAATCGGCCCACTACGGCCTGCAACTCTTCGCCCAGCTCAACCTGCAACTGCTCATCGTCACCCCGTTGCAGAAGATCCACATCATCGAACCCTTCGTCTCCAGCGTTGGATTCGTGCACAACCAGGATGGACGCGCCTCCGTTTTGCGCAACCTGAGCATAGAAGAGTACCGCGCCGAAAAAGGGAAGACACCCCAATGAAGAGGGCGAGCACCGGCTGGACGACCCCCGCCGACATCAAAGCGCAGATGCTGAAGCTCTGGAACCGGGGCACGCTGCTCACGGCGATGGTAGAGGGCGAGCCGCTCTTCCCCTTTCGCCTCACGCTCAAAGGGCCCGACTCGCGCCAGCTCAGCGACCGCTTCACCGAAGTGCGCGACTGGATCGCCCAGCTCACCGCCGCCGCCGGGCCCTACCGCATCCTCTGGCGCACGGTCAACCACCGCGTCCTCGGCAACAATGAAATCCCGGCTGAACTCTGGATCGACACAGAAGACGACGCCCTCGGCCTCATCGGCAAACGCCGCGCAGCAGCAGAATTCGCCAGCATGATCGAGCATACCCGCGAGCTTGAACCCGCACTCCTCCCCTGGCTTATACGTCGCCCCCTTCGCGCCCTCGAACTCGCCGAATCGTGGCCCAACATGCTGCACCTCGTCGCCTGGCTCCGCGAACACCCTCGCCCCGCCATCTACCTCCGCCAGATCGACCTCGTCGGCGTGCACACAAAATTCATCGAACACCACCGAAGCACCCTCTCCGAGCTCTTCGACCTCGCCCTGCCGCCCGAAACAATCGACGCAACCGCTACCGGCACCAGCAACTTCTGCCAGCGCTACGGCTTCCGCGACAAACCCCTCCGCGTCCGCTTCCGCCTCCTCGACCCCGCGCTCGCCCTCCTGCCCAACGCCACCGAGCACGACATCACCCTCACTGAGGCCGACTTCGCCCGGCTCGACCTCCCCGTCGAAACCGTCTTCATTACCGAAAACGAAATCAACTTCCTCGCTTTCCCTCCCGTCCCCAAAGCAATCGTCATCTTCGGCGCAGGCTACGGCTTCCAGAACCTCGCCCGAATCGACTGGCTCCAAACCCGCAAACTCATCTACTGGGGCGACATCGACACCCACGGGTTCGCCATCCTCAACCAGTTCCGCGAACACTTCCCCCTCGCCACCTCACTCCTCATGGAAAGAGAAACCCTCCTCGCCCACCGCACCCACTGGCAAACCGAACCCCACCCCGAAACCGCCACCCTGACGAGATTGACGGAAGCCGAGCAAGCCCTCTACAACGATCTACGCGAAAATCGCCACGGCGAAAAAGTAAGATTAGAACAGGAAAAAATCAGCTTCGAGCTGCTCGTGGCAGCGCTGGGAAAGGTGTGAACCGGCAGGCTGTTCAAAAAGATATTCAGTTTACCCCTGGAAACACGGAGCCCAGCTCCGCACATTAAGCCGAAGTCTCAACTGTAGAATTTGTGGCAACGGAACTACGTCCCGGAACCTCCCCTAAAAAGATATTCAGTTTACCCCTGGAAACACGGAGCCCAGCTCCGCACATTAAGCCGAAGTCTCAACTGTAGAATTTGTGGCAACGGAACTACGTCCCGGAACCTCCCCTATAGGATGTCCCTGAACTTCCATTTTTTTTGCCCTCAGTCACTCACGTCCCTCATCTGCTCCTCGTCCCTCATCTGCTCCTCCTCCTCTGCTCCTGCGAAATGCTCAATCTACTCGGCATCGCAAAACGGATTGAAGCCTTCTGAGCTGCTCGGAATGTTTTATCGGGTTTTCACTTTTCAGCATCCGGATGTTTCGCAACTTCCACTCAATAGCTGGCATGTGCTTGAGCTGCTCGACTGAAAAAAGTGACCATTTAGGCTCACCACGTTTGAAGCTCAAAAGAAAGGTTTTTTCGTCTTCGGTAAGCTGCTCATGCAGCACGACAATCAAACGCTTTCGGGTACGGTCGTAATCGACGTAACCGAACTCCTGCGCTGACATGCCGTAAAACTGTTGTTCGAAAAGTGCTTCCTGATCAAGAAAATGCGGCTCTAACAGCTCGTGCATAGGCCGTGGATGACAAAGCAACATGCAAATGAATCCCGTTCTGATCCTATCAGAAATCCCTTCAATTTCGAACAGTTGATGCACATCAAACAAATCTCTCGGATGCTGCCGATCGAGCGCTGCGCAAATTTTTCCACCGTAGATTTCCTCACGTGATAAAACACGCATGGATACAAATTTCTCGAACGTATCTACAACGCTTTCTTGCACGTCCATGACTCGAACCGGGAAAATATGACCTCGGATAATTGTATTGACTTCGATTTTTATTTGTGCATCTCCTCCCGTACAAATGACTTTGGATTCCTGCTGGTTCTTTTGCTGTTGCAGTTTTGCCTTGATGCCGATTTTCTCGATACTCTTGCAAATATCTTGCAGCGCCATTGCTATCGATTGCAGAGCTACAGCTCGATCATCGAGCGGGAGATAAACAAGATCGATATCCACGGAAAGTCGTGGCATGTTTTGTTCAAACAGGTTGATGGCTGTACCGCCCTTGAGCGCGAAAACCGGTGACTGGGCAACATGCGGAAGAACCCTGAACAGCAAAGACACCTGTTTTTTATACAATGGATCGATCATAAAACTACCAGTTCATTGGGAAGTACAAGCCCATATTCAGAAACCAGGACGCCTCCAGATTTGATGACCCTTTTCCCCTTTCCAAGATCGATGCGGGCGCGATCGAGTCGGTTAAACCAGAGATGCCCTGCTTTGTCGGCAAGATAGAGGAAAAGCCGCTTCACCCTGATCGAATGGCATTGTTCGAGAAGCTCCTGAAGAACCTTCGGGCGAAGCGTCGTCAGCAACTCCATAAGCTGAAAACACTCCACAAGATCGATGGCTTTAGGAGCCAGGTAGAGACATTCCAGCATAGCCCGCTCAGGTGAAGACACGATGATGGAAAACAAGGGGAGCGTAACCTTGGTCAAAGCCAGCTCTGATGGCAGAAACGAGGTTTTTTCATGGATAACTGGACGATTCCAGTCATGCTTTCTGAACCAGGTCGGCAACGGAGTGGCTGGAGGAGAAAAAAGAAACAGCGGCTCCTTATCAGATCGCACATAATGCGTAAATCCTTGCAGGGAAAGTGCGGTTCTGGCACCGGCATGGATCGGTATCTGCCCCTGTACTTGCAGCGTATAGAGTGCCCCTTCCCAGCTTATTATTTCGCCTGGCCGTTTACTCGCTCCCACCCCAACAGGCTCAAGCCACCCGGAACTTCTGTAATACTGCTGAAGATCATGAGATATTCCAAGACCTTCAAGCCAGGAAGCCAGTTCAACCGTCCCCGAGATGTGCTGAGTAAGGAGAAGGTTTAATTTTGATGTTTTATTAGTAGTCACACTACGAATGTGACAAATTATTTATTCATCTCCAAGTTGAATGGCAACGGAACTTCGTCCCGGAACCTCACGTGTACATGCAAATCATCACCATACACAGCTTTTTTCATCAAAAATCATGCTCCCTGCTTCAGCATATTGTTCACGAGCTGGTAATCCCCTGTCACGGTCACTCAGACTGTTATTTTATTGCGGGTGCAGCTTCTGCGTGCAATTTCAAACCCAGGGCATGTATTACTTTAAGAATGGTATCGAACCCTGGACTTCTTTCTCCGGAAAGCGCCTTATACAGACTTTCACGAGACAATCCGGCATCCCTTGCGACCTGCGTCATTCCTTTTGCTCTTGCAATGTCGCCTAATGCTTTGGTAATCAATGCTGTATCGCCATTTGCCTCTTCAATGCACATTTCCAGATAAGCAGCCATTTCCTCTGGTGTACGAAGGTGCTCGGATACGTCATATTTTGTCGTTACGGTTTTTATCATCGTTAAATCCTATAAATTTTGTGCCAAGCGAATCGCGGCTTTTATATCTCTGGTTTGAGTACTCTTATCGCCACCTGCCAACAAAACGATCATTGATCGTTCATGTTGAATGAAATACACCCGATAACCGGGTCCGTAATCGATACGCATCTCTGAAACTCCTTTGCCCACAGGCTTAACATCCCCGGGATTACCCATTGCCAGTCTCTCAATTCTTGCCTGAATACGTGCGCGTGCCCGAATATCTTGCAGGCTATCGATCCAGCTGGCAAAATGGTTGGTTTTACGAATTTCAATCATAACTTTAATGTAGCCTATAGGCTACATAATATCAACAATATTATAACCTGAAAGTCGGCTAATACGTACATTGTAACGTATTAGCGTTGTAGTCGAAACACAATTTTTCTGGAAATTGTGTTTTTTTCTTGCTTTATAAAGTGTACGTATTTATATTAATACAATCACGATAAAAAGGAGAAAGCCCTATGCCTAAACCAGTAACTGGAAAAACTCATGTCGGTGAACGGCGTGAAAAGCGCCCGAATGGCGATATTTACATCTACGAGCGGGTTACTGGTTATAATGAACAGACCAGAATGACCTATACCATCAGTCAGAAGCTCAAAGGAAAAATCAAGTCAGGAACACAGGTGATGATCCCTACCCGCCCGAAAAAACGCAAAGACGAGCAGGGTGTAGATTGCACGATGCGCAGGCACAGCGGCCTCACGGATATTCTGGAGTGGGTCGGTAAAGCCTCTGGAATTGACCATGACGTGCGATCTTCATTCAGTACGGGTGATGCCGCCAAAATACTCTCCATCGCACGATACTGGATCGGTTCAGGCGGAAACACCTTGCCACGTCTTGAGGGGTGGCAGGTCATGCACTCTCTTCCCTACTGCGAAGCGATCACCGAAGACGTTTATGGTGATCTGTTCAAAAGCGTCGGGCGCAACGAGGATGGCGTGCAGCGTTACTTTTCCTTCCGTGCCGATCGCCTGGGGCCGGCCCCGGTGCTGGCGTTCGATTCGACCACGATATCGACCTGGTCCGAGAACCAGTCGGAAGCGCGACAAGGGTTCAATAAGGCAGGTGACGGACTGAACACCATCAAG
>Ga0172367_10005547_pt1 | contig 15181 bp, 19 predicted proteins | sample Lak10m_FD_114542 | JGI IMG/M metagenome (GOLD analysis project Ga0172367, IMG submission 114542) | Freshwater microbial communities from Kabuno Bay, South-Kivu, Congo - kab_022012_10m | ecosystem: Environmental > Aquatic > Freshwater > Lake | place: Democratic Republic of the Congo: South-Kivu... | reverse complement strand
GACTTCCAAAAGCGCGGCGGCTAAGACTTTACCGAGTACAGGAACGAAGCGCAGGTTGATTTATGACGCGATGGTTGAAGCAGGAGAGCGAGGACTATGCGACCATGAACTAGAACAGATGTTTGGTTGGGTTCATCAGTCTGCTTCGGCGGCGCGAAACTCTTTGATGAATGATGGGTGGTGTGTGGTATCAAAACATCAACGCATGACTCCACAAGGGAACATGGCTAACGCATACATAGCGATAGTTACCGCACCTTGTTTTATTGACGACTGTAAAGACCCTGCTACAAATAAGTTCTTCGGTAAAAACTTATGTGCGTATCACTATGAACTATCCGCGCATGGCGACTAAAAAAATAATCCGCCGCGCTAGGCATAAACTTGTAATCTAACGGGGGTTAGGGCATAATAGGCTTGCGAGGGAGGAGAAATAATAAAAGGACACAAGATTGAGACCGAGCGTGTCAATGGGGGCGTTGTTGCGGTTTGCTCTGATTGGGGTTGCGCTTGGAAGGGTGTCTATGTTTTCACCCGAACCAATCGAATCACTGCAAAGCAAGAAGAAGTTCAAGACGGCGTTTTCCCTAATCGGAAATTAGCGGTCAATTCGTTTCGTGAGTTTCATTCACAGGGAGGAAAAAATAATGAGTAAAGGTTTCACAAAAGAAGAACTAAAAGAAATGGCAGAAGCAGTATTTTATGCGTCACAAGTTATCTGGTCGCCAAATGGACAAGAAATGTATCACAAACTTCTAAAGGCGCACGGAGTATTGTTAGGTTTATCTCTTACTGCTAAAAGTAATAGCCAAATAAATAACAAGGTCTGCGAACGCTGTGGTGAACCTGCTACGGTGTATGCTATGGATACTTGCGCCAATGGCTGGGGTGGTAACTATTGTGATAATCACATTCCCACAGGCTTCCAAATAACTGACCGATTCACAGAGAAAGACAAAACTACCGTCTAAAAGCACAAGGAGGCTGTAATGGCTACCCGTTTGACTATAAGAGGCAAGATTGTTCTCGGAACAGCAATTGTTTTAGTAGGAGCAGGATTCTCGCATATCACCCATGATGTTTGTTGGGTAGGACCAGAGCCATGGAAGTATGGTTCGTGTCGGGAGATGATTGAACGCGTTGTAAATCAAACGCTCAATGTCCCAACCCCGCAAGTAGACAGAATTGAGTATTATCGTGGCGCAACTAAGTTATCGGAAGTTGATTTAGCAGAATTACTTTGGCTTGTAGGCTTCCGCGAAGGTGCGCTGAAGAACGCTTGGGCTATCGCAATGCGAGAATCTAATGGCAGACCGCTCGCTTACAATGATAACGTCAAGACTGGGGATAACTCTTACGGCGTGTTCCAAATCAACATGATAGGTAGTTTGGGTAAAGACAGGCGCGATTTATTCAACCTTATTAACAATAAACAATTACTTGACCCAGTTATCAACGCTGAAATCGCTTTTTACATGAGCAAAGGCGGCATGGATTGGTCGTCATGGAAAGGCATAACGCCAAGAGCAAAGTCATTTCTAAAAGACTTCCCGAAGGCGGAACTTGAAATGCGTTTGAAGCGGTATTCTTAGACTATGTACGCACCAGCCTATCGCCTAAGAGAAGTAAATACTGCGCTGGATAACCTACGCGTAATTATGAGCGACCTTTCGGACGAACAATTAAAAATAACAGAGAAGGCATTTTCCAATGCGTTGATGTCGGTAACTTTAGAAATTTTCCATAGAGAGAAGGAACGACTTGAGCGAAGAGAAGTTGCATCGGTGTAATGGTTGCGGCGACTGGCTTTATGCCGATACAGTTTGCTCCGTGTGCGTAAAGTTAGACAGCCGCACATGACAGGGGCGGCGTGGCGAAGTATCCAATGCTTGATGGTAGTCAACTATGCGCGCAGATAGACCCAGAAATATGGTTTCCAACGGCGAAGAAGCAAACGGGCGCGATGGCAAAGAAGTATTGTCGTTCCTGCCCTTGGCTAGTAAGGTGTCGGGAATATGCTGTTCAGGTGGATGTTGTAGGGATTTGGGGAGCAACCAACGAGAAGGAACGCTCCCGAATGCGCAAGAAACAGAAGATAAAGGTTGAACGCTTAGAACTTGACGAGATTATCTCAGCGTTGCGAAAGGAGGGAGCGTGATACTACTTACGCAAAATAGTGAACTGCGCGAAGACCGAGTTTGGAACTGGGCTTTACCAGCATGGGTAATAAAACGCAATGGTAAAGGTTTCAATGTTTGTCCATCGGCAGGTGCTTGTACGCAGTTATGTTATGCCCGTAATGGAACGTATTTATTCCCTGCAGTAAGAGCCGCACACATGAGGAACTTAGATTTAGTTATTGAGGATTTGCCGAAGTGGAAAACCATCATGATAGGCGAGTTAGGTTCAGACCAATTCCGCGCAACTTACCAACCGCGCTTCGCAGATTTAGAATTAGACCCTGACCCATGGGCAGAAGAATGGATGCGCAGAGGTGGTTCAGCAGTTCGTATTCACGATTCAGGAGATTTCTTTTCAGACGAATACTTACAGGCATGGCTAGACATTGCTGAATTGTTTCCCGATGTTTTGTTTTATACCTATACAAAAGAAGTACCACGCTTTCGCCGCATGGTAGAAGGTAAAGCACCGACTAACTTCCGTTGGCTTTACAGTATGGGTGGTAAGCACGACCATTTACTAGATAAAGACCGCGATAGACACGCAGAAGTCTTTCCAACTTTAGAAGCCGTAGTCGCCGCAGGTTACATAGACCAGACCGCTTCAGATTTGTTGGCAGTATTGCTACCAACTACAAGGATAGGAATACCTGCTAATAACATTCCGCACTTCAAGAAAAAGATGGGAGATAACACATTTGGCGGAATGCAGATGGCAAGAAATGTTCACAAAAAAGATAACGCAGTAACCTAACAAAAGCGCGCTTTGTCGGTGGTTGATGGTAATCTAACCCCCGTTAGCGCAACCAAAGGAGAGAGCATGGCTGACTTTATGACTGTAACGCTTGTTGGGAAGGTAACCGAAAAGCCCGAACTACAAGTCACGCAAACAGGCAAGTCTTTATTAAAAGTGAAAATGAAAACATCTCGTTCTATCAAAAATACCAACGGAGAGTGGGAGCAGAAGGACGCGACCTACTGGAGTGTGACTGCTTGGGGAGAACTTGCGGAGAACGCGGCTGAAGGATTGAACGAAGGCGATTTGATTATGGCTCTTGGAACTATCAGCCAACGCGAGTGGGAGGGTAGAGATGGGGCTAAACGGATTTCATTGGAACTAAACGCTCAACACATAGGACGTTCATACGCTTCCACAAGTGTCGTGCGTGAATCTAAGTGGGATAGAAAAGCCAACGATGATGACCCGTTCGTCAAGGAGATGGTAGAAGAAGAACCACCCTTTTAGTCTGAAGTCCGTGCTAAGCGTGTATGCTCGGTTGACCGAGTACAATGTGCGAAGGCGGAGCGAGGTCAAATGGGTAAAGAGTTCGAAGGATTTGAGGAGCAAGGACTAAGTGAACTTGAGGCTACAGCGGCACAAATGCACGAAGTTTTTACATCTTTTGTTAACGCAGGCTTTACCGAAGACCAAGCATTGAAATTGTGTGCCATTTTGATAAATAATTCGGAAGATACCGAGGAGTAGCATGAGTCCAAAAATCGATTTAACGGAACTCGGCACTACTGGTCTGCGTAGGACTGGTGGAACTGTTTATGAAGAATTCCTCGTATCCCTTCGTGGTCGTAGGGGCGCAAAGGTTTATCGGGAGATGTCGGAGAATGACCCCGTAGTTGGTTCAATTTTATACGCTATTGAAAAAATTATTTTACGTCTTAATTGGACAGTTGAGCCAGCGAACGATAACCCAAGGGACAGAGAAAACGCAGAGTTTATCGAGTCATGTCTTTACGACATGTCTGATTCTTGGGATTCAACCTTATCTTCGATTTTGTCTATGTTGGTTTATGGCTACGCTTTTCATGAAATTGTTTACAAGTATCGCAGCGGCATGGACGCTAAAGACCCAAGTCGAAAGTCTAAGTTTAGCGATAATAAAGTAGGTTGGCGTAAATGGGCTATCCGCGCACAAGAAACACATAACAATTGGATGTTTGATGAAGATGGTGGTATTCAAGGATTTGAGCAAGTTGACCCTTATGGTGCTGGCATACATCGTATTCCAATTGATAAAGCACTTTTGTTTCGCACATCAACCCAAAAAAATAACCCAGAAGGTAAGTCTTTACTAAGGACTGCGTATCGTCCATGGTATTTCAAGCGCCGAATAGAAGAAATTGAGGCAATAGGAATAGAGCGTGATTTGGCAGGTTTGCCAGTTGCCTTTATACCACCAGAGTATTTAAGTTCACAAGCGACAGCGGAGCAACAAGCAGTTCGCGATAGTATTGTTTCAATTGTTCAGAACGTGAAGAGAAACGAACAAGAAGGTATTGTATTTCCTAACGTCTACGATGAACAAGGACACAAGTTATTTGAAATACAACTTTTAAGTGCAGGCGGAGCGCGGCAATTCGATACAGATAAAGTAATTTCTCGCTACGACCAGCGTATAGCAATGTCCGTATTGTCAGACTTTATTTTATTAGGACATGAACGTGTGGGTTCGTTCGCTCTTGGTAGTTCTAAGATAGACCTTTGGACTATGGCAGTAGACGCCATTTGTAAGTCAATGGCTGAAGTAATTAATCAGCATGCTATTCCTCGTTTATTGAAACTAAATGGAATGACGTTCGACGACGCTCCCGAGTTGAAGTATTCCGAAGTGGCTCATATAGACTTAACTGAAATCTCTGATTATGTTTCTAAACTAACTGCCGCAGGTGCTATTTCTCCAGACGCAGAAATGGAGGAGTTCCTACGAGGCTTGGGAGGTTTGCCAATGGCAACTGGTGAGCCAAAAGAACAGCCTGAGCAAGAGGAAGAAGCAGAAGAACCTGAAGAAGAACAGTAATGCCTCTAGTAGTCAAAGCAGAGCCGCGCCCACCAGTTGAACTTTCAGCGGCAGAGCAGAGAATCTACAACGCTTACAGAGATGCCTTTTCTGGGATAGGCGATATAAACGATACAAAGACCTTGCGCCTTATTGAGCAAGCCATAAATGGCGGTAATCCTTTAGGAGCGGTAAATGGAATTGCGTGGGGTGATTTTGTACAGAGTTTGAATAAAACTGTACAGAGCCTAACTAACGAAGTTGTGCGCTCGGCTAATGCGTCAGCGCGTACCTTCCCAAAGACTATTTCTATCCCTGCTAACTTCACAGCGTCAGACCCTAGAGCCATTGCGTTCGCACAAGCCAGAGCGGGCAAACTAATCCGTCAAGTTAGCGATGAAACTCGCAAGGCAGTAACCGAAACCATTCTGGAAGCCTTGCGTATGCGTATTGACCGCAGGGAAATGGTTACGCGCATTTCTAAAGTAGTCGGATTAGATAGTCGTCAGGCGCGCGCACTCACGCGCTATTACGAGAAGTCGCTACAAGACGCACAAGCCAGAGGTTTAGATTATGACGAAGCCGTAGCAGTTGCCGATAAGTTGGGAGAAAAATACAAGACACGACTACTCAAGCAACGCGCTGTGCGTATTGCGCGAACTGAAACTTTGGCGGCTTCTAATGCTGGTCGTTATTTATCTTGGATAGAAGCAGAGACCGCAGGGCTTTTGCCGCCGAACTCAATGAAGCGTTGGATTACAGCGATGGACGAGCGAACATGTCCTATTTGCGCTCCGTTAAATAATCAAGAATTTCCGTACAAAGCAGACTTCCCGACTGGCGAACTTATGCCGCCTGTTCACCCAAATTGTCGTTGTACCGCAGTAATAGTTCCTGCGCCTGTAACTTTTATTCCGCCGTTAGTTGAAAAGTCCACATCTGCTTTTTATGCGATGTTCAAACACGGAACGCACGACCAGTCCACACACAATCCACATAAAGGCGGCGGCAGACGAGAGGTAGGGGCTTGGCGTTACGGCGGAACGGATTATGACGCAGAGTTTGCCAAGTTACGTGAAGCAGGAATATTAAGAAATCCAGACGGAGTTTCCGAAGACGGAGACCCTTATATTCTAAAACCAAATGAAAGAACTGAGTTACACAGGAAAGGAGAACCTATTCCCGAAGGCTACGAAATCGTACCTGATGGAAAGCCTAGTTACGCTGACCCCGCAAAATACGATGTAATTCGTCCTGCCACGCCAAAAAAGTCTTTCGGCAGTTCGAACGAAGAGGACTATTTGACTACAATAAGGATGGAGCCGTTTTATCAAAACAGCGGAGATGCGCGGCTTAAAAACCCTGCCTTGGATGCTGAGATAAAAGATTTAGAAGCGAGTTATCTTCGACTTGATGTGTCGGCAGCAGAAGCGTTCTATCGCCAAGAAGCAAGAGATAAAGGGTTATCAGGGCGCAACTTTGATTACTACGTTACGGCACAAGTTAGTAGAGCGAGAACTTACATAACGACCAACAACTCTTATGTTCGACATGAAATCGCTAAAAGATTAGACCCTTACACTCCTGAGCCACTCGGTTTCTTCGGTGCGGTTGACGCTACTCGTTCTACTGTAATAGGCAACTTAGAAAGAGCCTTCCCTGTGATAGCGGTTGACGACGATGATATTCTGCAAGTAATCAGCGATGGTAGGTTTAAGACGCAATACGAAACCAAAGATAGTAATGGTGCGTATATGCCGATGTTGCGCCGTACTCGCGAAAGTGCTTACATGGGAGTTCCACAAGGCACACCTGCCGCAGAGAGACCTATTTACGGATACTTGGCAGTTCAGACTTCGGGCAAAACACCGAATACATCAGAATACAATTCAGATAAATGGAACGTTGATAATCTTGAGGTAGGGCAATATGGAGATGTTCGTGTAGTGCTAAAAGATAGTGTAATTGAACGAACTTCGTATACCATTCCCGATTCTTTAGATGGATACGCATTATCAAGACCTCTGGGCGAAGTTCACACACCGAAAACTGTGGGATTTGCAGGCTTACATCATGACCTAACATTTTCTCATAATGGTCTCCAACGAGAAGGGTACGCAGAAGCACAAGTTCGTGGCGGCGTGAAGTTGTCCGATATCAAAGAAATCGTTGTAGTTCCAAAATACAAGGGCTTCGAGGGCGAGATAAGAATAGAAGAACACAATCCAAGTTTGGCGGAAGCCATTACTATCGCGCTTGCCGCTAAAGGTTTGGATATACCAGTCACAGCATTAAAGCCAAAAGATAGGGCGAAAAAGAAATGAAAGCAGGAGAGGTCTTATACCGCAAAGGCAGTTTGTATCAACTTGTATTCTCACGCTCACAAGACGGCGAACTTTATGGTTATGTGAAAGCCACCGATGGCAGGATGTGGGGAGAACAACCCATAGTTTCTATTTTAGCAAAGGGTTACTGGGAATCTGTAGGCGGTGTTGTAGAAAAGCATGGCACACACGACCAGTCAACGCATAATCCGCACAAGGGTGGACGACGCGGAACTGACCCTATGCGCGGTTACAAGGCTGGCGAATGGACAAAGTTATCAGACCCGATGGCGTTACCTTTTCCGACTGCTGCGGCGGAACAAGCATATCTAGAACAATCTTTCGCGGCTTTTGAGCAACGAGAAGGAAGACCTTTGACTAGTGCGGAAAGAGAGAGACTAATCGCACAAGCAAACAATCCATGGCTCGGAGCAGAGCGAAAAAGACACTTAGAAAATGCAGATGTTTATGTAAATGGTTCCTCCATGATTATAGTGAAGCGCGACTTAGAAAATCCAGTAACGGATAGTGACCTACGTGGACTGACTACAGAAATAGATAGAATGCAACGCGATTATCCAGTCGCAGGGTTGCGTGTTCACATTGACGACAAAGAGTTTGATACATTCAACAAACCCGAAGGGGCTGTAATGATGGCTTATCGTGGCGGCGCGAGTCACGCTGTTGAACCGCACATTTTCATAAAATCTGGAAGCATGACAACTAAGCCAGCGGGCATGAACGGAGCCGCTCCTTACTTTGTTCCTTCTAAGATGACACCCGTGAGCCTACGCCGAGTTCAATTAACTCATGAGTGGGGACACCTTATGGATAAAAAAGGCGGTGTACCTTTTGAGGTAAAAGACATGGCTATAAAAAAAATAGTTGACCGATATCAAGGAGTTTATCGGACAGAAGGTAACGCACAGGTCTTCCCTACCTCAACAATGTATGGCATGAGCGATGTTGCGGAGCAGTTTGCCGAATCTTTCGCACAATACGTTTTAGCAAAGCAAGAAGGTTTCAAGTTAGAAAACCCTCTAACACTAGCGTTAGCAAAGGAGTTCAAATGGTAAACGAGGTCTTTTCTCCCATAGGGAGTTGTGTAAAATTTGATTACCAAAGTATGGAACAAGGCGTACTTTTGGGCTTTGCGATTAGAGAAGACGAGAAGGCATTGGAAGAACTGAAAAGACGGGGTCTCTCACACTTGCTCGCGCAGTTAGAAAGGTAAGATAGTTTCATGCCATACAAGATTTCAACCGAAGCCGAAGGGTGTTCTGGCTATGCCGTAGTCAAGCCTGACGGGGAAGTAATCGGTTGCCATACCTCTCGCGCCGCCGCGTTGCGCCATCAGAGAGCCTTGTATGCCAATGTGCCAGACGCAGTTGCTAAAAGCACTACCGAGGAACTAGAGCAATTACATACAAGTTTGCATGAACGTTTTTCCGAACCTGAAACTGATGAAGCAGCATTGTTAGCGCACCATCACATTACTACTGAACTCTTAGAGCGCGGAGAAGCCGTAGCCGAACTACGCGAGTGGGCTAACACATCATTTGTCCACCCCGAAGAAGAATACATTGAAGGTTCAGATTTAGAAGATTTAGGTTTAGGCACAGATGAAATAGTCGCCAAATGGATAGACGCTTGGGAAAATAACGAGATAGATGTTTTCTCCTTGCGGTACGGCATGACTGTAAAAGGCGATAGGTTATTAGTAAAAGTTGCCGATTCAGAGAACAAAGAACTAATCAAGTCCACAGACTTTGAGAAAGCGGCAGAGTCAGACACTTTTATTCCACCAGAAGGCGTAGCCCGCGAAGCAAAGATGGCGTTGGAGTGGATTCGTGAAGGACACGCAGGTAGTGGTTTTACTGATGTTGGGCGCGCTCGCGCCGCACAGTTAGCGGCTCGCCGTCCTGTATCGCTACGAACTATAAAGCGTATGGCTTCTTTCTTTGCTAGACATACACCAGACCGCCAAGCAGAAGGATTTTCCAGAGGTGAAAAAGGATACCCTTCGGGCGGGCGTGTAGCGCATAACGCTTGGGGTGGATTCACGGGAGAGTCTTGGGCTAAAAGGATTTTAGAAGGCGTAAGTAAAGGCTTAGAGGAAATAAGTAAAGGCGAAGACTTTGAGTTGCTTGCTCCCGAACTAATCTCTAAAGCAGATGAAAAGAAATTTACTCTCGGTCCTCTTTACATTCCAGACAGCCTTGACGCACATAACGAGTGGACAGATTCAGAAGAATTACAAAAGGCAGTTTGGGAGTACGTCAAATCTGGAGACCGCCGTATCCGTTTACAGCATAACCGCGATATAGTCGCGGGTGAGTGGGTGGAGGTCATGACCTTTCCGCACAAACTCACAGTACCAATAACAAAGGCTAACGGAGAAGAATCATCTTTTACCTATCCACCTAACACAGTTTTCATGGGCGTTCAATGGGAAGACTGGGCTTGGGATTTAGTAAAGCAAGGAAAACTACGCGGTTACTCTATCGGCGGTAAAGCCAAGCGAATTAACGCTAATTTAGAAACTAAAGAAGAAGTAGTTGAAGAATCTGACCCATCGGTGAACTCTGTTCATGTGGATACGATTATGAAGCCGCCTAAAAAGAAAGTAACAAAGCACGGAAACCACGACCAGTCAACTCACAACCCACACAAGGGCGGTAGAGGAGCGGGCGGCGGCGGTGCGCGCGCTGGCATGGGTGATATTCGTTTATCTGAACAAATGGTTAAGGATATGAAGGGTGGCTCGGCAGAGAAGTACCTAGTCCAAAATCAAGATGGAACTTATTCATTTACTCCTGAACGTCAAGCCCTACACGACAAGATTATTGCCGAGAAATTAGATGGTGTTCCTGAATCTGCTGACCCGACAATAACTTTTATGGGCGGTGGTCCTGCTTCGGGAAAAACTACTCTAATTGACTCTGGAGTTGCGGGTAACATCCCCAAAGGTAAAGAAGCGGCACAGGTAAATCCAGACACGATGAAAGAAGCATTACCAGAGTATGGAAGCATGGGGTCTGACCCAACAAAAGCGGCATTTACGCACGAAGAATCTTCGTATCTTTCTAAGCGTATGACCGCCGCCGCTATTGAGCGTAAGAACGATATTGTTGTTGACGGGACAGGAGATTCAGCACCAGAGTCCATGATAGGTAAAATTACGACTGCTAAAAATGCGGGATACAAGGTCAAGGGTGTGTACGTAACACAACCTACCGAGATGGCTTTAGCGGGCGCGCTCGCGCGCGCTCAAGCAACAGGTCGCCGTGTATCTCCTGAGGTAATAACACAAACTCACAGAGGAGTAAGTCAAACATTTCCTGCTATAACTAACCAGTTTGATTCGCTAGAGTTGTACGACACGCGGGACTTATTTTCCAAAGGTGTAGCCACACTTGTAGGTTCAGGCAAGAACGGACAGTTCAATATCGTAGACCAAGCCTTATACCAAGAGTTTTTAGACAAGGGGAAATAAATGGATTCATCAGTTATTGAACGCCTTTATGTTGAAATAGTTTTAGGTATCTCCAAGAACGACAGCAAGTTTGCCCCTCTAAGCGAGGCTTACAGTTCAATTTGGGATAAAATCGCGGTTGAGGTTGAAGAAATCAAGCAGATGGGCGGTATCATTGCGATACCATCAGAAACACCCGCTATTGAGTTGGGAAGGGTTGAGGACTAATGTTTTTATACAAGTCAGCAGTCATAAAACACGGCTCTCACGACCAATCAACCCATAACCCTAAAAAGGGCGGCGGTAGAGTAGGTGGCGGCGGTGCGCCAACATCAAGCGCGCCCGCACCACAAAGCACACAAGGTCAAAGCGATTACTTATCTCAAATGGAAGATGAAGTGGACGCCGCTAAAAATGATTTAGATAACCGCAGATTAGGCGCGGAGATGGTACAAGTGCGTAGTAAAAATGAAGCAGTTCGGAATCACGCACGTGGAACAGCAGAAGGTTTTGAAGACGCAAGTAATTTAGTTGGAAAAAAGAAAGATTTTTACAACTTGAAGGTAAAAGCAAACGGCGCAAAGAAAGCAAACATTAGTAATCCTGACTTGTTAGACAAGGCTTACAAAAATGGTTACTATGACGCGATTCTTTCCGCTCACGCGCAATACGGAAACTTAGATTTGGATATTTGAAATGTTTATAGCCAAGTCAGTTAAGTCAAGTCCAGTTTTGGTTCAAGAGCATGTCATTAAGCATGGCTCGCATGACCAATCAACGCATAACCCTAAAAAGGGTGGCGGCGGTGCGAGCGCTGGCACAGCGCAAAATAGTGGAACGACAACATTAGATAGCACGCACACCAAAGAATTAGCCTCACAGGAGCGCGCCTTGCGTGGTATTGCCTCTGGAAGTAAAGTCGGTCCAAGAGGACAAACTGCGAGAGCAAGTGATGATGAGTACTTGAAAGAACCAATAAAAGGAACTGTTCGTGCGGCAGACCATATCGAAAGGGCGCGGTCTTCTAAAGATACCAATGAACTAAGGACTCATATCTCAAACGCTCAAGAAGAAATAAGACTTGCTCGGAACGAATTTGAAGAGCAAAATTACCACGACATAGCAAGTGTCCTTAGCCGTACATCGGTAAACTTGGGTACTATCCAAACTGCGGCAATTAGAGGGCTACCGTTGAGTTTCGAATTACCAAGTGGACTTTCAGATAGATAAAGGAAGGACACTGCATGGGTGTTTTTTTAGGTGATTATTCTGTTGTCGGCAAGCGCGCTGATGTCGTATCAAAATCAACTGAATCTGCCTTGCAAAATAAAGTAGATGAACATAACGAAAAGTACGGGAATGACAAAGGAAAAAAAGTAACTTTACGAATGCTTCAAGCAGTTTATGACCGAGGTATTGGTGCTTACAAGACAAATCCTTCATCGGTACGCCCGAACGTAACTGGAAAAGAGCAATGGGCATTCGCGCGGGTCAATGGTTTTCTTTCCGCAGTTCGCACAGGACGCTACAAGCGTGGCAAATTTGATACGGATTTACTTCCAGAGTCACATCCGCTTTCATCAAAAAAAGAAGATTAAATGCGTGAGCAAGTAGTTAAACATGGTGCTCACGACCAACGAACTCACTCTCCACACGGACAAGGGTCACGGGGTCTCTTACAAAACTTGTCAACGCAGTTGAATCCAGTTAGCCAAGCAGTTGACGAAGTATTTGATTCAACAACCAATTTAGCAGCAGCCAATGATTTAGCCAGAGCCAAGTCTGCTATTTGGTCTGGTTCGCGAGCCGCAGAACCTAAAGACGCAGCAAGCACTTTAGAATCAGCGCGCCTAGCAATAGGAAGTGCTGCTCGCAAATTATCCAGAACTAGCACTCCTGCGGCAATCAAGTTATCTGATGCCTCGCAAAGATTAAAAGCGGTTATACAGGGCTTGCGGGGTCCAGAAGGTGGCTAACGAAAGATGACGACTCATTCCTTGTTCCACTCGTCTATTAAAGCCTTCAACTCTAAGTCCAATTTAGACTCTTCCATCTTTTCCATCATTTTCCAAGTCACTGAGAGTTGCGCCAAGCGAACAAATGCCCAAAGCGCAATCGCAACGAACCCAACTAAAGCGACTAAAATCAACTCCACCGCTCACCCCCAAACTAAGTCCTCGAACGCCTATGATAACCTTACTTGTGGGAGTTAGGATAGAAACGTGACATCATGTTAAATCTTCATCGCTACGACGTCAGTAAAGTTGAGACTTGCCCGCGCGCTACGCAAGACGTAAAAACAAATCTTGCCAATCGTGAGAAAGCCATCAAGGACGCAGCATATGGTCCTCTAAACCCCAAAGAGCCAAACGACGAGTTTTGGAAAAAGAAAGCCGATAGGTGGGACGTTTCAACAGCAGAGGCGAAGAAATCAAGATGTGGTAACTGCGCAGCGTTTATCCAAACTAAAGAAATGCTAAGTTGTATAAAAGAAGGCTTGGAAGTTGGAGATACAGAGCAGAACGCTTGGGATACCATACAAGCGGGTGACCTCGGATATTGTGAAGCCTTCGACTTCAAGTGTGCGGCGAGTCGGACTTGTGACGCTTGGATTTCAGGTGGTCCTGTCGTAAGCAAAGCCAGCGCCCCGACTAAGGTCAAGGTCGGCTCTATGGTGTCTTGGAACTCATCTGGCGGTTCAGCGCAAGGCAAAGTTGAACATGTTATGCGTGAGGGGGTGCTAGGAGTTCCCAAATCCTCTTTTAGCATACGAGCAACCAAAGAAGACCCTGCCGTACTAATTCGTATTTATCGCGATGGCAAAGAGACCGAAACGCTTGTAGGGCATAAGGCTTCTACATTAAGAGTTCTCAAGTCTTGAGTAATGGCTAAAGCCCGCCCCTGCCCTAAGTGTAAAAAGTGGTACAACCCAAGATTCAGCGGTAATTACGAGATGTGTGCATATTGCATCCTTGCGGAAAAGTTAAAAGAGCAAGACACGCTATCTAAGCAGTAAAACGAGCGTAGTAGCGGTAAACTAATCCCTTACCGATATGTTATTCTACATCGGGAAAAAGGAGTGCAAATGGCTAAAGCCCGCAAGATGGTTGGACTTAACATTGAGGAGACCAGCGGCGTTGACCATCCTGCACACCTACACGAAGGTTGGTTGGTTATCAAATCAGAGAATTCTGGTGTGGACGACCTTCTTTCAGACCTAAAAGCAAACAAAGAATCAGATGCGAGTCTGTCAATGGAGGAAACCATGCCCCAAGAAGAAAAAGTAGAACTCGCGGTGCACATGAAGCCAGAAGAAGAAAAAGAAAAAGGTATGTCTTATGGCGACATGGAAGAGAAAATCAAGCAACTGACCGAGGAATTGGAAAAGACCAAGGCAGAACTTGAGAAGACCAAAGAAAAAATGAAGAAGAAAGAAGAAAACGAAGTCGAGAAAAATAACTCCGTTGATTCACTCATCAAATCTGCTCCTGAACCACTACGCAAAATGCTTGCTAGTTTGGAACAGGAAAAAGCAGATGCTTTGGCTAAAGCCGCAGAAGCAGAAGAAGTTCTCAAGTCAGAAAGAACAGTACGTGCAAATGCCGAATCAATCGAAAAAGCAAAGGCATGGAAGTTCCTATCACTAGACGCTGAGAAAGTCGGTCCTGCTTTGCGCCAACTTGCAGAAGTTGACGCAGAACTAGCAAAGTCTGTAGAAGAAGCATTGTCGTCTGTCAACGCTCAAGCAGAATCAGCAAATATCTTTGCAGAAATCGGAAAGTCAGCGAACCCAACCACAGGTAATGCGTATGAGCAGTTAACCTCTATGGCTAAGTCTGCTACTGAATTAAACAATAATCTGACGTTTGAGCAAGCATTTGCAAATGCTGTGAACACAAACCCAGACCTATACGCGCAATACTTGAGCGAGAAGGGTGCTAAGTAACATGGCATACGAAATTAGTAATTATTCGGTAAAGGTCACGCTCGTAGCAGCGGCAGACCTTTCAGCGCTACAATACACATTCGTTAAATTGAATGCATCAGGTCAGGCAGCAGCAGCAGCCGCAGCCACTGATATTCCAATCGGTGTATTACAAAACGCTCCAACCTCAGGACAAGAAGCAGAAGTGCTCGTTGTTGGGGGAACAAAGATTGTTGCTGGAGCAGCAATTGGTGAAGGCGCACTAGTTGGAACAAGTGCCACAGGCAGAGCAGTTGCTTTGGTTGCTGGCACTGATACAACTAAATATGTTGTTGGAACTCTACTAACCGAGTCTGGAGCCTCTGGTGACATCGTTACAGCAGTCATCAATTGTGCAAATCCAGGCAGAGCGGCATAAGGAGGAATAACACATGCCACAACCAAGTATCAATTCCGTCCATGTGGACGCGATTCTCACAAACATT
>Ga0172367_10005544_pt1 | contig 15183 bp, 12 predicted proteins | sample Lak10m_FD_114542 | JGI IMG/M metagenome (GOLD analysis project Ga0172367, IMG submission 114542) | Freshwater microbial communities from Kabuno Bay, South-Kivu, Congo - kab_022012_10m | ecosystem: Environmental > Aquatic > Freshwater > Lake | place: Democratic Republic of the Congo: South-Kivu... | reverse complement strand
GGGCGGTTTGATTGAGGGGCATACGAGTGGTGCTAACAGGACTAGGGGTAAGACTTACTCGATTGTATGGCTTGATGAGTTTGGCTTTCAGGAGAACCAGGAGGATACGCTGAGAGCGGCAATCCCTGCTACTGGTGGTAAGGACGCCAAGCTAGTGATTGTGAGCACTCCAGCTCCAGATACATTGTATGAAGAGATAGTGGTGAAGGAGCGAGATTGGGGGGTTCCTGCTATCCAGCGTATGCAGGGTTTTACTGAATACCGTAGTACGAGGGGTTATTGTGTTGCGAGCTTGCATCATACTGCTGATCCCAATCGTAGAAGCGATGAGTGGCGTGCCGAGAAGATCCGTGAGATTGGGCAAAGGGCTTTTGATGTTGAGCATGATTTGAAATGGGTGCTACCAGTAGGCAAGGCTGTGTTTGGTGATTTTAGTAGGCGTTTGTATTGCGATGCGTATGATAGGTTTGGGATTTTGAACCGACTGCCGTTGCATATCGGAGTAGATTTCGGGGGGCATTTCCCGGCTGCTGTTATCATGCAGAAGGACCCACTAGGCCGTTGTATCGTGCATCGGGCGTTTATGCTAGAAGATGCCGAGTTTTATCACTTTTGTGATGAGTTGAAGGACGTGTTGGAGACGGAATTTGCTGGTATGGAGTACTACTTGTATTGCGATCCTGCGGGTGCTAGTAAGAATTTGCAGGGGACGGCTCCTCCAGTGCAGATGTTGATGCAGAAGTATTTTGGTAAGTCGGTGCGTTATCTGTTTAGCAAGCCTGGTGATAGGGTAAGGGCGATTCAAATTTTAATGAGTCGTGTGATAGGCGGAGAGCCTGGTTTGATATTGAACCCTCGGTTGGGGGAATTTGTCAGCAAGAACGGTGATATCCAGGAAGGCGTTATGATTAGAGGGTTTGAGAGCGGTTTGATTTTCGACAAACCTCGGTTAAGTGGCGGTTATCGGAGCTTAGCTTATAAGAAGGACGGTTTTTATGAGCATTTATTTGACGCTTTTGGGTATGCTTTTATCTTTTTATTTCCAGGCTTTTTTAAACCCGAAGAAGAAAATAAGCCAAAGCAATCGGTTCCTATTAAGCGATTATTACGCAGATAGGGAATTTGTGGTATAGTAAGGGTATGGGAACATATCAAGGCGTAGGCGCACCGGAAATTAATTTAGCTAACTGTATCAATGCAGTAGGCGCAAGTGAGCGTAGTATCAATGCAGCGAGTGATGACTCGACCAAGTTTTTTCTTGGAGCAACGACCAATAAGAAGATCGCATTTGTAGGCCAGGGTGGTGTAACATACGCTCTTAAGCCGCAGTTAGTATATGAGTTTAACGTAGCGACTGACGGTGGTGCTAACGGTACTTATACATTAAGAGGTAGCGGCCCAATCCCTGCGAATTTTGTTGTAACCCAAGGTAATTTTTTTGTAAGTGAAGTGTTTACTGGAGCTGGTACTGTTTCTTTAGGAACTGCGACTGGTACTCCTGCTAACATTTTAGCTGCGACCGCAATCGGTACTATGGGCACTGCGGGTTCTAAGGCTACGATCCCAATTTTAGCTACAGTTGGTACTCATATAAGCGTAACAGCTGAGAGTGCTCCTGTATTAGTAGTAGCAAGCGGGCCATTAACGGCTGGTGCTTTGACATTAGTATTAGAAGGGTATTTTACAGCGATTGACACTCTTGTATAATGGCGGATCAAGTAACATCTTTATTAAACGCAGTTAATCCTAGTGCAACTGGGACATTTTACAGCAGTGCGTTTGATACAAAGGACTACCGTGATTTTGCTTTTATATTGCGTATGCCTAGCACTGGTAATACTGGAGCTGGTAGCGTAGTGTTTTATATTGAAGCTAGTAGCCAGAGTACCTTTGCAGATGCGTTTCGTATCCGTACTGTAACGCTTACTAGTCCTACTGGGACACAACAAACGGTGTTTAACACTGTTGCGAATAATACGGCTTTGCCAGCAGATACTAACACTACTACGACTTTACGCCAGCATTGGAACGCTAATGATAAGAATATCGACAGGTATATCAGAGTTAGGTATGTAGTAACGGGTACAGCAACGGACTATACCAATATTACATTAGATGTGTTGGTGAACAGGCGTGTTTAAGCAGATAGATTTTAAGGACGAAAAGCAAGCGGAGTTAGTCGAGAAGCTAATACTCCAGCTTAAGGCTGATATGTTTGACAGGGTAGATTTTGACTACCGTAGATGGCAGATGGATATGGCATTGAAGCAAGAGTTTATGGACTCAGCTTTTGTTAAGGGGGCTTATAATGCTTATAATCTTGACACTACGACTATACAGGAGCTTACCGGTTTTGAGAACAATCCTGAATTTGATGCTGATGTCTATAGCGATTTGTATTTGCCCTTGTTATTGAAGTATTTTAGAGCTTATTTGGTGAATATGAGCAATATCTGTTTCCCTGCAAACGGAGATTGGCTTAATATTACCAGGCAGTTTAGCGAGTATTTTTTCAAGACTGGGATTGAAGATTTCCTACCTTTTGTAAATGACGCTTGGGTTGATATTGTAAAAACCGAAAACCAGCGTTTTAGCCTTAAAGAGAAGTATAAGATGGCAATGGCGGAGTTAATTGCGTATGGTAACACTTGTGTTGGACATACTTATAACCCGCAGTCGCATTATGTCGAGCCTTTTGTACCAGGAATCGGTTGTTCTGGTATTTATCCTGCTAATAGTGATTGGAGACGTAGTAACCTAGGGTTTTATTATGATGTCAATTATTCAGAATTGCTGGATAGAACAGACTTTGACTTAGAAGTATTAGCCAAGATCGAGCCTCAGACAGCGCATGTTGATACTGGTATGAACGAGGGTAGAGGTTCTACGAGCGTTAAGCAAATGGAAGAGATATCCGTTCCGTACGGCAAGGTACGTTTATATGACTTTTTTATGCCTAGTATCTACCTGAAAGATGGGGAAGATACGCTTATTGCTAAGAACGTATATATCACGGCTGCTATCGAGCCAGTGGGTGATTTAGAGAAGGGTGTTTATATTTTAAAGGTAACATCTGATATTAATCCCGTAGAACATGGTTTATTATTTGCGGCGTTTGGGACTGCAATGCCTGGGGTATTTTATCAGCAAGGGCCATTGCAACCCTTTTTGCCGCACCAATATACAGCTAATCAGATTTTCAGTCAAATAAGCCGTGGAGTAGGTATGATAACCGACCCTCCTTTGACTGCTAATCCTGGAGCTGGTTCGTTATTGGATACGCAAGAGACCCCGCTACCAGCGTTTAAGCCTGGTAGTATCTACCCAAATGTTACGGTAACGCCTATTATTGACTCAGGTAGTATCAGCAACGCTTTGAATACTTTCCTATCTTATATGAGTTTCTTTGACCGTGCTTTAGAAGAGGGTACTGGTAGCAGCAAAGCTCAGACAGGGGTTATCAACCAAGGCCGTAAGAGTGCTACCGAGATCAAGGAAGCGTATTCAGGCGGACAGCTTAATATAGTAGAAGCTAGTGCTAGATATGATGAGCAAGTTCCAAGACCTAGTATCGTATGCAGAATTGCTGCAACACAGTTGATATTACAAGAGCAGATTAAAACAGCAGTAGTAGCTGCAATGGAAGCCGACCCTGGTTTAGATGAGGCTGCTGCTTATGAGCAAGAGTTACTTATCAATGAGTTATTTCAGCGATTATTGAACTATTCAGGTGTTGAGTATGCGTACCGTAACTTTTATAAGAAGCGTATGGCAGACTTCTTAGATGACCAAAACATAATACAAGAGATGGAGTCAATAGGCAAGCAGATCATGTCTATGATTGACTTTGCTGACGCTCCACCGATACCACCTCCAATGATCCCTCAGATTGAAGACCCGACAACAGGCAGAGCGGTTCCAACAGCAGAAGAGATAAGCCAGATTCAACAGCAATTTTTACAAGAGCAAATGGCTAAGAAAGAAGAAGTTCGCCAGCAAGCAAAGCAAATGGAGCTTGAATTACAGCGTAAGAAGCTGACATTTAAAGATGTAGTACAGCCTCCAGAGCCAAGCCGCAAGGTGTTTTTCGATATGCTTACAGCTCCAATCGGAGATAGCGATATCGTGGTAACAGGTGCTATGACTACTACTAGTAAGGAATTAGCAAGAGAAAACTTGCTGATGTTATTGCAGTCGCTACCAGCGTTCCCGCAACAAACTTTACAGAAAGTAGATTATGATGGTGTGCTAATGTTGTTAGCTAGGGCTAATGATATTCCAATGAGAGATTTGCTAAAAGATCAGTCAGAGATAATGAGAGAGGAGGAAGCGGCACAAGAACAGGCGCAGTATAACCAGCAATTACAAATGCAAATGGCACAAAATCCTGGTTCACAAATACCTGTGATTCCGCAGTAGATTATGAGTAGATATGCTTTGAGTCAAAAAGACTTCAGTAAATTTGATAGCGATTTAAATCGTGCAGTAAAAAGAATTAAAGAAAGATCCCCTGATGATTGGGATACTATTATGGCTTATCTTCGCTCGTTAGCGTTACCGATTGAAATTGACCCAGATCGTGAAGAACTGGTAAAATATCATTATCATACAAAGACTATGGCGGTGAAGATAGCCAAAAGACTTAGTGGATTAGAAGAGATAGGAGAACAAAATGGATACAGATAACACACCAATAGAAACAACCGAACAAGTAGTAGTAGAAACAGAAGCAAACCCAGTCCAGGACACGGCTGTAGATACTGCACCAGTAGAGCAAACGGCTGAAGATAACAGCTACGATATTGACTTTGATGATTTTGCACCACAGGCATATATGCCAGAGCAACCAGCTGCGGATCAAGATATCATAGAGCGTATAGCAGAGAGATTAGCTAACAGGATTCAACCTGCACCATCTCAAGTAACGCAACCAGCGTATGAGCAACAAGGCAATGAAGAGGTAGTAACCAAGGCTGAATTGCAGAACATGTTTGCGCAAATGCAGAAATATCAGCAAGATCAGCAGATAATACAAAACACAATCGCAGAATCGACCAAGGTTCAAAATAGCTATGTAGAGAAACTAACACAGACTTTGAGCAATAATGGCATTGATTTACAAGCAGATATAGCATTGCAAACTGCATGTGATTTGTTATATAGCAAAATGTATGAAAATAAAGTCAAACAACTCAATCGTACCGCTCCAGTTTTAACACCAGCGGAAACCCATGAGCTTGTCAAAGATCATTTTAAATATTTTAATGAAATTTTTTTACAAAATAAAATTCAAAAAAAAGCGCAAGCAAATCAAAATCTTAGTCCTGCTGGCAATGCCGCTCCCCATCAGGGACAGACGACTAAGGCTCCTGATGAATATGCACAGTTTTTGGAGAAGAAAAAAAACAACACTCTTACAATGTCAGACCTAGCAAATTTATTAGCTAAGCCTACACAAAAAAAATAGTGTGCTATATTAAGGGCAAAGGATAATTTTTATGGTATTAGCATCAAACAACGCAGCAACCTTCGATTCACCAGCAGCAAAGCTGGAAATCTTAGAATCATTAGTCAAAACGGCAAAGGTATATGCCCCAGTCGTTCAGACCTATATGAGAACAACCCCATCAATGGGAACTAGAATCGAGTGGTTCGATCAAAACTTAGGTAACGGGACAGTAACACTTTCATCTTCTTACACAGCAGGTGCAGGTTCAATGGTAATAAGCGCAAGTTCTCTTGTAGCTCCTTACCAAATCAAAGCGAATATTCACCAAGTGCAGACCCAAAGCGGTTCAGCAACTTACAATATCACCGCTTATAACTCAGGAACTAACACCCTGACCATCACTCTAGCGCAAGGTTCAGATGCGAACTTGGCAAACGGAACTACCCTGTTCTTGATTAGAGATGTTAATCTTGGTGCTAACGCCAACACTGACCCTGATTTGTGGACTGTAACTTCAGATTTCAACTACATTTCAAACTTTGCTTTCACAATCAAACTAGCAAACCCAAACAAAAACGGACAACTCAGCTATCACTTAGATGACTTGAGCTTCGCAAATCAACTTTCAAACTTGATGCCAGAAGCAGTAAGAACTCTAGAGCGTAGAGTTATCAAAGACACTAGAGCACAAGGTTCTGGAGCAGCAGCTAGAAATGGCAACACTATCCAATCTGGTAACGGTTCTAGAGCAGGTGGTATTATCAGCTTGGCTAACGCAAGAGGTCTTTATACCGCTTCTTCTGGTTCTGCTGGTCTATCTGAAGACCTTTTGAATACCGACATGCTAACTCTTAGAGAGCGTGGAGCGTTTTCAAAAGTATCTGACAAGACTAGAGACATGGGTCTTTCTTACTGTAAAGCGTTCTGTAGCAACCAAGTAATTGGTGATGTGAACAAGCTAATCAGAATCGGCAGAGATGCAGCAGCGTTCTTTGGCCCTAACGATAAAATTGGTGGCAAAGGCGGTACTTTCGGTAATGTTCTTGTTGCTGATGGTGTAGCGATTGAATTTATACCTTCTGATGGTATGGCTGATAACGAAATCCTATACGTTCCAGATGATGATCTAATCGAGGTCAGAATCCTTCGTATGATGGAAGAGCAAGAGCCAATCCCTGGTGGTGATAACGAAACACGCATGTACACTGTTACATACTCAACTTGCGTTAAGTCTCCATGGCAACTTGGTTACAGAAGCAACCTAATCAGAATTTAACATGACATGAAATCCGTAAGGCCCTCGCAAGAGGGCTTTATTTTTTGATATAATTTGAGTAGAAATGACTAGAAAGGAGAAAATATGCCATTTTGCACAACTGAAGGTAGTAAAGTAATTAACTGGGACATAACTTATGATCGTTATGACTCAAAAACTGGAGATAAAATTTCAGAGGGAAACGGGCTCAAGAAGCTAGTTTTGACTAATGTTGAACATTTTGATTTTCAGCCAAACGGAGAACACGCACAAGAATTAATTTTAAGAGGGCAACCAAACCCTGTTGATATGAACTTCCGCAGCGATAGCGCAGTTTTTAGAGTTTTGACTAATAAATTTGAATCAGGCTTCGAGCCAAATGACCCTCCAACTTCGGATTGGCATAGGTTCATGCGTGATTACGAACGTGAGATCAACCCTAGACCTAATCAATCTAGAACAATTTTCTACGAGCCTTCGATAGATGATATTCGAGTGGACAAGGATAGAAATTTTCACTTCCCACTTTGGGTTATTAACAAATTAATCGCACTTGGACAGTTTGAAGAAGCGTTAAAAACAAATAAAATCAATGATCCTACGCAAATGAAGTTACGCATAGATGGATATGAGCGTATAATGAAAGAGATAGAACTTCGCACAGCGGAATCAAAAGCGGAGTCAAAAAAGGAAGCAGTAATTGGCAACGTATCTGGATCTCCTAAACCGAGCAAGAGCTAGACAGGGTTCAACCCCTATTTCAGCTATTGCTATTGGTGATAACAGTGGTGATTCATTACAAGGCATAGCGGCCGTTAGTGCTGCTGTAGCAGGCTTCTATGAGAACACTTATGACTTAGACGCTAGTGATAAGATAGCAAGTATTACGACTACATCGGGAACGTCTCTCCTTAGCCCCCCGATTGACACATGGGACACGAACGTTATCAAGGCTGTAAAATATCTCGACAGCGGGAATAACACTCTTGTCCCATTATCTCTTATAGACCCGATTACGGCTGAAGATTATAAACTTTTAACCTACAATAGCAATGACCCCCAGTATTGGTGGGTTAGTCAAATGCAGGTATATGTCTTGCCTGTGCCAGTTACAACTTACAACTTAAAAGTTTTTTATCAGGCTTTATATCCTGATATCACTAGTTCTAATATGACAAATACGGTAATGTTGCCAGATAGCGCATTGAAAACACTTGTAGATGGCATTTACGCTCGTTTAAGAGAGCAAATAGGCGACCCACAATGGGGTACTTATTACCAGATATTTGAGCAAAATGTTTTGAAATACCACACTGCTCGTAACAAATATACTTACAAGCGTCAAGGCTTTCAAAAGTTCAAAGTGTTCCCAAGATTCGCAGATAGGAGATTATAATTATGTACCCACAACAGTTTGATTACGGCAATTTATATGGAGGCTTCGGAGGTTTTAATCCTTACGCTAGTTTCGGTGGCTGGGGCAGTTACAGTCCATTTCCAATGGGTTACGGCTATGGCGGTATGCTAGGTAATTTAGGTAGTTTATTTGGCGGTGCTAGTCCCTATGATGATTTATTCTCTAGCTTCCAGACTAAGCTAGATGATTTGTTTAAGGGTTATCAAGAACAGTTAAATACTAACGCTGCGGCCGAAGCAGCTCCTTCTGCGGATCCTGCTGCTACTGGTGGTACTAAAGAAACTACTACAACTGGTGGTACTAAAGAAACTACTACAACTCAAAAAACACCATTTAAATTTGGAGAAAAATTTGGACTTGGTGCATTATCTGGTAAAGGATTTTCAGAAGGTGGTATTAATCAACTTAAACAAGCTGGTATTGTAGGAAATGCTCAACAAGCTAATGAATTATTAAAATCTTTTCAATCAGCAAATGCTGGTAAAGATGTAACTCAACAACAGTTTATAGATTATGCTAATGAATATAAACCGCCTGTTAAAACATTTACAATGCCTACAACAGCAACCAATGTAAGCTACGCCAAAAATCCTAACCCTGCACAAAAAACCCCTAGATATAGATAATGGCAGACTTAGAAGCTACACAGAGTTTAGAGTATAAGTTCTTTCGAGGGTTAAACTTTCGAGATGATGAGAACAATCTACCAATCGGACAGACACCCTTCGCTCAAAACTTTGAAATCACAAAACTAACAGGTCTTAAAAAGCGTTCTGGCTTTGCTGACAAGTTTGAAGATTTTGGCTTTTCTTATAGCTTTGCTGGTGCTGGTAACTACCGTAATCTAAACAACGACCAGTTCTATGTATCAGTTTCATACCCTAATCTAATGCTCCACAACCGCCAAAATGGGTTCACTACCACTATTGACGCTACGCTTACTAGTGATGGGAACCCGTATTTTATCCCTCTTAATCTAGGACAAATGTTGCTAGTAGATGGCGCAAACAAGCCTAGACTTATCAACAACGGAGTCGCTAGTACCGTAACATGGCCCCCGGTTTACAATGTTCAAAACAATACCCTCTTAACCAAGTCTAATAACGCCACACAGAGCAATCCTGCGACTTTGGGTAGTGATATCGGCTTTCCATCTTTTGGAGCCTTATACGAGAACAGAGCGTGGTTAGCGGGCGATAAACTAGCTCCTTATCGTATCTATGCTTCTAAGCTATTGCAATATTCAGAGTTTGGTAACAATAATACTGGGACTTACAATATCGCTTTCTTTGTAGATGTTCCAACTGAATCACCAATCACAGGGCTTAAGGTCATAAGCGATAAGTTTATGGTTATTTACTGCGAACGTGAGATATTAATCCTTAGTGGCAAATTCCCGCCTGGAACAGCGTATCCTGAACCCTACTTCAGAATCGACAGTTTAAATCAATCTGTAGGCTGCCTAGGGCCCAATCTGATGGTAGAAAAAGGTAACAACGACCATTTCTTTATAGCTAACAATGGAGCGGTCTATACGCTTACTAATACCGATAACTTTCAAGATGTCAGACCAAATGGTCTAAGTGGCAAGATATTCCCGTTATTTACAGACCTAGACAACGACACTCTAAAGCGTGGTAGGCTCGTTAATCATAAGCTCAAAGGCGAATTACATTTTTGGTATCCAGATCAGAACTACCGTGCATATCCAACCGATAGGCTTATCTATAGCTATAGCAAATCTGGAGAAGAAGAAGAGTGGAGTCAGGACGCAGGTTTTGGCGAATTTTATCTGCGAGATAGCTTTGTTGATGATGAAACAAATGAGCTGATTATTGTAACTCCTACTAAGTTTTTAACAGGTGATAGCGGCAATACTTATGACGGTCAAAATATTGACATGATTTATCAGTTATCTACTCTGGACTTTGGTAATCCTGATTTACGCAAAGAGATAACACAGGTAACAGTTTACGTATCCAATGACAGTGATACGGATACTACAGCCTTGTTATATCACCTATGGGACAATGACCAATCGAGTTATACCCAGTTTACAATACCAAGCAGTTTACGAGCGCAGTATGGTACAGCCGTGTATAATTCAAGCAAATATGGTTCTTTTGCTGGTAAGAGTTTTAATAAAGTGGATTTCCAGATTTCTAATAAGCATGGCAAGATTTTTAAATGCAGGATAAGACACACCGAAAACGCACCGATTTTTATACACTCAATAGTTTTTAGGTACAAAATCTTAGGAAAGTAGCATAATATAGGTATGGCAGCACCACAGACAACTCAAAAAGCAGGAGCAGTAACAAACGCAATGTCTAAAATCCCGCTTGATAAATTTGCACAATTCGCAGGCCCAATGGCTCAATACATGGCAACTGCTAATCAAGCTCCAGAGGTTACATCACAATCAGTTTACACACCTGAAATGCTAGACCGATATTTAAACAGTATGGGTCAGTACATGAACATGCAAAATCAGTTCTACGGAACGCCTTATCAAGGCCCTGGTGGCGTTAATATTAGCCAACCTCGAGAGATGGGCAGAGAAGAAATTATCGGAGAACAATATACTAATTATCTTATTTCAAAAGGCTACTCTAGAGAAAATGCTCAAAAGAAAACTAATGAAATTATTGCAAGTAAAAAACTTACTTTTAAACAAGATAAGGGTTTTAAAAAATATATTAATCAAGGTGGAGCAGAAGGCTTAAAAGTTAGAGACGGTAAAATCAAAGCCGCTCCTAAGTTCACTCAAGGTGGTATCCAAAGTGGCGCACCTGGGATTGGAGCCCAAATACAAGGCTTAGGGCAAGAATCATTAGCAGCGGCTTCAGGACTACCTGCTATGTTTGCTCAAGATCTAGCTCGTTCACTAGGCGCAAAGCAACAATTACAAGGTTCTATTGCTAATCTGCTCGGGCAAGGGTTTACACAAAGTGGCTTAACGCCAATGGAACAAGCAAATTATGATGCTACGAAAGCTAAGTATATGCAAGATTTCGGTGATTTATACCGAGATACAATGCAACGTACTACTGGTGGACTAGCGGAAAGTGGGTTTGCGTCTAGCAGCCTAGCTGCTGATGCCTTACAGCGTGGAGCTTATGACGCTCAAAGCCGCTTTTTAACAGGCGCAATGGGTGAACTGGCAGCTAAAGAAAATGACCTTATCAATTCTAGGTTTGCAAGACAATCTCAAAACTTAAGCAATCTCTTAAACACATACGGAACATTAGGAGCTAATCAAGGTATCGGTTCTGTGCTTGGTGGTTTCATATCCCCAGGACAAGGTGGATATCTAACAGAAGCGCAATCAGCAGCATTGTTAAATGAGATGCAACAATCGCAAGCTAGAAATAGGCAAGTAGATCAGTCTATGATGAATACTGCACTAGGAACTCCTATCCAAATGCTACCTACTAGTGGTATTGGAAGTAAAATTGGTGGTGCTGCTACTGGCGCACTAGCAGGAGCAGCCGCAGGTTCAGTAGTACCAGGCATTGGAACTCTTGCAGGTGGAATAATAGGCGGCCTTGGAGGATTATTTAAATGAAATACAACACAAGTCAATTAGGTGATGTCAAAGGCGCACAAGCAACCATTAACGACCAATACCAAAAGCAAGTCAATCAAGCTCGCTTTAAAGGGTTAGCCAATTTAGCACAAGGGCAACAAACTCGTAAGCGTATGGGTTCACTAGCGGCAGATGCCAGAATCCAAGCTATGAACGAAAAGCTAGACCCTAGCGTTAGAAATGCTTATAGTAGAGAAGCGCAAATGTATGATTTATTAGGTGAGCAGCTGCCTTATATAGACCCTGAAAAGCAAGGTGATTTTTACTACCGTATGATGGCTACAGTCGAAGACCCTCGTAGATTAGCCAATGAACTGCGTAAAGTGCAAATGCAAAATGAAGCCGATATTCTCAAAGCCAGAATATACTCCAGCGCACAAGGTGGTAGAAGCAATAAGGCAGATGAAAAAGATGTCAACGAGGCACTCGTAAAAGTACAAGCAAATGAGGATAAAAAAAACCTAGAGAATAAAAAAACGCCTTGGTATCAACAAATGGGACAGGGACTAGGTACATTGTTTGCTCCTCGTACAGTCGATCAGCCAGTTCCTACTATGACAAACTCTTATCAAGAACAGCCAATGCTACCTATGGGTCAAGGCATAATGAGAAATTCTCCTAGTTTATTTCAATATCCAGACCTAATAGGAGGCTTTAGCCGTTAATGGTCTTCACCAATGCGATTGATAATCAAATTCCGAATAGCGTTCTAAGAGGGCAAGGCTATGACAGCTTTAATATTTCTCCTGCAAGAAAGAGAGAGACAGACTTTGTTTATACTGGCCCAGGTACAATGCCAAGTGGACTACCTGAATATTCAGCAGAATATGATCCCTATGTGTTACCAAAAGCGGCTCTTGCGGGATATGCAGCTCCAGCTTTATTGACTTCACTAGGCGGGCCTGTATTAGGACTAACACCAGGATTTATTGATACTGCTCTTATGAGCGCACGAGGATTAGGCAAAGGCCTTTCTGCTATTCCATGGCTAGGCCCAGAATTTGCAAAGGGTGTAGAACGCACTATCCCAGAGCCTTTTGTAGCAAGAACACTTCAGGATATAGCAACCGGTGGAAACCGACAGCAAATGGTAGAACAAGTCGGAGAGCTACCGTTTATAGCAGGTGATATCGTAGGAAACATAGGAAGCGCAATTAATCTTGCGTCTAAACCTGGTCTAGGAAGGCTATTTGACATAGGTACTGATGTTATTGGCGGTACTCCAGGCGCAACAGGCTTTTTAGCAGGTGCTAAGACACCAGGTCAAATGCTGGCTCGTGGTGCTGCTGTCGGTGCTTACGGTTCAGTATTACCAGCAATAGATGTCGCTTATAACGCACAGCAAGGCGTTATTGACCCAATGGCAGGGTTAGCTACCCTTGGATTTGGTACTGCTCTTGGTACTGCTGTTCCAGCTTCAATGATAGGCATGGCCAAAGGCGGACAATATCTCAGCGATTTAACACAATCGGTTCGCAAGAAGATTAACGATTCTGATCTTGTCAAAACAATGCAGGGTATAACTAAGCGAAGATTTGAAGCGCAACAAGCACAGCAGATGGCCGTTCAAAAACAGATGGAACAAATGCCGTTTGAAAATCCGCTTGCGGCAGATACTACTTATAGCGGGTTAGGTGTTGGAGAGCAAACTATTGCGCCTAGAACATTAGAACAACCATTGCAGCCTTTTGAAAGACAAGGTGTACCAGAGCCATTACAACCAAATCGTTTTAACTATGATGCAGAAGGTAGGCTAATACCAAAAACTAAATCTGATACTGTTTTAGATGAAGTTACTCTAGACAAAGATATTAGTACAGAGACTTATACCAATGATGTTACGCAAATGGAGAAAGACTTAGACTATATTGCTAAAGAAATAGGCAATCTTAGAAAGAAAAAAATTACTCTTACTAAAGATGAATATCAACAAGAGAAAGCACTCTATAAACAACTTAGAGATAAAGAAAAAGAATATGGCATAAATAAAGAAGTGCAACAAACAGCAGAAGAAAGGTATTTAAACTATAATGAAAAATACGAAGAAATACAAAAATTAAAAGCACAAGCAGATGAGTTTAGACCTAGTCGTATTGCAGAAAGAGAGCAAACTAGAGCTGATGATTTAGCAACGCTAGAAGCTCTTGGTGAAGAGCTTTTGACTCGTTACGATCAAACAACTGCAAAATACAAACAAGAGCAAGAGTATCTAGGTGGATTACAACAATTAGCCGCAGAGGAAGAAAGCAGATATTTACCTGTAGTTATCAGAGAAGAACCGCAAATTAATCCAGAAGCTGGTACTGGTTTTATAATAGAGCCTAGTGGGACACAAGAAAAGCCTCAATACTATTCTCAGCAAGGAACCCCTATTAAATACGACAAAGCCAAGCCTAGTAAAACACGCAAAGAGCCTCTATACTACTCACCAAAAAGAAGAGGTGAGAAACTACCAGTTAGATACGTAGAACCGCAAACAGCCACTCCTACAGCAGAGGTTAAACCAGTCGCTCCAGAAGTAGCACCAAAAGCGGCAGAGACAACGACTGCTCCTATAGCAGAAGCAATAGTCCCAGGAGCTACAGTAGAAGAAAAAGTTAGATACTCAGCTAAGAATTCCGTTAATAGAATTAGTCCTATTACGAATATAATTTCTAGGTTAAGCAAGAAAGTCGGTGCAGCATTTAATGACTTTGCAGTTCGCCCTGGTATTTATAGAGATGAATTTTTAAATCAATTAAAGCCATTAATTGATGTCGTTAAGAAATATTCAAAAGATTCAACTGTAATGAAAAATCTTGGGAATATAAACAATCTTGATTACACAGCGTTACCAAAAGACTTAGCGCAAGCATTAGAAGCAGCACAGCCAATATTTAGAGCGCAAGCAGAAGAATTAAACAAGAAAGGTATGGATATTGCTCTAACCGATAAGATTTACTTCCCAAGAGGCTGGAGCAATATAGATGAATTGCAAACAAGGATTGGTTCTATCGCTCAAAGAGAATCTGAATTTAGAGGTGCTCCAATATCAATGAAAAATCGTATGCTCAGTAGAGAGCTAGAGAAATCTAAGACTATCTCAGAAGTAACAGATGACATTATTGATTTATTTGATCCAATGCAAGGTATTGCAAACTGGATTGAAAATACAGCAGAGAAAAAAGCAGAGGCAGATCTATTCGGTAATGCAACTGGTAAGTACGAAGAAAATATATCTAATTTATTGCTTAAGTATAGAGATGATTTCAAATCAAAAGAAGATATTCAAAAGGCTATGGACATAATGATAAAGGCATTTGAAAGTCAGAATATAAGTAATTCTACGTCTTTTAAATTATATTCAGGATTAAGTTCAGGAATTATTTTCGTAGGTGATACAACAGCGTTATCACAAGCTAATGATGCCTTTTTATCAATCGCTAGAAATGGCTTATTAAACACTTTTTCAGGAATTGCAAATACAATAGGGT
>Ga0172367_10005543_pt1 | contig 15184 bp, 18 predicted proteins | sample Lak10m_FD_114542 | JGI IMG/M metagenome (GOLD analysis project Ga0172367, IMG submission 114542) | Freshwater microbial communities from Kabuno Bay, South-Kivu, Congo - kab_022012_10m | ecosystem: Environmental > Aquatic > Freshwater > Lake | place: Democratic Republic of the Congo: South-Kivu... | reverse complement strand
TTGAAGCATATGAAACCTGGGATCAAAAATCTGATAAAGGAAATAATCGTAGATGATTGAAATAGAAAATAAAAGTTCGTTTGGAATTGATGAAAAAAAACTTAAATTCTTTATAGGTAGTATCTATTCAGAGTTAAATATTCCTAATCATTTTGCTCTTTCAGTTCTTTATGTTGATGTTAAAGAAATGCAAGAATTACATTTCAAGTGGATGAAATTAAATACCCCCACAGATGTAATGAGTTTTCCAATGGATGAGGTAAATAATTCAGGTAGAACTAAAGACAAAATACTTGGCGATGTGATTATTTGCCCAAGTGTTTCTTGGAGTGAAGCAACTTTTAGAAGAGAGAATCCTGCCCGCTATTTTGTGTTCTTACATGTTCATGCAATTTTGCATCTTTTAGGACATGATCACCAAAAACTTAGACAAAGAAAAATCATGAAAAAACTTGAAAAACAAGTAATGGACATGATTGAGAAAGTTAAATAATTGAATAGTTTAACTAGTTTAATCATTATTGCTATTGTCATTGAAATTTTAGCTGCAGTTTTTATTGCAACTAAAACAGCTATTTCACGAACTTCTGAATCAAGAGTGGATGCTTTTGCTAAAGAAACTGAAAAAAACACAGCCAAACTTGAAAAAGTAATTGCAGACAAAACCAAACACGTTGCTTCACTTCAGCTTTTAGCACTTGCATTAACTTCTGCTGGGGGAGTATTTCTTACTTTTGTAATTATTAAGATCTATTCAGCAAACTCGTTTTCAATATTTTTATCTACAGTAATTGTTTCATTATTAGGCTTTATTGTTTTAGGTGTAGCTCCAGAAACATTGGGACGCCAAAAATCAGACTCAATTGCCTATTACATGTCATCTATATCTTTAATAATAAAACCAGTAATTTGGCCAATTGCAAAAATTCTTGTATCGATTGGTAATGCGTTAACACCTGGAAAAGGATTTAAAGACGGCCCATTTGCAACGGCAGAAGATTTACGTGATCTAGTAGATCAAGCTGAAGAAGCAGATGTCATTGAAGACGAAGAACGTCAAATGATTCATTCAGTGTTTGAGCTTGGTTCAACGGTTGCTCGTGAAGTTATGGTGCCAAGAACTGAAATGGTCTGGATTGAAAAAGGAAAAACACTAAGACAAGCAATTTCTTTAGCTCTTCGTTCTGGTTATTCAAGAATTCCAGTTATTGGTCAAGATTCTGATGACATTATTGGAGTTGTTTATTTAAAGGATATTTCAAGAAGAATATTTGAAAATTCAGAATCAGAAAGAAATGAATTAGTTGAACAACTTATGCGAAGTGCTTATTTTGTGCCTGATAGTAAGCCAGCAGATGAATTATTGAGAGAAATGCAAGCAGCAAGAGTTCATTTAGCTGTAGTTGTGGATGAATATGGTGGTACAGCAGGATTAGTAACTATTGAAGATATTTTAGAAGAAATTGTGGGCGAAATTACTGACGAGTACGACACTCATATAGAAGAAGTAAATGAACTTGGTCCAAATGTATTTAGAGTCAGTTCTCGAATTCATCTTGACGATGTTGCCGAATTAATAAAAGTAGATTTATCAAGTGATGATGAGGGCGTTGATACTTTATCTGGATTTTTAGCTAAAAAAATTGATCGTGTCCCAATTCCTGGAACTTCCATCGATATAGAAGGATGGGAATTTGTGGCAGAAAGAGCCGCAGGGCGAAGAAATAAAGTGGGAACGATTCTGATTCGTAAAATTGAAAATTCTGAAACTGAATAAATTACTGCTGAAGCACAAACAAATTAACTCATCAGGCAAAATATATATATGAGCGAATTTAGAAGTGGTTTTGCTTGCATTGTGGGTAGACCAAATGTGGGTAAATCCACCCTGACAAATCAATTAGTTGGACAAAAAATTTCTATTATTTCTAAACAACCTCAAACGACGCGTCACGCCATTAGAGGAATTGTTCATAGTGAAAAAGGTCAAATTGTTTTAGTTGATACACCTGGAATTCATAAACCAAAAACACTATTGGGATCAAAATTAAATGAATTAGTAAAGCAAACCTGGTCTGAAGTCGATGTAATTCTTTTTTGCATTCCTGCTGATCAAAAAATAGGTCCAGGAGATAAATTTATAGCTCAAGAGATAATGAAATATTCAAAAAAACCAAAAATTGGAGTTCTAACTAAAATTGATAGTGTAAAACAAAATGTAATTGCAGAAAGGCTAGTTGAGTTAGACAAATTAGCTAAAGAATTAGAGTTTGAATGGGAAGAAATTATTCCAATTAGTTCACAGACTGGAGAAAATCTAGATAATTTAATTGGTTTAATAATTAAATATCTACCTGAAGGACCTGAACTTTACCCTCAAGAAGTAATTACGGATGAATCTATAGAAACTATGATTTCTGAATATATTAGAGAAGCAGCACTTGAAGATTTGAGAGAAGAACTACCGCATTCTCTTGCAGTAGTGGTACAAAAAATAGAGACAGATGAAAATAGACCTGCGGATAAACCCTTAATGAAAATATATGCAGAAATTTATGTTGAACGAGACAGCCAAAAAGGAATCATAATTGGAAATAAGGGCTCTAAATTGAAAGAAATTGGATCTACATCAAGAAAACAAATAGAGAATTTAGTTGGAATGAAAGTGTATTTAGATTTACAAGTTAAAGTTGCACTTAATTGGCAAACAGATCAAAATCAACTAACTAAACTGGGGTTTTAATAAGTTTCTTTATTTTCCTGAATGTGTAGTTCGTCAATTATTTCGTAACGCTTTCCATAAGTTTGAACTAATGCAATAACAGCTGCCGCTATTGGAACTCCAATTAAAGCACCTACAGGGCCAAAAAAACTCGCAAAAATAATTACGGAGGCAAAAGCGACCGCCGGATGAATGTTCATAGTCATTGATGAAACTCTTGGGGTTAATAAATAATTTTCAATTTGTTGATAAATTGTTACAAAAATTATTACGAATAAACCATCGATTGGTTCATTCACAACTGCCACAATTGCAGGAATTATGCCACCTAAATAAGAACCTATGGTCGGAATAAATTGACTAATAATTCCAGTAAACAAACCTAAAGGTAGCCAGTAGGGAACTTCAATAATTAATAAAAATACTGAAGTAATAACGGAATTTATAGTGGCTAAAATAACTCGGCTAATTACAAATCCACCCGTTTTTTCAGTTGCAACTTTCCAAACCGTTGTAAAAACAACCTGTTGTTTAGCAGGTAACCAACTTGCAATAGATCTTCGAATTTTTGGAGTTTCGGAAGCAAAATAGAAAGTGAATAGCAATAAAGTAAAGATTTTAAACAAAAATCCAGCAATACTTGTTACTAAACCAAAAATTCCTCCTGCAATACTTTGGGCAAACGTTGCAATTTGAGTATTTGAAATATTCAAAGATTCTTCAATATTAGAAGGACTTAAATTTAAGTCAAAACTATTATTTAGCCAACTTGAAAAACCTTCGATTAAAGTTGGTATTTGGGTTATTAAACTGGCTAATTGTGATGCTAAAAGTTGGCCAAAGGCTGCAATAAATCCAATAACAAGTGCGACTAAAGAAAGTAAAACTATAAAAGTACTCAAACCACGTTTAATTCCTGACTTAGTTAGCTTTTCAACTAGAGGAGTAATTGCTATACCAATTAACCAAGCAAGAAGAATTAGAAATAAAAAGTCTTTACTTTTATTAAATGCCCATTCAACTAATTGGAAAAAAATAACAATAATTAAAACTGTAATGATGCTTCTTTGAATAAACCTTCTATTAACAGAAAACTCCCAGTTTGCTCCAGATCCACTTTTGCCTGAAATATCTGGTTGAGAATCCTGGTTAGATGGGTTTGCCAATTTAGCTCCTTGTTCTACTTGATAACTCTACTTAACTTCATTCACTTAAGGAGTGTTGTGGTGAGAACAAAATAGGAATTTCCAGCAGAATAAGTCCTATGCCTCAATATCGCGATGAAGGAATTGTGCTTCGCACTCAAAGATTAGGGGAGGCAGATCGCATTGTCACGGTTTTAACAAAAAATAATGGCCGAGTTAGAGCAGTTGCTAAGGGTGTAAGAAAAACCACTTCACGTTTTGGCGCAAGAGTTGAACCTTTTGGTCATATTGATGCGCACTTTCATTTAGGTAAAAGTTTAGATATTTTGAGCCAAGTTGAATCTTTATTTTCTTATGGCGCAATTTTGTCGCAAGATTATGCAAAATGGACAGCCGGACAAGCAATGCTTGAAACTACTGAGCATTTAACTCCAGAAGAAAAAGAACCTGCTACTCAGCAGTATTTACTATTAATAGGTGCATTGAGATCTTTAGTTAAAGGTGAACATGATCCAAATTTAATTTTGGATTCTTTCCTTTTGAGATCATTAGCAATCTCTGGTTATGCTCCTTCTTTTTATGATTGTGCAAGATGTGATAAGTCAGGTCCGCATAAAGCATTTTCAGTTGCAACTGGTGGAGCTGTTTGTGATGAATGTAAGCCCTCAGGATCAGTCGTTCCATCATTAGCAACATTTGAATTAATGTCTGCTTTGCTAATTGGAGATTGGATAGTTGCAGATGCTTCAGAGCCAAAAGCCAGACGAGAGGCAAGTGGCATAATTGCTGCATATTTACAATGGCATATTGAACGAGGTATCAGATCGTTAAGAATGGTGGAGAGAAAATAATTGGTTAAAAGTAGAAAAAAATTTCCCCCTGTTCCAAAACATAAAACTGGTGTTAAACCACCTGCTATTTCATCAACATTTATTCCAAACCATGTAGCAATTGTTATGGATGGAAATGGACGTTGGGCCAAAGAAAGAGGATTACCAAGAACTGCAGGACATGAAGCAGGCGAGCTAGCTTTATTAGATGCTGTTTATGGCGCACTAGAAATTGGAGTTAAGTATTTAACCGTTTATGCATTTTCAACTGAAAATTGGAAAAGAAGTCCTGATGAAGTCAAATTTTTAATGAATTTCAATCGTGAAGTAATTCATCGTCGCGTTGAAGAAATGAATCAATTTGGCATAAAAGTTAGATGGGCTGGTCGAGAAGCTCGCCTTTGGAAAAGCGTGGTTGATGAACTTAAGAAAGCAGAAAGAAAAACCTCAAAAAATGATCAATTAACTTTAACCATGTGTGTTAATTATGGTGGAAGAGCAGAAATTGTTGATGCTGTCACTGAAATTGCTCGCGATGTAAAAGCACGAAAATTAAGACCAGATTCGATATCAGAAAAGAAACTTAAAAAATATCTTTATGAACCAAACATGCCAGATGTTGATTTGTTTTTGAGAACTTCAGGTGAGCAAAGAACTAGTAACTTTTTGTTATGGCAATCTGCGTATGCAGAAATGGTTTTTATGGATGTGTTATGGCCAGATTTTGACAGAAGACATTTATGGCAAGCAATTGAAATCTATGCCAAACGCGAACGTCGTTTTGGTGATGCTAAACCTAATTAACGACAGTTTTTACAAAGTCCAAATACTTCAATAGTGTGACCTGAAATTAAATATCCTTGCTCGCGGGCAATCTTTTCTGTCCAAATTTCAACTTCAGGTGCTGCAATTTCTGTTGTTTTATTACAACCGGTACAAACTAAATGATGATGATGATCATTACTGCAAGCTCGATAGAGGGCTTCTCCATCATTTCTCAAAACATCAATGGCCCCTGTTTCAGCTAAGGCTTGCAAAGTTCTATAAACAGTAGCCAGTCCAACTTTTTCTCCTCTAGAAATAAGTATCGAATGAACTTCTTGAGCCGAACTAAATTTAGAAATAGTAGCTAAAACTTCAGCCACTGCTTTTCTTTGCTTGGTTGATTTCAAATTTATGTTAGGCACTTAGTTACTTTCGTGTTCATGTTTAGCCACTTTAGGCCTTGAGCTTCTATTTAATGGAGCAGCAACAAGGGCTAAGAATACAAATAAGAGTAGAGAAATCATCACGATTGTGGGACCAGGGGGAATGTCCACACTAAAGGAGATGAGTAGACCAGAAATTGAACTCAGTAAACCCAGCAATGAACCAAATATCATTGTTGACTTAAATGATTTTGTTAACTGTTGAGCTGCTGCCACTGGAACAATCATTATTGCACTTACTAAAAGTAATCCCACAACCCTCATACCCACTACAACAGTTAAAGCTGAAAGCACAGCAAGCAAAATGGCATTAAATTTCGTAGGAATTTTTAGTACTCGGGCAACATCAGAATCTACTCCGACGGCAAACATTTGTCGGCCCCAGATAAATAAAGCAGAAACAATCAACAAACTTATAAAAATTAAAGCAATCAGGTCAGAATTAGAAGCCGTAGTCAGTGATCCAAAAAGATAAGAGTTCAAGGCTGTGCTACTACTTGCTGGGGCAAGAGATACAAACATCACTCCACCAGCTATGCCGCCGTAAAACATCAAGGCCAGTGCTAAATCTCCAGCAACTTTAGATCGATCACGAATTATTTCTATTGAAACCGCACCAATGATTGCAGCCAATATAGCCATTGGAATAGGGGCCCAATTAAAAAATAAGGCTAAACCAACTCCAGTTAAAGCCACGTGTCCAGTTCCATCTCCTAAAAGTGCCAACCTGCGTTGCACAAGAAAAACTCCAATAATTGGTGCAATTAAACCAATAAGTACAGCAGCAACAAGTGCACGCTGGGCAAATTCATATTGAAGAATTTCAATCATGAGTTATTCATTCCCAAGATTGATTTACTGTTTACAGAGTCTTCATGACTGTGATGTGCAATTGAATACAGGTGCTTTGGAATAGGAAGTTTTCCATCATAGATAACGGAGCCTTTAGTGTCGGTGCCAAGAACTACAACTCTGTCTACAAGAGGTTCTAGAACTTCTAATTCGTGAGTTACTAAAATTATTGTTTTAAAATTTTTCTTATATGCATCAAGAACTTCTTTTAAACTTTCTTGACTTTCGGAGTCAATTCCCGCTGTTGGTTCATCTAAAAGTAAAACATCTGGATTGGAGACAAGTGCTCGGGCAATCATGACTCTTCTTTGTTGGCCACCAGAAAGATTAAATAGATTACTATTTTTAATGTCTGAAAGCCCTACTGTTTTTAATGCTTGTTGAATTAATTTAGATTCTGATTTATTGATCCAGAAAGAATTAACTTTTTTTACTCTTAACCCAGTGCTCACATATTCCATTACTGAAATAGGCACTCCACCTTGAAGCGGTAAGCGCTGGGGAACATAACCGACATTGTCAGAATTAATAGCGACGCTTCCATGTGCCATTGGGAGTAAGCCCAGGATGACTTTTAGAAGAGTTGTTTTACCGGTCCCGTTTGCGCCCAAAATTGCAATAAACTCACCCTGGTTTATGGCCAAGGTGAGTTGATCGATAACTCTTGTGTTCTCTAAATCAACACAAATTTGGTTTAGTTCTATTTTGCTTATGAGCAAACCTGACCTTTAACTAGTGTGTCTAAATTCTGTTGCATAACAGAAAGATAGTCACCACTTGCAGGCGGTGATTCCAAGGGATCTAGCATTTCGGCTGTAATTTTTAGCTCATCAGCCAAAGTTTTAGCAACTTTAGGATCAACTAAAGATTCGTAATAGATGGTCGTGGCATTTTCTGCCTTAGCAATTTTTGCAACTTCAGCTAATCTTGCTGGGCTTGGTTCTGCTTCTGGCGAAAGTCCACTTATTCCAACTTGTTCAAAACCGTATGCATTAGCTATGTATCCAAAAGCTTCATGGCTAACCACTAGTGCCTTGATTGAACAATTGGCTAATTTGGCGGTGTAGTCACTTGCCAAGGTAGTTAAAGCATTCTCAAAGCTTGATCTATTTTCATCAATTGCGGAATCAGATGTAAGCGCAGAAAGTGCTTTAGCAATCGAATTACCAATTAAAACCATGTTACTTGGATTTAGCCAAATATGAGGATCTGTTGCTGATTCATCTGAATGTCCTTCGTCTTCTGAATGTCCTTCTTCTCCTTCATGAGAATGTGAATCTCCAGAAATTAAAGTAATACCTTGAGTTGTATTGATAACTTTGCTTTGATCAAGTGTTTTCACAACTGCATCTAAAGCTGGAATAAATTCAGGGATGTAAACAACTAGATCTGCATCATTAATCTTGGCAACATCTCCAGGAGTAAGTTCTAGATCGTGTGGTTCAACACCAGGTCCGGCTAATGAAACCACTTCTGCTAAATCACCAGCAATACCTTCTGCTGCATAAGCCAAAGGATAAAAACCGGCCACTATTTGAATTTTTTCTGTAGCTACCTCAGTGGTTTCTTGTGGTGTCGCGGTTTCTTGTGTACTTGAGCATGCAGCAAGAATTAAAGATGCTGCAATCAGTGTGGCTATTCTTTTTATCATTTTGATCTCCTAGTTTATTTTTGCGATTAGATTTTTACTTAGTGAAAAGTTGATTACCCATTTAGCGGGAATATCTAGTTTTTCTCCCGTTTTTGGATTACGCCCCGTTCTGGCATTTCTATGTTTAGGGGTGAGTGAGAAAAAACCTGAAACTTGAATTGGTTGTCTTTCCTGGGCAGTTTCCACAATGACGTCTACAAATGCATTCAAGAATTTGTCTGCAACTGATTTATCAACTCCCATTTTCTGGGATAAATCTTCAACCAACTCAACACGATTCATTTCCTGCTCCTGTAACTTGTATCTTTAGTTGATAATGATTATCATTTCATATTAGGACAAAGTCAAGCACCAAGGGGGTCAAGATTTGAACAACGAAGTTGAACCAGCTCAACCCATGGTCAAACTTCTAGTTGATCCAGCCAAAGATGGTCCCGATTTAAGATTTGCCGGACCTCTCCATAAATGCATCTGTGGCTGCGATCTATGGCACGGTTTAGTTAAATTTGAAGAAGGAGAAATAGCTTTCTATTTTTTGGATGTCCTGTGTGCAGCTTGTGGAGCACACGCAATTGCTCCAACACACTCAGAAGATGCGGCATAGATTTAAAGAATAAATCTATCCAGGGTGATCGCAAAGAGCACCAAAGCCACAAAAGTTCTTAAAACCCTCGAAGAAGAACTAAGAAGTGGCCAAGACAAAGCCAATAACCAAACCAAAATACCCACAATAATAAACATCGAAACCAGACCCAACCAAAAACCTGCGGTGGCATCAGGATTTGCAAAGAGTCCAACTAGAAGCAAAGTCGTCATAAAGATTGGTAAAACCCAACGAGGCAAAGCATGAAGTCTCACCAAGTAAGGGGCACTAACCTTTTCTAATCTTTTCCTGAAGTCTGACATTTTCACTCCCACGTTTTATACAGTTATACCTCTAGTCTTGCCGATATGTTCGTAATAACAAGTCATGTCCCTGCTAACCAACAAGAATTTATGGCGCATACCAAAAAAATGAGCGAAATATTGTCTCAAGAGCCCGGCTTCATTGAGTTACTGGTGGGACGATCTCCCGATAAGCCTGACACTTTGTTAGTCGTTCAAAAATGGGACTCCATAGGAAATGCCCGCAGGGCCATAAATTCTGGAAAAAATAGAATGCATGTTTGGCCGGTTATGTCTAGTGCCAAAGATGAACCGACCATGTTTGAAATTCTTTTTGAGTTCAAAGACGGATTTGGCACTGACTTTGAATCCGTGCTTAACCAGAACTAAGGAATTCTTTAAGTAGGCTGAAGGTTCACTACTTATAGGGATCAAAAGGGGATTAATTCTCATGGTGCTAAATCGGGTTGAAGCCATAGTCAACTTGGCTAAACGACGTGGCTTTGTTTATCCCTCAAGTGAAATTTATGGCGGAACTAGGTCTGCTTGGGATTATGGTCCTTTGGGTGTTGCTTTAAAAGAAAACATTAGAAATCAATGGTGGAACGCCATGGTTAAATTTCGAGATGACATAGTTGGTCTTGATTCTTCAATTATTCTTGCTCCTCAAGTTTGGCAAGCTTCTGGACACGTGGATGCATTTGTTGATCCTTTAACTGAATGTAAAAAATGCCACAAAAGATATAGAGCAGATCAATTAATTGAAAACTATGAAAACAAGCATAAAAAAACTCCTGCAAATGGCCTAGCAGATATAGCTTGCGCCAATTGCGGCACAAAAGGTGAATTCACTGAAGAAAGAATGTTTAACGGAATGCTCACTACTTCAATTGGAGTAGCAGAAGATGATGGAGCATTGCATTATTTAAGACCAGAAACTGCTCAAGGAATATTTGTTAATTTTAATAATATATTAACTACATCAAGAAAAAAACCACCTTTTGGAATTGCTCAAATTGGTAAATCATTTAGAAATGAAATCACACCTGGAAATTTTATTTTTAGAACCAGAGAATTTGAACAAATGGAATTAGAATATTTTGTTAAACCTGGTGAAGATGAAAAATGGCATGATTATTGGTTAGAGCAAAGATGGAATTGGTATGTAGGGCTTGGCATAAAAGAAAGTAATCTAAGAAAGTTTGAACATCCAAAAGAAAAATTATCTCACTATGCCAAGAGAACTGTTGATATTGAATACAAATTTAATTTTTCAGGATCTGAATGGGCAGAATTAGAAGGAATAGCTAATAGAACAGATTATGATTTAAAAACTCACAGCAATGCAAGTGGTAAAGATTTAGTATTTTTTGATCAAGAATCAAATGAAAAATATATTCCTTATGTAATAGAACCTTCAGCTGGTTTAACTAGAGCAGTATTAGCATTTTTATTAGATGCCTATGATGAAGATGAAGCGCCAAATTCAAAAGGTGGAGTTGATAAAAGAACAGTACTTAGATTTGATCCAAGATTAGCTCCCATAAAAGTAGTAATTTTACCACTTTCTCGAGATGAAAAATTAAGTCCTTTAGCTAAAAAAATTGCACAAGATTTAAGAAAAAACTACATGGTTGAATTTGATGATTCAGGTGCTATAGGAAGAAGATATAGAAGAGCAGATGAAATTGGTACTCCATATGCGGTCACTGTTGATTTTGATTCATTAAATGATAATTGCATAACAATTAGAGAACGAGATTCGATGAAACAAGAACGAGTAAGCATAAATGAATTACCAGATTGGTTAGCACAAAGACTTTCAGTTTAAAATTAGTTAATAGATGAAATTAGTTACTTCAAGATTTATAGTTGATCCTCCAGTTGTTCTTGCGCCAATGGCAGGAATTACTAATCAAGCTTTTAGAAGACTTTGCAGAGAATATGGCGCTGGTTTATATGTAAGTGAAATGGTTACTAGTAGGGCATTAATTGAAAGATCTCCAGAAACTATTCGAATGGTAACACCAGATAAAGATGAAAATATTAAAAGTGTTCAACTATATGGAGTTGATCCTGAAATCATGTCTAAAGCTGTTGAGTTATTAATTAGAGAAAATAGAGCAGATCATATTGATTTGAACATGGGGTGCCCCGTACCTAAAGTAACCAAAAAAGGTGGAGGAGCAGCGCTTCCTTGGAAAAAAGATTTATTTAAAGAAATATTAAAAAGTGCAGTTGATACTTCAAATAAAGTAACGAATGAATTAAATCTAAAACCAGTTCCAATTACAGTAAAAATGCGTATGGGAATAGATGAAGAACATTTAACCTATATAGATGCTGCAAAAACTGCAGTAGAAGTTGGAATTACTTGGATTGCACTTCATGCAAGAACTGCAGAACAAATGTATTCAGGAAATGCAACATGGAGTGCTATAAAAAAACTAGTTGAAGAATTAAAAGGAAGTAATGTTCCAGTGCTGGGAAATGGTGACATTTGGTCTGCTCAAGATGCATTAAGAATGATAGAAGAAACAGGTTGTGCTGGAGTTGTGGTTGGTCGAGGTTGTCTTGGAAGACCTTGGCTATTTGGCCAATTAAGTGCAGCTTTTCAAGGAAAAGAAATACCGCAAGATCCAGATTTAGAACAAATTTCCTTAATTATTAAAAGGCATGCAACTTTACTTTGTGAACTTTATGGTGAATACAAAGGAATTAGAGATATAAGAAAACATATGGCTTGGTATTTAAAAGGTTTCTCTGTTGGTAATCAACTTAGAACTTCACTTGCTATGGTTGAAAGTTTAGATCAACTAGATTTTTTACTTGAAAAATTAGATAAAAATCAATCTTTTCCAGAAATGATACAAGATAAACCAAGAGGAAGAGTTGGTTCGAAAAAGAAAGTATCCCTACCTCATAATTGGCTAACTTCCAGAGAAGTAAATAAAGAACAAGAGCAAGACCTTAGGTTTGCTGAACTTTCAGTTAGTGGTGGATAGTTGTTTTTAATTAAATTAACATTTAAATTATTTAAAATTATGATTTATCTTGCTATTTTTATGAGCCTACTATTTTTGTTTTATCATTCATACGGAGTCTATTCATCAAGTAAACTACATTCTGTTGAAAAAACAGATGCAATAATTGTGCTGGGAGCTGCACAATTTAACGGTCAACCATCACCAGTTTTTCAATCAAGATTAGATCACGCCGTAGAACTTTATAACAAAAAAATTTCAAGCACAATTATTACTGTTGGAGGAAAGCAAAAAGGTGACAAATTTACAGAAGCTGAAGCTGGGAAAAAATACTTGTCGCAATTTATTTCGAAAGAAAATATTCTTTCAATTAAAGATGGCAAAGATACTTTAGAAAGTTTTGAATTAATCAGAGAAAAATATCCTGATTTAAATAAAGTAACTTTAGTTTCAGATCCTGCACATTTATGGAGAAGTAAACTAATGGCTGAAGATCTAGATTTTGAAGTTTTTCTTTCAAGTACTACTAATGGACCAGGCAGTAAATTGACAACTGATTACTTTATACGAGAATTTGTTGCATCAATGAGGTATAACTTTATGCACAATTTTCCAAGTCAGTGGGATTTACTAAAGTCAATATTGGTATGAATTTTGATGACGATCAATTATCTCCTGGTTATGAACCATTTGATGAAGAACGATTTGTTAATGAACCTCCCAAACGACATGGCAGAAGAGCATTTGCCAGAGATAAAGCAAGGGTTTTACATTCATCTGGCTTAAGAAGACTTGCAGCAAAAACTCAAGTAATGACTGCAGGTGCCGATGACTTTCCAAGAACTAGACTCACGCACACATTAGAAGTTGCACAAATTGGAAGAGAGCTGGGAGAAACATTAGGTTGCGATCCTGATTTAGTTGAGACCGCATGTTTGGCACACGATTTAGGACATCCACCTTTTGGGCATAACGGAGAAGAGGCTCTGCATAAATTAAGTAAAGATTTTGGTGGTTTTGAAGGAAATGCACAAACCTTTAGGATTTTAACAAGATTAGAATCAAAAACTTTTAAAAACGACAAATCAATTGGACTAAATTTAACTAGAGCAACTCTAGATGCCACAACAAAATATCCATGGGGATTTGATGGTAAAAAAATAAAATTTGGTTTTTATGACGAAGATAAAGAAATTTTTGCTTGGGTTAGAAAAAATAATAAAGGCGAAAATAAGTCTTTTGAAACTCAAGTTATGGATATTGCAGACGATATTGCCTATAGTGTGCACGATATCGAAGATGCCATTTATGCAAATCACTTAAATATGGAAATTCACACAAACACTAAAGATAAACAAGACATAGTTGAATTAGCAAAAAGTGATTATGCTTTGGAATTAAAAATTGATGTACTTGAACAAACTTTTGATGAATTAGTTTCTCAAGATTGGTGGCTAAAGCGATTTACACCAGCTCAAATGGATCTAGCCAAATTAAAAAATATGACCAGTCATTTAATTGGAAAATTTACTGAAGAAATCGAATTTGCTACAAAAAGTCTTTACAAGGACAAGATTTTGACTCGATATAACGCAAATTTAGTTGTTCCAGAAAAGACCAGAGCCACAATTGCAATTTTAAAATCAATTGTTAATTTATATGTAATGCAACGAAAAGGTGCAAAAGAAAAGTACGCTAAAGAGCAGGAAATAATCGTGAGAATTTATGAAGGGTTAGTAAATAATCCTGAAAGACTTCTGCCTCAATTTAGAGACAACTTAAAAGTTGCGCAAAATTCAAATGCACAAAAACGTGTCTTTATAGATCAAATTGCAAGCCTGACTGATGCTTCAGCGATACGTTTATTTAATGAATTTGTAGGCTAAGACCTATGCCTGGACGAATTAGAAATGACGACATTGCTCTAGTTAGAGATAAGTCTCGAATAGACGAAGTTGTCAGAGAGCATGTGGCATTAAAAAGTGCTGGAAGTTCTTTAAAAGGACTTTGCCCATTTCATGATGAAAAAACTCCCTCTTTTCATGTCACTCCCTCTAAAGGTTTTTGGTACTGCTTTGGATGCGGTGAAGGAGGAGATGTATTTAGCTTTATTCAAAAAGTTGAACATTCAACTTTTAGTGAAGCGGTAGAAAAATTAGCAAATAAATATAATATTTCTCTTAGATATGAAGAAAATTACACAAATCCAAACACTGGTCAAAGAAGTAAAGTTCTTGAAGCAAACAAATTAGCATCTGAATTTTATCAAAATAATCTTGAATCACCAGAAGCTGAAATTGGTAGAAAATTTTTAAAGGAACGCGGATTTGATAAAAATTCAGCCCAATTATTTAATATTGGATATGCCAATAAAAACTGGGATAATTTAACAAAATTTTTGAAACAAAAGGGTTTCACTGAACAAGAATTAGTTTTTGCAGGTCTTTCGATAACTGGTCAAAAAGGAACTTATGATCGATTTAGAGGAAGACTTATTTGGCCCATAAAAGATGCAAGTGGTGAAGTTGTGGGATTTGGGGCAAGAAGATTATTTGATGATGATCAAGGGCCAAAATACTTAAACACTCCAGAAACTTTAGTTTATAAAAAAAGTCAGGTACTTTACGGTTTGGATCAAGCTAAAAAAGAAATAACTTCAAAGAAACAAGTTGTAATTGTAGAAGGCTATACAGATGTTATGGCTTGTCATTTATCTGGAGTAAAAACTGCTGTAGCAACTTGTGGCACTGCATTTGGGGAAGATCATGCAAGAATTCTTAGAAGATTTTTGATGGATGAAGAACAATTTACTGGTGAAATTATTTATATATTTGACGGGGATGAAGCAGGTCAAAAGGCTGCATTAAAAGCATTTAATTTAGATCAAACATTTTCAACAAGAACTTT
>Ga0172367_10005542_pt1 | contig 15185 bp, 7 predicted proteins | sample Lak10m_FD_114542 | JGI IMG/M metagenome (GOLD analysis project Ga0172367, IMG submission 114542) | Freshwater microbial communities from Kabuno Bay, South-Kivu, Congo - kab_022012_10m | ecosystem: Environmental > Aquatic > Freshwater > Lake | place: Democratic Republic of the Congo: South-Kivu... | reverse complement strand
GGCGCATTTGGGCTGCGGGGCGGGCGGGTTTATATCACTTTACGGGCAGCGGGTTTGTTCGGCACGCCTGGCCTGCTCGGGGCGCGCAAGGGGAGCCGTTGGGGGTGGAAGCGACGCCGGTTCCATCCTTGAGCGGGGTGAACCTATTGCGGATGGGCTTAAGCGAAGATCGTTCAGGGGGGATCTGGGTACCCTCGACGTTGGGTGTTTACCGTTACGATCCCGAGAGCGTGGTTTCGTTTACCACGGCGGACGGGTTACCGACTGGGCGCGTGACCACAGCGGCGTTGCGGCGAGATGGGAAATTGGCACTGGGGACTGCCGACTACCTCGTGGCGGTGGCGGATTTGGGCCGATTGCGCATTGGCGGTTCCGAGGGAGTAGGTGCCGTGACTGTGGTGGATCGAGAACAACACTGGCCGCTAGGGACCGCGTTTGGGCAGGGCAATCGACTCTGGCTGGCATCGAGGTGGGGAGGAGTTCGATTATTTGAAGGGGAGAACTTTGCGTTCAAGCGAGAGTTGTCGAGTGCCCATGGGTTGGAGAATTTTGCCACCTGTGTGTGGGAGGCTGCGAATGGAGACCTATGGGTTGGTACGCAGATGGGTGTGCGGCGGATGACGATCAATCCATCTGTGAGCCTGGTATCGGTGACCCATGAGTTGGGGCGGGTGCGTGCGAGCTGCATCCTGGGGGATATGGAGGGCCGAGTTTGGATGGGGGGGGAGGAGGGGGAATTGTTGTGTTGGGAGAACAATCAGCTCAGGAGCCTTGAGGGGAAAGGCTACGAGGGTCGAAGTCCGGTCCGTTCGATGGCAAGCACGGAGAGTGGTACGATGTGGGTCGGAACAGCGAGTGGGTTGTTTCGCGTGTCGCGCGTTTATGAAGGGGAGCGAATCGAACGTTTTGGTCGGGAAGATGGGCTCCCGAGTGACCTAGTTCAGAGCATCTGCCCGGACGGGAAGGGTGGGATTTGGGTGGGAACCGCTGCCGGGCTCTGTCGGTTCGATGGGGTGGTTTGGACGGTATTGGATTCTCGCGATGGGTTGGTGGGCAACGATGTGCGGCATGTGGCCACCGACTTGGAGGGTCGAGTGTGGGTGGTGTGCGCGAATGGGGTCTCCTGCTACACGCCGGATACACTTCCTCCGCGAGTGGAGATCGAAGGGGTTGAGATCGAAGGCAGGGAAGGTCTTGGGAATGGTCCCCTGCGAACGAAAAAGGATGTGCCATTTACGGTCCGGTATCGGAGCGTGGATCTGCAGACGATCGGCTCGAAACAACGATTCCAGGTCCGATGGAGTGGGCCGGGATCAGAGTCACGACCGGGCGCGAGCGAGTGGTCGACTCCTGTGATGGCGACACACTTTGCTGTTACACCCCGCGAGGTGGGTTGGCATGTTTTCGAGGTTCGTGCCCTTGACCGTGACGTGAACCCGTCCTCTCCCGCTCGACTGGAGTTCGAGGTGGTGATCCCATGGAGGCAGACGGCGGCGGCGCGGTTGCTCTTCGGAGGAATCTTCCTGGGGTCGATAGGCGTGGCTTGCGGATATGGTCGAAAGTATTATCAGCAACGTCGTAGATCGGCGGAGCTCCAGGCTGAATTGTTGGAGCGGGAGCGATCGGCGAATCGAGCCAAGAGTTTGTTCTTAGCGAACATGAGCCACGACATCCGGACGCCGCTCAATGCTATTTTGGGTTATTCGCAAATCTTGCAGCGTATGCGGGAACTGCCGGACTCGGCTCGACTTCCTGTCGATACTATTCGGCAGAGTGGGACGGGGTTGCTTTCGTTGATCAACAGCATTTTGGATATTTCTAAAATTGAAGCGGGCGGCATGGAGTTGCAGGAGGCGTTGTTCGATCTGGGAAACCTGGTGACGAACCTGTCGACGACCACGCGGTTGGCCTGTGAACAAAAGGGTATTGAATGGGTCGTCGCTTGGGCACGCATCGGAAGTGTTGGGTATGAGGCGTGGCCGGACCAGACTCCGCGGCTGAGGGTGTTTGGAGATGAAGTTAAGGTACGTCGGGTTCTAGGAAACCTGTTGAGCAACGCGGTCAAGTATACGGACCAAGGAAGAGTGACACTTCGATTGACGATTAAGGAGGGAACGGGTGGGGAGGGGGTGGGATCGGTTGGGAAGACGATCTTTGAATTTGAAGTGGAGGACACCGGGCCGGGGATTTCGGAAACGCTGGGCAAGGCTGTGTTTGAACCGTTTTTGCGATCGCGAACGACGTTTCAGAAGGAGGGGCATGGGCTGGGGCTTGCGATCGCACGCAAGCTGGTGATGGGGATGGGAGGGGAATTGAGCTATACGACGAAACTGGGGCAGGGTTCGTCGTTTCGGGTGGAGATCCCTTTACTGGTGGACGTGGCGGACGCCAGTCCAGACCCTGTGCGAGCGGGGGTGGAACGAACGTCATTGAAGGCGGGACAGACCGTATGCGCTTTGGTCGTCGATGACCTCCCGCACAACCGAGAGGTGTTGCGTCGTTTCATGGAATTACTCGGGGTGGAAGTGGGTGATGTCTCGAGTGGGGAGGAAGCGTTGGAATGGGTCGTGGCTCGGAGACCGCAGATCGTGATGATGGACGTCTGGATGCCGGGAATGGACGGGATTGAAACGGCCCGTCGATTGAGAGGACAGTTAGGGGCTCAGTGTCCGCGATTAGTGGCGCACTCGGCTTCCTCGCTGACCCACGAACGGGAGCAGTATTTGAGAGATGGCTTTGACGACTTCCTGGCAAAACCGACGACTCTTGAGCGGGTTCAGGAGTGTTTGGTGGCGAATTTGGGACTGGAATTTGTGGCCACCGAAGACCCCGTGCGCAACGCTCCGGCCCAGGTTCAAGAGACTATTCCCGAGGCTTTGCTGAAACGCATGCTTGCTGCCGCCGAGAACTACAGTTCGACGGAGCTCATGCAACTGATCGAGGAATTTGAAGGGCTCGGAGGAGGATCGAGCGAGTTGGCTCAACGGCTCAGGCGATTTAACGAGCAGAGTGACATGCCTAGCTTGTTGGCTGTGATTCAGAAGGTATCGACGAGCTCAGGGGAGCAACCCCGGTGAGATGGTAACGGGTCCATCGGCGTTCCCCTGTGCGGGCGAGTCGACCGAGGCTGACGAGTTTGTTGAGGAACAGGTAGGAACGATCGGCGGGCAGGTTGAGCAGTTCGCAGCACTCCGCGTTGTTGATGGTCTCGAAGCGTTTGAGAAACTCGCGAACGCGTAGCTCGTCGGAATCCTCGTTTCGTCGGACTGGGATCCGTCTCAGGTCGGAGAGAGGGTCGAGAGGTTGCAAGGGGCTGGGTGCCACTGTGCTTGGGTGGGTTGGTCTCGACTCTTGGGATGGGGTGGTGATGGTGGCGAATGGGGAGGGGGGGATCGGGGATTCCGTACCGATGATTGGATCTGGGGGAAGCGGTCGTAGGCCCAAGGGTTCGAGGGGTGGGAGATCACGAGCTTCAATCACACCCCCACTTCGAATCAGTGCGTGTTCAATGATGTTCTTGAGTTCACGCACGTTGCCAGGGAAGTGATAACGTTCGAGGATTTGCAACGCCTCCTGAGCGATACCCGGTGCTTCCAGACCCATCTCTCGGGCAAGCAAGTTGATAAAGTGATTGATCAGCAGCGGGAGATCGGTTGAACGCTCTCGCAGGCTCGGGGAAGCGACGACAAATCGGGAGAGGCGGAAATACAGATCGTGTCGGAAGTGTTTGAGCTGGATTTCTCGGGCGAGGTCACGGTGAGTGGCGGCGATGACCCGCACATTGACTTTACGAGGTTGCGTGCTGCCGATCGGTGTTACCACGTTGTCGTCGAGCACACGCAGCAATTTGGTCTGGAGCAGGTAGGGCATGTCCCCGATTTCATCAAGGAACAACGTGCCTCCATCGGCCAGTTCGAAGCATCCCTTCTGGCTATGTTTGGCACCCGTGAAGGCACCTTGGACATGCCCGAACAGAGTGGATTCAGCCAGTTCGGATGGGATTGCGGAACAGTTCATCGCTATGAACGGGCCCTTGCGCCGCGCCCCACCGAAATGGATGGCACGAGCGATGAGCTCCTTGCCCGTGCCGCTTTCACCGAGGATGAGCACCGAGGTGGAGTCGGTGGTGTGCAGCCTTCGGATATCCTCGATCACCCGGCGGATGGCGGGGCTCTGCCCCACGAAACCAGGTAGGCCGCATTTGTTCAGTTCCTGCTGGGATATGGCATCGAGTTGCTGATCTGCGAGGTCACGATCGAGCTCGGCACGTTTGCGAAGTTCAATCTCACGTCGCAGTTCATTGTTCTTTTGGACGAGCGCGTCGGTCAGCGTCCGGATTCGAGTCTGGGATTGGACACGTGCCACAACCTCGCGTTCTTTGAATGGCTTGGGGATGTAGTCAACACCCCCAACAGCGAACCCTTGGACGATGGTTTCTTCGTCATCGTCGACGGTGATGAAGATGACGGGGATGGAGGCGGTGGAGGGATCGGCTTTGAGCCGGCGGCAGGTTTCGAATCCATCCAGGCCTCCGGGCATGCGGACGTCCATAAGGATGAGTGTGGGTTGGACGCGCTGGGCGACTTGAATTGCGACTTCGCCTGTGGGGACCAGGAAGGCGTTAAAACCTTCGGGCTCGAGGGTGCGCCGGAGGAGTTCCCGATTGACCGGGGAGTCATCCACGATCAGCACTTTGTGCGGCCCCCCGGTCGTTGAGGGCTGTGATGGTTCATGGGCGGTGGCTATGGGCTCGTCAATCATGAGTTGGCGGATGGGGCTGCCGTGGGCGAGTCGGTTTTTTAGGAGATTTAACCACCCGACCTTCCGCAGACTTTAAAGCGGCAGAGGCTGATACCTCCTCCTGAGGTCCCGACTGTCCCGACCCGATTCGTCAGGCACTTTGTATAAGATGGATTTGCTTTCATGACAACAGAGGCAGCATGCAAGCAGAGAATGTGCCAACGGATTTTGGATCCAAGAATCACTTCAATCCTTTCAAGCTCCAGAGTTGAGTTTGATGTATTTCCTCTGCCGATCAGAGCGGTAGCCGACCCTTAGAGATCTTGCGACGGCCTCGATGAGAGGGGGAAGGGACAGAACGAGGCTCATGCTTTGTCAATCGGGTGAGCGAATCGGAATTATCTCATCGCTGAGACCTGGCACCGACTCGTTCGTGGCAGGTTTCGGTTATGGTCAACGGTTATGATGTCGTGTTGAGTGGCCTGAACTTGGTGGGGCTGGGCGGTTCGCAGCCTTGGGGGTTTTACGAAGCGTGACGGGAACATTTGACGGAACGTTCCAAGGTAGCGTAAACCAGAGTATTCCTTAAGCTTATCATGAACTCATCGCGCGACTTTAAAGTATACCCTTTCCGCTCTCTGCATGTGCTTATCGCTGCCCTGTGCCTGACTCGTCTTGGCACTGCATTCGCGGCTGATGACCGCAGTTCCAACTGGCCGCAGTGGCGCGGGCCGCTCGCCAACGGCACCGCACCTCAGGGCAGTCCGCCGACTCAATGGAGCGAGACGGAGAACGTGAAGTGGAAGGTGAAACTGCCCGGCAACGGTGCGGGAACACCGATCATCTGGGGGAATCAGGTGTTTGTGCAGGTCGCCATTCCGACCGGAAAAAAGGTCGAGCCGGTGGGTGATGGGAGGGCCGAGCTGCTGCGTCCGTCCCGTGCCATTCTCGCTCAGATTCCAAACCCAGCTGCACCCGCAGCACCTCCCGAGGGGCAACGTCGACGTCGGCCCGGCGGAGGAGGAGGGGGCGGTGGTGGTGGTGGTGGTCGTAATGAGAAGCCGAGCGAGGTGCATCAGTTCGTCCTGATCTCAATCGATCGAGCGACGGGCGCTACGCAATGGCAGAAGGTGGTTCGCGAGGAGGTTCCGCATGAAGGCCACCACCGCGACCACGGCTTTGCGTCCCACTCTCCGATTACCGATGGCAAGCATGTGTATTCGTGGTTCGGATCGCGCGGGCTCTATTGCTATGATTTGAAGGGAGAGTTGAAGTGGCAGAAGCAGTTCGGTCAGCAGCGCACCGCTGCAGGTTTCGGCGAAGGCAATTCACCGGCCTTGCATGGCGAGACGTTGGTGGTGAACTGGGATCATGAAGGCGAGGACTTCATCGCGGCTTTCGACAAAAACACCGGCAAGGAACTGTGGCGAAACCCGCGGGATGAGAAGACCACATGGACGACGCCGCTTATCGTCTCACCGGACGGCAAGCCTCAGGTGATTGTCAGCGCCAGCCAGCGCATCCGCAGCTATGATCTGGCGACCGGTAAACAGCTTTGGGAGTGCGGGGGGATGACCGCCAATGTGATCCCGACTCCGGTGAGTGATTTCGGTATGGTCTACGCCATCAGTGGGTTCCGTGGTAACTCCCTCCTCGCCATCAAACTGGGCAAGACCGGGGATCTGACCGACACGGATGCGATTGTGTGGAAGCACGGCAAAAGCACTCCCTACGTGCCGTCGCCTCTGCTGTACGGGGACAAGCTCTATTTTCTGGCCGGGAACAACGCGATTCTCTCGTGTTTCGATGCCAAGGACGGTAAGCCGCTGATCAGCGAGCAACGGCTGGATGGTCCATCCGGCTTCTACGCCTCGCCTGTCGGTGCAGGAGGCCGCATCTATCTCGCGGGTCGGAACGGCGTGAGTTTGGTGCTGAAGAATTCGGCCGAGTTTGAGGTGCTCGCCAGTAACACGCTCAATGAAAAGTTTGACGCCTCACCCGCCATCGCTGGCAACCAACTGTTCCTGCGTGGCCATGAGTACCTGTATTGCATTGCAGGGAAATGAAGATCTGCTGGTCGCGGCGAGAATCCTCAAAAACCGGGCCTTAACCGTAACTATGCGGTAGGAATTCAACGCGGAGACGGAGAGGAGCAAAGACGCAAGGCGGGGCAAGGGAATCTCCAGCCGCTGTAGGATGGCTCCACACACCCACTAGTGAGGCGTACACCCCATGAAAATAGAATCAATTCCTCTGCGCCTCTGGCCCTGTGCGCCTTCGCGTTAAAACTCCTCTGGATTGTTACTCCTTAAGCCAAACTTGACCCGGTCTCTCAAGTCGGAGGTTTGGGTTTGCTCGGTTGAGGGTGTTGGGCAGAATGGGCTCATGACCTACATCGACTTGAGTCACACGATTGAGGCTGGGATGGTGACTTATCGGGGGCTGCCGGCTCCGCTGATTTGTGACTATCTAAGCCGACAAGCCTCGCGCCAGATCTATGCGGAGGGGACGGAGTTTCAGATCGGTCGAATCGACATGGTCGGGAATACCGGTACGTATCTTGACAGCCCATTCCACCGATATGCGGAGGGCGCGGACCTGTCTGAGCTGCCGTTGGCGTCGGTGGCAGGGTTATCTGGGGTGGTGGTCGAGTGTGGACAGCGTAAAGTGGACCGTGATGTGTTTGAGGGCTTGGAGCTCGAGGGGAAGGCGGTGTTGGTGCGCACGGGGTGGGATCGGAATTGGCGAGCGGATACCTACTATGAAGGGCACTCGTTTCTTACGGAGGCTGCTGCTGCTTATCTGAAGTCGAGGCGCGTGAAGTTGGTGGGGATCGATTCTTACAACATTGATGACACGGCGGATTTGCGGCGACCGGTGCATACGACCTTGCTTGGAGCGGGAATTCCGATTGTGGAGCACATGACAAACCTGGGCGCTTTGCCCTCGGAAGGGTTCCGCTTCTTCGCCGTTCCGCCGAAGATACAGGATTTTGGCACATTCCCCGTGCGCGCATTCGGGATGGTATCGGCCGGGCCAGCATGAGGAGGAGCAGAAGCGTAGAACCGCGCGCGCGTTCCTTAGCCGTAACAATTCAGAAGAGTTTTAACGCAAGGGCGCAAAGGGCCAGAGGCGCAGAGGGATTGAATCTGATTCCATGGCTTGTTTTGCTCAAACGTTGATTCGTAGTCGTGACCGGGAATCAAAACAACTCCCGACCATGGTTACGACTGCGAAAATAGATATCATAAATGGCTTGCCCCAGAGATGCATGAAAGCATCGCAGTAAACCTCGCTCAAGTTGTTTGGATTATACACGACGCGCACGCGCTCGCCCTGATGGAACGAGGCGGCTGAGATGGGCTGGTTATGACCTCGTGCGCTGCCGGCAACCACGCTGAAAGACCCCGAGCGCCCGTCACGAGTTACAAAGCCTATACTGGCTGTATATCTTGTACATTCATAGGATGAGCGTGAACGCCTTCCTCTTTTCGTATGGCAAATCGAGTCTGCTGCCGTGAGCCCTTCTACCGCGCCATCCGCTTTTTCAGCGTGTGATAAGAACACGAGGCGTTTGCCAACGAAGAACAACGCGACGAGTAGCAGGATTACAGACAAGTAGAACTGGAGCCGGTTCCTGATCATTCTGCTCCCTTTCCGGAGCGCCTTGACTCAAGATGCTGCGCTGTGATGGCTCCGATTACGTTGACTAAGAGAAACAGCCAGCTTGCGGCGAACAAGATCAAATAGATCGTCGCACTGGTGCGGGAGTCGTCAAGCCCTTCGGCTATTTGAGGAATCTCTTGAAGGAGCGAGATGAAGAGCAGTGAACGCATCGCGCTCCCGAGCGAACCCCAGTGGTCTGGATCAATCTCTGAGAACAGGGTGTGGCCGGAGACTCCGAATACGTAAAATACAATCCCCCAGATGAGCGCGAAGTATGAGGCCTCGTCAACCGATCGCCGGGTGTGAATGAGGAACGAGCGCAACCGATCGGAAACCGTCATGATGCGAAGGACCCTCAAAACTCTAAAAAGGCGCGCAACCGTCACGAATGAACCTACGGCGGGAAGGAGTGACACGGCGACGATGATAAAATCGAAACGGTTCCAAAAGGATCCAAAAAACGACCCGACACGTGGCCCGTGCGCCAACATGCGTATTGCCACCTCGGCTACAAAGTATGCCTGGGATATCCACAGGACGTAGAAGATCAGGTTAGCGTACTCCTGGCTTAACACTGGGCTGCAGTCGACGCCTAGGATTGCGGCATTCAGGAGGAGTAGCATCAGTGTGATGCGATCGAACTCATCCGAATCTGCGATGCGTCGCGCAAACGAGAACATAGAGGGCTTTCCTTTGAGTCAGCGGATCATCAACTCAATAAGCATTTGAGCGCGGTTTCCAAGTGTAAAACATTTTCTCAACTCGGCGATGATTCATTAGGTGGTAAATGGCACCCTGGTACTGAATTCGGAGTCTGCGTGCCAAGAGTCGAAGGTTCTGTGAATTGGACCCTGGTGGCACTCTGTGGGACTCAGCCCGGTAACGACGAGCCAACCTTCCCGCTTTCCGCTCTGTGAGTCATTCGAGAGTTACCGCGATCAGGAAAGGCAACAGGCTTGGTCGGGCTGCGACGAAATCCAACTCTATGATCTGGGACTCTGGCAGAGGGTTCTCCCACGTGGTGCGATACAGCCGTACTTCGGGGTGATACCATTGGCCCTGCGGACTGAACTGGTCGCTGCTATCGAGTTTAGTGCTCAAACCACTCCACGCAAGCGAACGAGCTAGCCCCGCCTCTGGCGAATTGAGATCCAACAGATCCTCGCCTTCCACGAGCACACGTTCTCGGACTGCGCCATTCGCGTAGTGAACCACGTATTTCGCAGCTATCGTTCCCCGTTCGATATGTTTGGCAAGTGCGTGCAGAAAATGCACGCGAGTTGCTTTTCTGGCCAAATGGATGCCCTTGATCTCGGTGGGATATCGACTTGGGAGGTCTGTTTCACTAACAAGTTGCAGGATGCCCCGCACGTCGAACCAGACGCCTCCAAGCTTTTGGACACCCGTTGGGAGTTGGCCCAGCGTATTGTACGGCTGTTGGGGGAGCCAAGCCTCCTTCAAACCGGCGTTGTAATAAAAGGAAAGATCCACCATGTTCGGTTCTGTCTGGGGTTGGCGGGAAGGAATGTTCCGCGCGAGCATGAGATCCTCGGAAGCTGCTCTCGATTGTTCCAAATGCTTCAACACGCTCGAGCGACTCAATAAGGTTCGCACACGGATGGAGTCCACCATCTTGTTGGTCTGGGGCAACCAGACCAATGCTTTCGTGTAAGCCTCGCGGGCCTCTTCCCAGCGTTGGCTCCGCTGTAAAATGTCTCCCTTGGTCTCCCACGTTTCTCCGTTCTGGGGCTGAAGGTCCAACGCTTTGTTTATGCTCATGAGGGCTTCAGCGACTCGCCCTGATTGGGATTCGATCATACCGAGAACGCGCCACGGTTCTGCGTTAGATGGAGCGATCCTGAGGGCGTGGTCTATCAGCAATCTGGCCTCTTCAATGCGTCCCGGATTTTGCTTTGAGTCCTCGCTGAGTAGAACGATTCCCAGGCGCGTGATCGCCAGCCAGTTGGTGGGAGCGAGATCAACCGCTTCACGGGAAGTGTCGATCCTCTCCTCCTTCAGGCGCCGATCGATGTAATCGGACCGCCGGACCTCCGAGAGTGGCGAAATCTGCCGCGTCGCCACATCCGCCTGCATCCATTTGGCGAAGCGAGTCAGCACGCCGTCATCTTGCAACCCCTCAACCAGCGCCTCCTGGCGGCGCACTTCATCGACAGGAATGAAAGCGTCTAACTCGTTCCGACCGAGGCGCCTCCCCACTCGTGTCTCCGCCCAATCGAGGAACCACTTTGGGAGTGGTTCAAAAACAGCGGGCGTATCCCACACTCGAACGATTCCGTCAGTGGAAGCCGTGACGATGCGGTTGCCATCCGGACTGAACTCCGCAGAGGTGACCTCGGCCTGGTGGAGGAAGCGCTCGCTCAGGGGGTGCCCGGTGCGCGCGTCCCAAACGCGTGCGGTCCGGTCCGCCGAAACGGTGACGATGCGATCTCCGTCGGGACTGAATCTAGCGGATGTGACGGCGGCTTCGTGTCTAATGGGTTCGGTCAACGGCTGGCCGGTGACACTGCCCCAGACCCGCGCCGACTTGTCCGCCGACGCGGTAACGATTTGAAAGCCATCAGGGCTGATCTGTGCATCGGCTACATGCGCATAGTGTCTGAGAGGTGGCCCCAACGGTTCACCGGTTTTGGCGTCTCGGACATGGGCATGATCGCGGCCTGTGAACAGGACGCGAAGCCCATCGGGGCTAAGCTGCTTCGCGTACGCTCCCCCTCCCTCAAAATGGTACTCACCCGTCTTCATGAAGGACCGGAAATCAAGTTGATCCCAATTCAGGACTGGACCTGAGGTCTGGAACGGCAGCGCATCGATCACGTTCAACCGTTCGGTCGAGGCTAGGCCCGAGCTTACATCCCACATGCGAGCAGAAAAACTGTGGCCATCGCGTTCCGTAGTGAGGATCCGCGTTCCGTCTCGATTCAGGAAGGCCCCGGTGAGATGCTTCCCGAGCGGTTTTGTCAAAGCTCTACCGCTCAAGGCGTCCCAAACCCGCGCGGTTCCGTCGTCAAGTAGCGTAACATATCGCTGCCCGTCCCTACTTAGACCTGTGGAGCGAACCCCGGCCTGACGCCCGAGGTATTCCGTCAAGGGTTGACTCCGATCAGCGTCCCACACCATGACACTTCCATTCTTGGTCTTGGTGAGGATCCGGCGCCCGTCCACGCTGAAGGCAGCGTGGACAACAGCCGTATCGTGGCGCAAAGGCTCGGACAGCGGAGTGGCGACGCTAAGATCCCAAACCTCCATCGTGTTGGAGTCGAGTCCTATGATCGCCCGGCGGAAATCTGGAGCAAGCTTCGTAACCAGTTGAGGGCCGCCAAATCGTCTACCGCCGTACCGGTGCAGTTCAGCGGGCAGTTCGGCGAGGACTTGGTGGGTGTTCGCATTCACCACGCGCAGGGTCCCGTCCGCAGAGTTGGTTACCACTGACTGTTTGTCGGAGCTGTAGATCCAGCCCACCTTCAGATCCTCCACCGTGGGCTGTTCCTCAGAGACTTTGCTCGAGTATGCATCCCAACAGCGGATGGTCTGGTCTGAGAATACGACCACGATACGCTTGCCGTCCTGACTAAAGCGTGCGGAGGCTACTTCCTTATCGACTGATAATTCCTCGGTCATGGGGTTACCGTGTTCGGCGTCCCAGCACCGCACTTTATGGTGCGTAGAATCGGCCGCAGCAACCGTGAGCACACGTGAGCCATCCTCGCTGAACTCCACGGACCGGACTTCTGCCGAATGCTGCAGCGGGCCTGTCATTGCGGCACCGGTTAAGGCATTCCAAATCCGTGCGGTTTTGTCTGTCGAACCTGTCACAACTCGCATGCCGTCCCGGCTGAATCCTGCGGCTATCACCCAACCTGCGTGTCGAAGCGGATCGGTTCGGGGTTTGCCTGTGGCAGTATCCCAGATTATCGCGGATTTCCCGGACCTCGTTAGCAAACGCTGTCCATCCGGGCTAAACCCATGAAACCGGTGGTCCGTGGTGCCAATTCGGTCGGAGGTCGCATCTTGGAAAGATTGGGTCAGAGGCTCCCCAGTGCGAGCGTCCCAAACCCGGTAGGCACCGTCCTTGGACCGGGTCAACACGCGCTGGCCATCGGGGAGAAAGCGCGCGAACAAGACCCAAGCGTCATACTTGAGCGGTGGCGTGATGGGGTCGCCTGTCACCGCATCCCAAACGCGCGCGGTGCCATCTGAGGAAGCCGTTACAACCCGCAGGCCGTCGGGGCTGAAATCGGCCTCGTTGATGGGATGTTCGTGCCGCATGGGTTTGGTTTGTCGCCTGGGGAAAGGACGATTTAGGAGTGCGGAAACGAAGCGGGTCGATGCGAGGCGGTTGGAAGGATCGAGGCGAAGTACCCTTGCGAGAGAGTCGAGACCGGCCAACGATTCACTTTCGTTAAAGAACTGCTCGGCCTTCTGAACGTGCACATGGTGCAGCGTCGCCTCAGAGCGTAGCCGATGCTCTCGTTCCGACAGCCGGGCCCTTTCGGTTTCGAAAACTTGGCGCCTCAGTCGAGCATTTGCTTCGGCTTCGCTCTCCTGCGCGTGCTTGGCTTTGGCAGCTTGCCATACACTTGTGGTGATGCCTAACAGCAGCGCGGCCGCCACCGAGGCGGCTGCGCTAAAGGCGACGCGATTTCGTCTCAACGCCTTTCGAAGCTTGTAGAGCCTGTTGGGCGGGCAGGCCGTGACTGGTTCGTTGGTAAGATGGCGGGTGACATCCATTGCCAGAGCGTTCGCCGTCTCGTATCTGCGCTGGCGATCTTTTTCCAAGCATTTCATCACGATCCAATCGAGATCGCCTTGAATGTGTCTGCTCAATGTTGCGACACTCTCATTGCAGCTCCGAGTGAGCGTAGTAGTCCCCTCATCGTCCAACGTGCTCAAGCGGCTGGAGGGCCGCTCCGGCTCCTCTTCGCAGATCACCCGCTGCATCTCTCCGTAGGCCAAGCTCCGTAGGCGGCGTTCAGTAAACGGTGTCGTTCCCGTCAGGAGCGCATAAAGCAGAACGCCCAAAGCGTAGACATCGGTGCGCGTATCCACATCCAATCCGCTCAGTTCGGCCTGTTCAGGGCTCATGTAGGCCGGGGTGCCGATCATGCTCCCGAAGTTTGTAAACAAGGTTCGTTCCGTGAGCCTTTGGTTCGTGGCCTTCGCGATACCGAAGTCGATGATCTTCGGAACGGGTACGCCGTCGTGCAATGTCACCAGCACGTTCGAAGGCTTGATGTCTCGATGGATAATGCCTTTCTGATGCGCGCTCTGGGTGGCTTGACAGACTTGAACGAACAGATCGAGCCGCTGCCGAACAGAGAGTTGGGCTTTGTTGCAGAACTCGGTGATGGGCACACCCTGTATCAACTCCATCACAAAGTAGGGGCGCCCGCCTGCTGTGGCCCCCCCGTCGAGCACCCGGGCGATGTTCGGGTGATCCATAAGCGCCAGTGCCTGACGTTCTGCTTCGAACCGGGCGATCACTTGTCTGGTGTCCATTCCCACCTTGATGATCTTTAACGCCACCCGGCGGCGGATCGGCTCCTCCTGCTCCGCCATGTAAACGACCCCCATGCCGCCTTCTCCAATCTGCTGAAGCAGCTTATACCGGCCGATGCGTGTGCCTGGTCCTTCGGAGACGAGCGACGTTGCAAGGAACGCGGGGTCGTCTTGCTTTGTTGGGATGAACCCTCCCGCAGCCTCATATGCCGAGATCAAGCGCTCGATTCTCCGGAGTTTTTCCGTGTCCGCCCCACAGGAGTTCTCCAGGAACACGGCGCGGACGTCCGCTGATTCAATATCCAAAGCCTGGTTGAAAAGCTCCTTTTCCTGCTCGGTCGTCTTTGACATAGTCACTCGGGGTTCGGGGTTGTTGTGCACTCTGTTCAACAGTTCGTAAATCCTCCGCCGTTTGGGCCAACTATTTTAGCCGCGTTCCACATGGTGTGTGGCCACACGAAAGGAGGGTTCGAGACAAAGAGCTGCCGGGTCTCTACTGACGAACGAAACCTAGCCGAAGTCACTCCGAAGACCGCCGGATCTCGTCGTAGAGCCATGCCCGGGCGTACGCCCACGTTCGTTTGGCCGTTCGCTCCGGCACGCCCAAAATAACCGCCGCCTGGTCGTTGGGTAGGCCGACAAAGAAGCGCAGCTGGATTAACTGTGCTCCCACCGGATCCTTCTGACTGTAGCGATTCAATGCCTCATCGAGCGCAACCAGAACGTCCGCTTTCGCCTCCGTAGCGATGTCCACGTCCTCAAGGTCGATCCGTTTGAAACCTCCGCCACGTTTTCTCGACGACTTGGCCCGAGCGTGATCCACCAGGATCCGACGCATCGCTTCAGCCGCTGCGGCAAAAAAGTGCCCTCTTCCGTTCCAATCCCCATGATCCGAGCCGCTCAACCTCAGCCACGCCTCGTGAACCAGCGCCGTAGGTTGCAGAGTCTGGCCGGGAGGCAGAGCGTTCATTCGCGCGGCGGCGAGCTTCTTCAACTCATCGTAGACGAGCGGGAGGAGTTCCTCGGCCGAGCCGGAATCACCCCGCTGGACGCGGTCCAGAATGCGAGTCAGCTCGCTCATAAGGTTCTAGTTATCCGAAGAGGACGATCAAGAACAGTAGCAACTTTAGTTCCGTCGGACACAATCCTCGATTTGTGACCTCCACAACCCGCCCCCCCCCCCCCCCCCCCCCCGCCGGGGGCGGGGGTTTTCCCCTGGGGGGGAAAAAAAGGGGGAGAGACAGGGTGGAAAGAAGGGGAGG
>Ga0172367_10005540_pt1 | contig 15196 bp, 15 predicted proteins | sample Lak10m_FD_114542 | JGI IMG/M metagenome (GOLD analysis project Ga0172367, IMG submission 114542) | Freshwater microbial communities from Kabuno Bay, South-Kivu, Congo - kab_022012_10m | ecosystem: Environmental > Aquatic > Freshwater > Lake | place: Democratic Republic of the Congo: South-Kivu... | reverse complement strand
ATCCTTTATTATGGTGCTACTTAATTGAACTTATCGCTTTGGTATTTATCAATGGATTGAAGTCCAGAAATAAATGTAAAGTTGCTTCTATGACTTACTTTTATTTCCCGACAGGTCTAATATTAAACCATATCACATTTACTTAAGTCAACTTGTAGATAGCACTTACAGGACATTAGTGTATAAGATAATCTGTCTACATTTGTTCTCAGAGTTGAGAATCTAAACGTGAAGGAATTAGTGAGGAGGTATTTAGCTATTATGGATTGACAACATCAGAAATTTATGGGCCTATCGCTTTGGCGTAATCGTGATAATAAAACGTTTTGGATTGATGAGTTTTATAATCGCCTATCTATCACGTCATAAATTTATCAGGTAATCGCTTTGGCTATTGGGGTGATTGTGAAGTTGAGGTGTTCAGAGAATGCGATCGCTTTTTGATTGAGATTAGGTGCGATCGCTGTTTTGATGTTGTTTGTGTTGGGGGCGATCGCTTGTGGGGGGGAAGTATGGATATTTTAGGCGATCGCTGTTTGATGTTGATGGTTTGTTGAGAGGCGATCGCTTGTGTGGTGAAAGTATGGATATTTTAGGCGATCGCTGTTTGATGTTGTGGGTTTGTTGAGGGCGATCGCTTGTTTGGTGAGAGTGTGGATATCTTAGGAGATCGCTCATCACGTGGATGTGTTGATGATTTCAGCGATCGCTTATAATTTTTACTAGTAAGACAAGGAGTTAAGCAAATGATGACTCAAACAATGGTCAAGCCGTCTTCGTGGATATCTACAGGAATTGTAACCACAAAAGTACGCGATCGCTATTTATTTAAGTTCTCCGAAGAATTACAAAATCGCTTAGATGACTTAAATGAAAGGCTCAAAGGAATTGGACTAAATGAGAGAGAAAAAGCAGAATTGGCAGGAATTTTAGAATTAGATCAAATTTTCACCTTGCTTAATGCCAAGATTATTAGCGAATCCTAGATTTTACATGGCAATTCCTACATCAATAAGACTCCAAATAAGACAAAGAGCTAATTTCTTGTGTGAATATTGCCATTCTTCAGAAGAAATTAGCCCTGCAAGATTTGAGATAGATCATATTCAACCAAGATCTATTGGAGGTTCAGACAATATTGATAACTTAGCCCTAGCTTGCCAGCGCTGCAACTCACACCATTACAACTTCACACAAGGAAAAGATCCAGCAACATTAAACGCCGTAAATCTATTTCATCCACGTCAGCAAGTATGGAATGAGCATTTTATTTGGAGTGAAGATGGTTGTAGAATTATTGGTGTTACGGAAGTTGGAAGAGCAACAGTAAATCGGCTAAATTTGAATGATGAAGTTCGCGGTGATGCAGAAATTATAAGAGCTAGACAAGCATGGGTGCAAGTTGGTTGGCATCCTCCATCAATTGATTCCAGAAAATCTTTCTAGCTTTTTGTCATCAAGTTAATAAAGCGATCGCTGTTTGACATTGTTGGTTTATTGAGGGGCGATCACTTGTTTGGTAGAAGTATGGATATTTAGGCGATCGCTTTGTGATTGAGATTAGGTGCGATCTCTGTTTGATGTTGTTGATTTGTTAGAAGCGATCAAGAGATTCTAATCTTTTGCCGCGACATAAGACTTATGTGCCTCTGCATAGATTTTTAAAGCGACAGACATTTGCTGAGACGCATTCTCACCTTGCGATTGAAACCATGCAAAAGTCTCAGGATCGATTTGAACCGATGTTGTAATTTGTTTAGGAGTTCTCAATTTTGCTTTAGCCCAAAACTCTGATGATAATAGAGGAATATCAGATGTATCAATATCCTCATCACGCATAGCATCAATTCTTTCCCAATCAGTCTGAGATGTATTGTTCGTAGTATTTGCGTTCATAAGATAGTGCCTTTCTTAATGAAATAATCCTAATTGTTTTTTCGTCAGGTTCTGTATAGATGACCACCACGACTCGACCTTGAAGTAAACCAATGCCGATATACCGTTCCTCTCCATAGTTTTCTCTTGCGTCAAGTTCAACAACCATAGGCATATTAAAAATCAGATAAGCGTCTGCAAAGTTAAACCCATGTTTAGCACGGTTAATCTGATTTTTACGTTCATCCCACTCAAATCTCATCTTAAAGTTTAGTAGTTATGTGTGTTGGGATTTCCCTAATTTTAACTTGTGTGTGACGCTGTTTGGTGTTGTTGTTTTTTTAAGAGGCGATCGCTTGTGTGGCGAAGGTATGGATATCGGAAGATGTTAAAATCACAGTGAAGACTGGAAATGTCCCGTTAGCAACTTCAGTCAAAAATTCAAAACAGCCAATTGTGTTGAATTGACATTTGCTTATGGTGTCACTTTACTGGCGATCGGCATTCTCCAGCCAGAACCGAAAGCACGATCAGTAATTCTCAATCCTGGAGCAGCTTGACGACGTTTGAATTCAGCGATTTTGACAAGACGAACTACGCGATCGACGATCGCTTGATCATGTCCTGTAGCAATAATTTCAGAAGCCGAAAGATGTTGATTAATCAGCTTATGCAAAATATCATCCAGAATATCGTAGGGAGGGAGAGAATCTTGATCGAGTTGATCGGGCTTGAGTTCCGCACTAGGAGGCTTAGTAATAATATTTACAGGAATAACTTCTGTCTTCCCTTGCTTAATTGATAGAAGAGAATCAGTCCGATTTAGCCATTCACAAATAGAAAATACTCTGGTTTTGGGGACATCAGCGATCGCAGCGAGTCCCCCATTCATATCACCATAGAGAGTACAGTAACCAACCGCAACCTCTGATTTATTACCCGTAGAGAGCAGAAGATGTCCAAACTTATTGGAGATTGCCATCAGCAAACTGCCACGAATTCTTGACTGCAAGTTCTCTTCAGTCACATCACTAGACTTTCCTGCAAAGAGATTAGCCAGACTAGCATCAAAGGCTTCCATCATTGGTGCAATCGGAATGGTCTGCGTAGAGATTCCTAAATTATTTGCTAAGGCGATCGCATCGGTAATCGAATGCGTAGAACTATAGGGCGAAGGCATCAACACCCCCAAGACATTCTCTTTACCGATCGCCTCGGCAGCGATCGCTGCCACCAGTGCAGAATCAATCCCTCCACTTAACCCAATCACTACTTGCCGAAATCGACATTTCTGCACGTAGTCACGCACACCCAGCACTAAAGCCGCAAAAATTTCCGCATCATCACTTTCATATTTAGATGCAGTCAGGTTCAGCTCATCATCTAAATTAATTACTAATAAATCCTCTTCAAATCCCTTCCCACAAGCGATGATTTTGCCACTGCGATCAAAAGCCATACTCCGCCCATCAAAAATCAAGTCATCATTTGCACCCACCTGATTGGCATAAATCAATGGCAAGTTATGCATAATCGCACTATGGCTTAACATTGACTCGCGTAAGTTCTGTTTGCCCACCGCATAGGGTGAAGCCGATAAATTGAGTAGTAAATCCAGTTGATGATTTTGCGTGAGTTCCGAAACTGGATCATCAGCATAGCTCCGCTTGCCCCAAAACTTCTCATCATTCCAAATATCTTCGCAAATGGTCACACCTATTCTTAGTGCTGTTCCATCCTTGAGATAGAGTGTAAAAACTTGACTCCCATTTCCCACAGCAAAATAGCGATCTTCATCAAATACGTCATAGGTTGGCAACAATCGCTTATGAAAAATCTGCCTTACTTCCCCACCCTGAAGCAAAGCGGCGCTATTAAATAATGGCTTCCCACCTGCTTGACTAGCATGGGGATTGACAGACACCATGCCCACTAATACAGCAACATCAGGAGGAAGTTTACGAGCAAGATCCGCGATCACAGCTTCCATATCACTAATAAATTGCTGATGCATCAATAGGTCGCGAGGTGGATAGCCACAGATCGATAACTCAGGAGTGAGTACTAGTTGCACACCTTGTTCAGCTAATTTCTGTACAGCAGCCAGTAGGCGATCGCTATTACCGACTAAATCGCCAATTACTGGATTAAGCTGGGCGATCCCAAAAATTGCAGGAGTCATATTAGTTTTATGGGTTTGAAATTATTGGCTTTTAGCGATTAGCTGTTAGCTTTTCCAAATATATTTTAAAAGCCCCGCAAAGCGAGGCTTTTAAAATATATTTGAGTTTACCAAAGCGCTCTAAAAAGCTAACAGCTAATCACCTTACCTCAAGAAACAAGCATGGAGCCACATCACCAACAAAATAATCACCATTTGGATTGAGCTAGGAAAAAATCCATCGCTGACCACACGGGACAATACTAAAACTTGATTAGTCAAAGCTGCCAATATGACACCGATCGTAATTCCTGATAGGGAGATTAGCAAAGCTCGTCCAAAACCGTTTTCTTTGCGGGTGAGCAAATAAACACTGGCGATTAACCCAAAGGATAACCATGTGGTAGCTGCAGGGATGAAAAAACTAACTGCACCCAATCCCGTAAAAATTCCCAGCGAAATATAGATATCTTTTTGGCTTGGCGTGTCTAATAGTTTCGACAACCAAGATGGGGCGCGTCGCTGCGTATTGTTTTGCAGCGCAGCAGGGATCGCTGTAGACAGACGTTCGGGATAGCGGATGCGATCAGGCACAGCGATCTTGCCTTCTTTGCGGGCGCGTAAACGATCCATAAGGATGGCATCGTAAGCAACCTCAATCACTTCTTGTTGTGACTCGTCCCCCTCATATTCGCGCAATAGGCGATCGCGTGCATCGCGCACTTCTTCAAAGGAGGCTTCGTCATTGACTCCTAGTTTTTCGTAGGGAGTTGGTTCGCTCATTTTTCCAACTATGAATGTTTGCAGAGTTCACTGTGTACTTAATGAAAAAGTTGTCAAGCAACTAAATCAAAAAATAGCACGTAGCTTAATGTCTAAACATAGTATAACGTCTGCTTTCAAATACGTATCTAAACTTTGTGAATATCCATAAGAGTCCGTCCCTTTGAGACGGGCTTTTACGAGTTACAGCGCTTTGCGATGACTTACAGCAATTACCGATCAAACGAACCACAATAAAAATTTAGAAAGTGTTGCAGAGCAACACTTTCTAAATTTTTATTGGTTTGGGTTTGAGCGCGAAGCGCTGTAAAACCCAGAAGATTTTTTGAAAGCGTCGCTTTGCGACGCTTTCAAAAAATCTTCTGTACTACTTAAAGCATCAACAGGCTGTATGGCTATATTTTTGTAAGATCCATGCCCCAACTTCAGATTGAGATTTTTCGCGGCTGAGCTTTAAAGCAGTTTCGAGATCTGCGATCGCTAAGCCATCTAGCAACTTCGATGTGGTGATTTGCCGACTACCACCATTGTCTAGCATTTCTAAAGCAATAATTTTCACTTCTTGGACATCAACTACCCAATATTCATTAGTCCCCAGTTGTTCATAAAGTAATCGCTTCTTACCTAAATCATCACCGATGGTAGAGCTAGATATTTCAATTACCAAATTCGGTACAGGCGATTCATCAAGACTAACAATAGAACTGCTGCGAGGGGCGAGGGCGGCAATTTCACCGATGTAGTAGGAGATATCTGGCTGACAACCTTGAAATCCTGTTTTGACATAGCTAGCATTGATCAAACCCTCAATGGGAATATTTTTCAATGTGCAGTACAAAGTGATCGCAAAGTAAATGATGCCGTTATCTAGCGCGTGTTCAGACCCCACAGGCATAGTTTCAATCCTCATTTGCTTAATTTGATTTTTGTCGTAGTAGCATCGAGATTCTGCGTATAGAGGATTTTCGAGAATCTGCACAAACTCATCCCATGTGGCGCTAATCCACCGATCAGTGATGAGGGGCTGGGATATTGGATCTTCGGATTTTGTTTGTTGTTGGATGGGAGGAGGGGCGATCGCTGACATTTGTTAGGCTCCTAAGAACTAGTGCAAGATGAAATATACGAATTTTCCTTATCAATCCTTATTAAATTTTTTGCAACATCTTGAGTAAGTCTTCATTTTTTGAACGATAATCCCAAAATTGATGAAGTATATAGCGCTTTTCAAGCAAGCGAGGTACATAGGTTTGTTTTCCCGCCTTCGGCGGGAAAACAAACCTGTACTCTACTAGCCTGATAGAGGCTATATGCAATGTAGCTTGACAAGTTAAATCTGGGAAGCCTGATGAATTTAGACTTAATTATTTCTAACATACTCAATCCGCCAATCCTCTTCTTCTTTTTAGGCATGATGGCGGTATTGATTAAATCAGATTTAGAAATTCCACCACCGATCCCGAAATTGTTTTCGTTGTATTTGCTATTGGCGATCGGGTTTAAGGGTGGAGTGGAACTAGTAAAAAGTGGGATCAATCAAGAAGTAATTTTGACGATGGTTGCTGCGATCCTGATGGCTTGTATTGTACCTGTCTATTCATTTTTTATTCTTAAGATCAAGCTTGATGCTTACAATGCCGCAGCGATCGCTGCGACCTATGGCTCGATCAGTGCGGTTACCTTTATTACAGCAAGTTCATTTTTGGGGCAGTTGAGTATCTCCTTTGATGGCTATATGGTAGCGGCTTTGGCATTGATGGAGTCTCCAGCGATTATTGTTGGACTCATCTTGGTTAGTCTATTTACAGCAGCAGAAAATTCTGAAAAAGGAGAAAGCCGAGAATTTGCTTGGGGTGAAGTACTCCGTGAAGCTTTTCTAAATAGCTCTGTATTTCTGCTCGTTGGTAGTTTGATCATTGGCTGCTTGACTGGCGAAAGAGGTTGGCATGTGTTGTCACCTTTTACCCAAGATATGTTTTATGGCGTGTTGACGTTTTTCTTGATGGATATGGGCTTAGTTGCCGCCAAACGGATTAAGGATTTGCAAAAAACAGGTGTTTTCTTAATTGCCTTTGCGATTTTGATGCCGATTTTGAATTCGGGTGTAGGGATTGCGATCGCTAAATTAATTTCGATGTCACAGGGCGATGCGCTGCTATTTGCAGTCCTCTGTGCTAGTGCTTCGTATATTGCTGTGCCAGCCGCCATGCGCTTGACTGTCCCCGAAGCCAACCTTAGCCTCTATGTGTCAACAGCTTTGGCCGTCACATTTCCCTTCAATATTATTGTCGGGATTCCTCTGTATTTGTATGTGATTAATATGTTTTGGGTAACAACTTAGGCGCTATCGGCGGCGCGAAGCGTCATCATTCGTTTAGGTTTTGACAAAAAATTTGGTAGAAACTGAGTAGAAATAAAATCATGCAAGCTGTTAAAAGAATCGAAATTGTCTCTGATTCTGTTGAGTCTCACAAAATCATCACTGTTCTAGAAAAAGTTGGAGTTTTGAATTACACCGTAATTCGCAATGTCGTTGGCAAAGGAGTCAGCGGGACTAATTCGGGTGATCTTGATATGAGTATGTTGGAAAATGATTATGTGATTGCGTTCTTTTTGGAAGATAAAACCAAGGCTTTGGTGGAAAAGCTGAAGCCTGTCACCAAAAAGTTTGGTGGAGTTTGTTATATATCTGATGCCATGGCAATTAATGCCACAAGTGCAGACTAATACCAAAGCGCAAAATGGCTACGCCATTTTGTGCTTTCAAAACCCTTACAGGGTTTAGTTGGTATAAGCTAACTTGAGCAAGGGGCTTAAGCCCCTTGCTCAAGTTAGCTTAACGTCGTGAAAATCGACGTTTGATTTGATCAGTGAGAGCTTTGATTTCAGGAATTCGCATTTGTAAAGCGATCGCCCCAAAAATAGTAAAACCGATACCAATGGCGATCGCTAAACCCCCTAATTTTGCCCCAAATTTCAAGAAAGGACTGAGGCTGTCAAAGCTCTGGCTGATTAAATGATAAGTCCCCCAACTCGCCCCGCCAGCGATCGCACTGGCGATGATTAAGCCTAAAATCGTCATGCTCCAGCTTTTTAGTGGCATTCCATTCAGGCGGCGATCAAGGAAATAGATCATCGCTACCATCGAGATCACATTCACCGCAACCGTCGCCAAGACAATCCCCGCTGCGCCGAACCTCTCAACTAGCAAATAATCAAATAGGCCATTAAAGAAAATATTGACAACGCTAATTTTAAAAGGGGTGTCGCCATCACCGAGAGCATAAAATACGCGCACCAATACATCGCGACCTAAATACACAAACATCCCTACCGCATAAGCCATTAAGACCACCGCAGTTAATTGCGAAGCTTCCACATCGAAGGCATAGCGCTCGTAAACTACCTGCGAGATGGGCAAAGCCAGCGCTACCATCACTGCACTAATCGGCAACATTGTCAGCGCCGTAAGCATCAAACCCTGACGAATACGTTGTTTCAGTTCATCCCAGTTCTCGGGATCGGTGAGCTTCGATAGGACAGGAAACAAGGGAACTAAAATCACATTCGACAAGATTCCTAGAGGAGTTTGTACTAGCAAGCCTGCGTAGCCCATCGCTGACACAGCCGCCGCCGCATTGGGGATAAATGAAGCAAAGAATAAATCTGTCCAGACATTGATTTGCAGCATTCCCGATGAAAAGGTGGCAGGAAGCATGATTTTCATCACTTCTTTGACTTCAGGGCGCTGAAAGTCAAACCTGAGCTTAAAGCCACCCATGCCAGCTTTCATCTGCACAGGCAATTGCACTAGCCATTGTAAAACGGCTCCAGCAAGGGTTGACCATGCTAGTACTGCACCACCCAACATCGCATTTTCAGGTAACAACATTTTGCTACCCATTGCCCAAAATAAGCCGCCGATACCAATTAACACGGTCAAACTGGAAAATATGGGGCTGACGGAAGGCAACCAATAAGCATCCGCCGCATTTAATGCTCCAAAGCCAATTCCCACTAGCCCTGCTAAGACTGCCATCGGAGCCATGATCTGAAACTGCTGGATTGCAATATCTTTGGTGATCTTCAGATTTTGAATAGTTTCGACGGAAATTCCTTTAGCCAATAAATCCGCTTCTGGCACAAATAACCCTGGAGCAACCAGATGCATCAATGGCTCAGCAAAAATCACCAATGCAATGCTCACCAGCAATAAAATCCCTGTAACGATTGTGGTGATGCTATCGATGATGGCGGCGACTTCGCGGCGATCGCGTTTGGCTAGCACACTGACGATCGCACTATGAAATGGGCCATTAATCCCCCCCAGTAAAATCAGCAAGAAACCAGGAATCACGTAGGCAAAGTTATATGCCCCATAGGCTGTGCCATTACCAAAAGCGGCGGCGATCGCCACTTGTCGCAGTAATCCAAATATTTTGCTCACTAACGTGGCGATCGCCACAATCGTCGCGATATTCAATAACGAACGCTTCGTAGATTGAGTGGATTGTGTTTCCTGCGATTTCGTAATCTTATCGGTTTCTTCGTTGCGAGACAAAATTGGTGATGTTCCTTACAATTTAGATTCTGAGAAATGTAGCATCAAATCATGATGCATACTAAAAAACTCCGAACGTTGTACATAAAGCACTAGCGATCGGAGCCTTTAAAATATTTATGAAAAGAAGCGATTAGTAGAGAGCTTCTTCTTGGTGGGTCAAGATTTCACAATCAGACTGAGCATAGGTTACGCAAAGAAGAGCGTAGCCAGCTTCGATTTGTTCGTCATCCAAGAAGGACTGATCGCCTTGGTCGATATCACCCTTAACGATTTTGCCAGCGCAGGAAGAGCAAGCACCAGCGCGACAGGAGTAAGGAAGATCGATGCCTTGAGCTTCAGCAACGTCAAGAATGTACTCATCAGAAGGAACGTCGATAGTTTTATCAAGTCCTTCAGCTTCGTTAATCAGTCTTACTTTGTAGGTAGCCATGTATGTAATAAACCTCTTAAAGATTGCAGCCAAAAAAATAAACGAGGACTTGAATCTGCACCCTGTTAAAGGCACTCAGCCAAGTTACGTTTACTCTAATTACCCACAAGGGTATCAACACGCATCATATCGCTCTTGGCATCCAAGCGAACAACTAGCTTTTTATTTCTATCATTGGTTATAGGCGATAGTTATCGATCGCTTTCAAGCTCATCCGATCATCTCAAATCCTTTCTAGAAATAGATTCTAACTGTTTTATACAAGTATTAAAATGATGAGTTTTCGTTTGTATTTTAATTTATTCAATAAGTTTTATTAATATTATCCGCAGACATAATCACAGACTAGTTTTTGATATGAAAATTCAATCAATGAGTACTCCGCACTATCGCTTCAAAATCATCACAAAGTTTACTAACAAGATCCTCAGTCTCCTTGAAGAAGTAATCTCCGACAGTCTTTCTATTTAAAATTTTGTACTTGGTATAGATTTTGGCAAATTCTTCATAAATCTCTTCTTCTGGGACATGAGAATTGATTTTGACGACTAATCGTTTGCCTTCTTCACAATTTTGCACATAAGCGAAGAATTCAGTGATTTTGGCGGCAAATTCTTGGATACGATCGCCTTTTAATTTTTCTTGATCATTACGAGATTCGAGAATCGCCAGAATATCAAATTGATGAACTGTATAGGGAGATTTACCCTCAGCTATTTTGGGCGGCTTGGGTGGCTTGGTTTCTTTGGGCTGGGTTTGGACTTCGATGATGCCAATTTGATTGTCAAAATAGACTTCGATCGCATCTTTAACGTCATCGGTGCGATGTAATTGGTTATAGATTTTGTTGAATAGGCGCAGGAAATTTAAAAAATTAGGTTCGCTGTATTTTTCTTCCAGAGCGATCACATATTCGATGCGATTGAGGATTGTGAAATATTGGGCAGTTTTGGCTTTGGTGTCAGCGGTAGGTTTGGGATTAGCCTCGATATATTTGGCGATACTACTTTCTAAATCTAGGTAGTTTTCGGGATCATTTTGTTTGGAGGCATCGTTAGCGATCGCCCCAAATATATTAAAAAACCGCTCGTACACCTCAGATTTTTTCAGCATCGGGAAGAGCAGTTCTAATATGCGTTTATCACTGAACGGATCGAAGTCGCTCACGACAACATCGGAAAAATGCTCGAAGGCTTCTTTGATATTTTGGACGTTGACATTGTTGTAGGAGAAATCAACGATTTTGCAGTCATGTTTATGTTTGGCGGTGCGATTGACTCTAGAAATTGCTTGAATAGCGCTAATGCCTTTGATTTCTTTATCTAGAAATAGGGTATGGAGTCTTTTTTCATCGAAGCCTGTTTGCAGTTTAGCAACCACGATAATTAAGCCATTTTTCTTGAGGGCAAAGTTTTCTAAGACTTTTTCTTCAGTGAGTCCGTCATTTAGCCCTGTGGCGCTTTGTTCGTCTTGGTTGCTGGAGTAGACGATGTGAATGGGTGCTTCGGCGTATTTAGCGTATTTATTTTGTTTGGTGATTTCTTGAAAATGTTTAGTAATGGCTTGCTTGTAGGCGATCGCTGCTTTAATCGAATACACAGCAAGCATGGCTTTACCAGTGCCACGAATTTGTCGATAGACATCTTTTACAAGGAGATCGGCGATGTATTTGGCGATCGCATTAATTCGTTCGCGTTCTTCATAGATTTGCTTTTTGTCAACGTCTTTGTAATTAGGTTGCTCGAAGCCTTCCATTTTGTTTTGAGGAAGGTCAAATAGCATTTTGGAAGCAACAGGGATAATATTTTCGATAGGGTTATGAATGAAGCCGTCTTTGATTGCTTCATTCATGGTGTAAGAATCGAAGGGAACCCAAATCTTTTCGCTTTCGGCGTAGCCACTAAATTCACCAAAACGTGCGAGGGTGTGGTCGTCAGGGGTAGCAGTGAAGCCGATAATCAAATTTTTTTTAGTACGGAATAGGCTGGTTTGAGTATCAAATGGTGTTTGCAGTTCATCGAAGATATTGACCATTTCTTCATGTTGCTCACCACTGTTGGAGCGGTGGATTTCATCGATTAGAAAGGCTATCCGCAATTGTGAGAGTTTTTGCATGGTATCAGGAGCAAGCATTTCTGCAACTGCACCGAATTTTTGGAGGTTGACGATCACTAGGCGCGTATCGGATTCGAGTGCTTTTTGAAAACTTGCCTTGTTATTTGCTTCCACATACATCCGATTATCGATGTTCATGTTTAGCATTTTGGAGTCGAGCTGGCTGCGGAGTTGGAGGCGATCGACGACGATCATGATTTTGTCATAGACATATTCACCGTTGCGGCGCAGGTCTTTGAGTTGCAGGGCTGTCCAGCCGATGATGTTGGATTTGCCAAAGCCTGCGGCATATTGCAGCAGGAGGGAATAGATATTTTTGTTATTAGAGTAGGCTTGGCGCTTTTCGATGAGTTCGGCGCGTTTGCTAGGGGCGACATGGGCGAGTTGTTGTTCTAATTTTTTGATGAAGTAGTCATCTTCGGTTTCATGGTCGAGAAATTCATCAATTTTGGCGAGAATTTTGTCTGTGCCAAATTTTTGTTTGGGACGGGGCGAGATTAGGTGTCCTTTTTCGTCTTTGAGTTCTTTTTTGCCACTGACAAAATAGACATCGCGCTCGATGAAGTTGTAGTAGAGTATTTCCTTTTCAATGAAGTTTTTGCCGTAATGGTATTTGAATATTTCTTTGAGTTTATCTTTTTTATCAGCGTTGGGATTTAGCAGGGGATAGGGTTTAAATACTTTGATGGCATTTTTTTCGTACTCTTCGCGATCAAACTCTTTATCGCGGCAGGTGGTGAGGATTTCATCAAAAAAGTCCGAGATGGTGCGGATAACGTAGGTTTCGCCAAGATCGGTGCTGGTGATATGGATTGCTTTTTCAAATATTTTTAAGAAGTCTTTGCGATGAAATTCTTTTTCTTTATCACTGAGATAGAGATGGCGATCGAAGTTTTCGTAATAGACTCTGACGGCTTCAAAGTAGTCTTTGATAACTTTACCGCGTCCGTTCTTTTTGGCAGTTTGGTTGCTGAGGTTAGATTTTAGTTCGCTATAGCCGAGGTAGATCCCATTCACAAATAGGCAAATATCAGGTCGAAAGGAGAAGATGATTTTGTTTTGATATTTGTATTTGTAGGGTAGTTCTTGGACTACGGAAAATATATTTTGCTTGAAGAGATTACTATCATGAATTACGCTGTCATCGGTATAAAACAGGTGTAGTTTTACACCTTGGAAGGTAATCGATTTATTGGCATTAATAAACAGTGCCATATTGCGACTACTGGCGATTCGTTCTTGGATTAGTTCGATGAGTTCTGCTAATAGTTTTTGGCGATCGCCACTATATTTTCTGAGCAGGATTTCGTAATTTTTTTGATTGAGTTCAGTTTCAGAAATGAAGGCTTGAAGGTCTTCTTCGATGATCAGGGAGTTGGTGACGGTGTTGGCTTTGACTTCTTGATAGCCTAGCCCTTCACGAAAGAAGGGGATGAGAAATTTGTCTTGGAGGTGAGTTTCGTTCATAATTGATAATTCATAATTGATAATTCATAATTGATAATTCATAATTGATAATTCATAATTGATAATTCATAATTATTAATTGATAATTGTCAATTATCAATTATTCAAGATTTTTACTAGGATGCGTAGAAGGTCGTCTAGGTCGGTGGGGACGCGGAAAAGGTTTAGGTCTTGGGTGACTATGCGGGTTTGACGGTTAAATTTTCCAAATTGCCAGATATTTCCTGTGGATATTGCGCCATATATGATGGGTTGATCGGACTCAATCCATTGATCGATCGCGATCATTTCGATCGCTAGTTGCACAAAACCTCTTTCTAAGTCTTCGTTTTTTGCTTCGACAATTAGGAAGGTTTGTTCGTTTTGCAGGAGATAATCTAGGGAGCCTTTGAGTTGGTTGCTGACGGCTACGGGATATTCAATATTTAGTGTGGCTTGGGTGTAGTGGAGTAAGTCGGTTAAGACTGGGGCTATTAGGAATTCGCGTCTTGCTATTTCACTGGTGAGGCTTATGCGGGGTAGGCTTTCTTCGATGCGGGCTTTGAGGTCGATCAGGCGATCTAATGTTTGTTCATAACGGGGGAATTGTAGGGATTGTCTTTGGAGGGTAACGCCAAAATAAGCGAGAATATCTTGCGATGCAAAGTTGAGCTTAAAATAATCAGCAAAGCTATAGGATTGATCGGGCTGGATTATGGCGCTTCTGGGCATAACGATTGGTGTTTGTTGCTATATTAATAGCGAGTATTCAGATATATTCTATGTTTTTTAGCATAATCAGTATGATCACTAAACAAACTATTGTAAATGAATTAGATACAGTGCCAGATTTTTTGCTGGTAGAGGTGTTAAATTTTATTCGGGCTGTTAAAAACAAGGCTAGTCAATCTGCTGAAGAATTTAGTGTGATTCAGGGGCTTGATAGAGATATGCGCGATCGCACTATTACGCAGCTACTTGAAAGTTTTAAAACTGATGAGATTTCTTTGGAGACTATTGATGCAGAGGTTGAGGATGTGAGGGCTGAGCTATATGCCAGACAAACAGTCTCTTAAAGTGATTATCGATACTAATCTCTGGATAAGTTTTTTGATCGGTAAACAGCTTTCTAGCCTGAAAGGGCTTTTAGTTGAAGGAATAATTCAACCTGTATTTTCGCAGCAACTCCTTGATGAAATTAATCTTGTCACTCAAAGACCAAAATTACAGAAATATTTTTCTTCAGAAAAAGTCAGGGATTTGATTGAGTTTTTGAGGGGAATAGGCTTGCTTATCGAGATTCAATCAAGGTTTTTTATTTGTCGAGATGCGAAGGATAATTATCTCTTGGCATTAGCTAGGGATAGTCAAGCGGATTATCTAATTTTAAAAAATTTTGAAGGGACTGAAATTTTAACTTATCAAGATTTTATTGCTAAAGTTAATGTTACAGACACTAATAAAATTTAGTTGCCTGTAACTTTTATTTTGCCTGTAACTACATCGTTAATGAGGGTTTTACGCAGTTCTTTTAGTTTTTCAATCTGGGCATTAATGGTTTGAATAATTTGGTCTATTTGTGCAGTTTTGGTGTCGAGGTAGTCCGCGATCGCCTTTTGTTCGGAGAGTGGAGGAACAAGACAAAATAAGTTGCTAATAGCTGAAGCGTTAGTAGCGGGATAACTAACTCCAGTGGATAAAGCGCATATTTCATCGATAGTATAATTAGCTGTTAACCAGTAAGAAAAATATTTACTAAAGACTAATTTTTTTGGGGAGACTACTGCAAAGCCAGTTGAAACTATCAAGTCTGAAACATTAT
>Ga0172367_10005538_pt1 | contig 15200 bp, 17 predicted proteins | sample Lak10m_FD_114542 | JGI IMG/M metagenome (GOLD analysis project Ga0172367, IMG submission 114542) | Freshwater microbial communities from Kabuno Bay, South-Kivu, Congo - kab_022012_10m | ecosystem: Environmental > Aquatic > Freshwater > Lake | place: Democratic Republic of the Congo: South-Kivu... | reverse complement strand
TTGCCTTGGGGGGGGGGAGTGATAACCCCAACCCACCGCCCCCCCCCCCGCCCAGTGCGAGCAAGGCACCCGTTTAATCTGATGGCTTGGCCGCGCCGCCCTCCAATCCTTCCACCAGCTGGCAGAAATGATGGAAGAAGACGTGGCCGTTCCGTTTGATGCACCCGAAGTAGGGATCCTCGGGGTACAAGTCTCGCCCTTGCATGACAGACTTAGTCAAGAACTTGGCAAAGGCAATAAAGTCCTCCGCTGTGTCGCTGGCCCACTTCTTGTTCATTTTGCAGCGGCGGCTCCAGCCGTCAATTTGCTTTTTGATCAAGGGGATGACCTCTATGTCAGACTTCTGAAACTTGGCCATGCACTTGGCGCTGGCATTGTTGCGCATCATGAAAGAGTACAGGTGATCCATCAAGAAATTCGTGTATTCAAATTCGTCCCCAAACACAGAAGCGAAATTGGATTTTTCCTCCCGCACCCTGAACATCTCGCACAGAGTCTTTTTCATGATGTACTTTTTTTCTAGTATAGTCCGCGCGTTGCAGAAGTCCATGGACCGGATCTTCTTCTTGAACTCTTCGAGATAGTCCATTTTGCCCCCCTCGCTCGAATCGGCATCTTCCTTGCACTCTCCCTGCGCGAAAGTGCGCGACCTATGGAGGGACTTGAGCTCCCTCATGCTGCGGACTCGCTTGACGGGGGCTGGATTAGCCGGCAGGAGAGAGTACTCTCCTTCCCGACTTTTGCGGAATCGAAGCTTGATGTTCGACACGCTGGGCTCTGCATCCTCTACCTTGACCTGGGGTGCAGGCTGAGGAACAGCAGTGGAGGCGGTAGGGGCTGACAAGGAAGCCTCACCGCCCCACGCCTCGTCCCAATCTGGCGAAGCAGATCGAATAGATGTGGTCCTCCCGACCTCCTGAAGGCTGACAGGGGGGGGTGCAATTTCGCATTGATCCTGATCGTGCGAAGTGGGTGACTCGCGGGAGATTGGATGCTCAGAGCAGGAGTCATAGCTCTTTAGATCATCTTCAGATGAATATGAAGGCTCGTAGGGGACTGGGTACTCACTACAGGGGCCAGCACCCCTTCGTTCCTCTTCATATGAATTAGGAGACTGGTAGGGGGCTGGAAACTCATCTTCGCCATACGTGTGAAAGTCTGACAAACAATCATGTTCCCCAGCGGAGGCGTCAGGCAGGGCCTGCTCAGCAGCGAGGGCGTCAGGCAGGGCCTGCTCAGCAGCGGAAGTGTCAGGCAGGGCCGGCTCAGCAGCGAGGGCGTCAGGCAGGGCCTGCTCAGCAGCGAGGGCGTCAGGCAGGGCCGGCTCAGCTGTAGAAAGCTTTGCCGGTGCAATGTCAGGTTCAGCATGCCCGTCTCTCCCATCCTCCTTATCGCTATCTACATCAAAGAGAACGATAAACTCAATGTTATCCTCTACCACTATGTGTAAAGGGGCGGCAGGCAGTTGCCCAGCAGACCCAACTCCATCTTGGACGACAGGATCGGCAGGTGCAGGGCCAGCCGACACGTCGCCCCTTTTTAAGGCAGCTGACAGTTCTTTGATTTTAAGATACAGATCTGCTATCTCTGTGCGCCGCTTAGCAGAGCGCGCCTCATACTCCATCCTAGATTTTTCCAAGTCAGTTTCTTCTTGGTCAATTTTCACACCCAATTCATGTAGAGCCCTGGCCCGCTCATCATCATTGTCTGTTTTAGGATCCTCTATCAGGATCCGTTCGATATCGCCCTCCACGATGATCCTGGTTCCAGCAGGCCTTCGCCCGCCTTCCACGAGGGTCATATTTTCAGCGGGCTTTTGCCCACTGGTCACATCCGGCACACTCAGCCGGGACTCGCGCTCTCCACCGTCACAAAAATCAGAAGTAGAAATAACCTCGTCAATATTGCCGTTAAAAGTCATTGTTGAATAAGTATGTCAAAGCAAAAAATTGCGCGCAAAAACAAAAAATTGGTGTTTGAGATACCCTCTCCTCGCGCGCCCTGCTTATATACCGCAGATAAACATTTGAAAACCGGGGATTGTCAACAGCTCGACATTTTCGTCTCCTCTTCTTCTATTTAAACCTGTCAGGTGGCATCCAGGCATCTGTGAACATAATTTCTTTAGCTTGCAACCGCCAACTTTTACCTATCTTATACCACAATGAATCCATATGAAGCCTCAGAAAACACTGGCAACACGCCTGTTTCTCTCAGTGACTTTTTTTCCACGACTTTTCAAAGCACAGCCCAAATCCCGTCAGAAAAACCTGGCATCACGCCTGGCTCTTTCGCTGACATCATTTCATCAACCTGTCAGAACACAGACCGAATTCCAGACCCGGTCAGTTACTTTCTGGTGCCTCAATCTGACGTTCCACCATTGGAGGTGCCAGCAACTCCTGCAGACCACTCCTGTATGCCATCTGTGCCTGTCGGCGCTCAAGGAAACTACGAAGCCGAGTCTGTCGCAGCTACCAGTTGCATGCTCGTGCTCGACGACGCTCAAGGAAACGTCGAAGCTGAGACTGGCGCAGGTACAGGTCGCAAACAACGGACAAGTTTTCTTCGAACTAAACATCCAAAAGCAGTTCCAATCACAAAACAAATAACACAATTCTCAAAAAGTAATCATGGTAAATATCATAGTCGAAATTTGCAAAATGTGTCATACAAAGAAATGTTCTATGACATACTTGAAATTATGAATACGCGTTTTTTTCATCCTCCGTTAGTACAGGAAATTCTTGCACATCTCTACAGAAAAAATCGAGCCTCCATATCTCAAATAAAAAATGGGAGAATATTGTGTAAACTATACAATACAGTTTCCAGTACAGAACCTCTGGATCTCTGTACACTACCCATATTAACGGATGAAGAATACAATTTTTTAGTCTTTGGTCTTACAAAGAAATGTCAATATTTGTCAGGAATGAAAAAACTGTTTCCTGATTTTGACATCAACAAACCGTTAATTGAAGAAACAATTCCCATAACAAAACATCAGAAAGTTCATTGCATAGAACACAAACGATTTTTACCCAAGATTTGTTGTTTCATGCAAATATACCCTAATGTGGAACAAGTTTCTGAAGACATTGAAACTATGCTAGAACCCATATATGATTATTTCAAATTATTTCATGAAACGGTTCCTGCAGAGGGAGAATGCATGGTTCCACATTTTGATCGGATAGTACCAATTCAAATAGCAAACGATTCAGAAGATGGGGCAGATCGCATACCGACAGGCTCAATTCAGGCCTCACCCTGCACTCCGAGCATCGCGGAGTTGCCGGGCGACGGCTCGTGAGGACCACTGCGTCCTCGCCCCAAACCCAAAACAAAACCCGCGGCGCCGAGGACAAGCGTCCAGGCGCCACCCATTGCTACGCTTTGAAAAGTGAATAAAAACCTGATTCATGTACACGCACTCTCTCGCTCGCGCTCGGCCGCCAGTTCTTAAATATGTCTGTCAGTGGTGTTGAATAAACACACTCCTCGCTCGCTGATGAGGCCGACAGAATACAGCCACAAAAAATGAGGCAATACAGAAAGGTATTTATAATCACCAGCTGCAGCAATCAGACAGGAGTTCTCACAGCACATGTCAGAAATCCACAAAGTCATCCGGGATCTACATGAGAGAATATCAGCACTGGAAGCGGAATACGCGTGTGAAGACAGTGAGAAAACGAGATTGGGATTTGGGACAGGGTTTACAAGCCATGGCCACACCAGTGTGCCGCCTAGTGATGCAGCATCAAACTTGATTTTTAATGCTTGCGAGGCAGTGATAGATTATTTTAGTAAAAATTACGTTGTTTCTTCAGGTTTTGATTTCATTACAGACAGAAAACTCAATGGTGAAATGAGGAAATGTCTGTGCACATACATCAAATGCAAGAAAGTAGCGACTGCGCGCTATGTCCCGACTATGCTTGTTCCAAATCTGAATTCGAAGAGTATAGCATGCCACGTTTACATCTTCAATTATGAGAAAGGAGATACAAGAAAATATGACATTGAGATGTTGTTTGCAAAAGACAAACAATTCAATCAGATTGTAAGAGCAGACATTTATCCAAGTGAAGACAATACTTATCAAAATCTCAAAGCAATAATGATAAGGCATTTCAAAGAGAAATTGAGAGCTGCTATGGACGTAGTCACGGCATAGGTTATAAACACATTCCTCGCTCGCTGATGAGGCCGACAGAATACAGCCACAAAAAATGAGGCAATACAGAAAGGTATTTATAATCACCAGCTGCAGCAATTAGATAGAAGTTCCGATACTAAAAAATGTCAAAACTGCACGACATACTGTTAGACCTTCACGAAAGGATATCTGCTCTTGAGGGGCAATTCCTGTCTACTACTCAGGGTAGCACTTCATCAACGTTGACTCACAAGAAAGGCTCAAGAGGGAAATTGCTGATATGGGGAAAACCAAGTGAATTTCAAAAAATTGTAGATAGTAACAGTGATCCAAAGAAAATGCTCAGCGAAATGGAATATTTGTCACATGGTGGCAAAGAGGGAGGTGTAGCAGCCCTGATGTATATGGCCATAGTGAAAGGCAGGGCAGACCTGATAAAGTTCTTATTAGAGACGGGAAACAAAGTAAAGGGTTCAATGTCCAAACTCCATTTGTCCAAATTTGAATTTGACAGCAAAGAAATTGTGTTTCATTACGAAGATGCAAACAAAAAGAGAGTTTTCTTTGGGAGGGAGACAACTTTAAAGGAGATATGCGAGGAAATGAAAGGAAGTGAGAACGGAATGCAGGTGTATCAGTTGTTTCATGAAGCTGACTGGATGTGAGACAAGCTGTATTGGACGCAGTCACGGCATAGGTTAAAAAAAGAGTGCCAAAGTCGCTGGGAGGGCAAGACCCCAACTGGAAATCTTTATCAGATTTGTGCTACAATGTCACAAGTTCAGAAAGCTACGGTCAAGATCATGTCATTTGCAGATATTGTTCAAGGAAGAACAACAGGTGTCAGAATAACATCAGATGGATACTTGTATGCAGTAGATTTGGTGATGGTTATGTCAGGTATATTTAATTTATTTATATTAATTCAATTTTTTCTAAAGTTATCAATACACCATTTTGGTGTATTGGTAAAATGATATTTAATTTGAATGAGTGACCAATTGAGATGAATACAGGAAAGGATAAAAACCAATCGAACGAGGTAATTTTGTGTTTACGTCTATAAAGTATTTTGCTTTATAGAACATTTTGGCAATTAACTCAAGTTAAATTCAATTCTAACTGGCATTTCCTACAGCTCATCCGACGCATCACTGATGACACATTCCCATCAGAAAAGATCACTGAGAGAAGCATGCCAGGACGAGGAAATCACCACACCAAGCTCCTGACATTTGATAATGCCATTGAGTTAATTATGGTATTACCTGGACGGATGGCCAAAGAGACACGCCAACAATTTGTCGACATCATTAAACGCTACCTAGCAGGTGACCAAACTCTCATCCAGGAAATCCGTGCAAACGCTCAGTCTTCTTCACCCATCGCCCAGATGGCCAGGGAATCCTTGAACATTGAGACAGAGGAGGACTTAAACCGCAAGCGGCGCAGAGAAGACGAGGAGATCCTCAGCCTCCAGCAGAAGAACATGCTCACTTTCATCGATGCCATGGAGCGCCTCGACCCTGAATGGAAGCAGGACACTCGCCTTGTCATGCTGACTAAAGACCGCTTCAAGGACATCTCCCTCGGCAAGCGCTCGATCGAAAACTCCCAGGACAAGCAGGACGACCCCATCTACATCGCGGACGTCGCGCGCGAGCTCGGCTTCTCCAGGCTCTCCCACGGCGACTCCTGCAAGATAGGCAGGAAAGCCACGGAGCTCTACAAGGAGAAGCACTCGGCCGCACCAAAGCAGCGCAAGCAGTTCGTGGACGGAGCCGAGAGATTGGTCAACGCCTACACGGAGGCCGACAGGGACGTCCTGACGAAGGCGGTGGTGCTTTCTATGCAAAAATAATAAATTACAGCTGCGTATCGTGCAAATATAACAAACTCAACTCTGAGTTACAGCATTGTTTGCGCTCGTCAAGACTTTTCAATTAAAATGTTGTTAAATGGTATTTATTCTTGAAATATAGAAAAAAAAATGAGGAAATGCTAAACATCACCAGGGATTTGTGGTGCGAGCAGAGAATGTGGCAGGGCGCCGGCGTGGACACGCGCGGGTTTGCCGAACCGTTTTCAGCCGTGACCGGTATCGTCATGTCTGCTCTCGCGCTCATACCCAACGCCAGTGAAGACGACAAGCTGCCGCATCTTTTCTTATTCAATAAAGCGTGTGTGTTCATACTAGGAATAGGGACTTGCATTTTTCACTCTGTAGAGTTTCAACAGAGCAAGAACGCCCACATGAATTTGAATATCCTAGATTGGCTGCCAGTGGTGCTGAGCAGCTCAGTGGTATTGGCCATGTATCTTCTTACGTCTGTCAAATCACTCTCAAACAATGCCCTGATGTTTTGTTTTGTCGCGGGACTGCTTTGGGTATTCTTTCTCATAGTAGCAATGGATTCAGCGACGTACACACACCTGGACAACGAACTCGAGGGCACTGCAGGGGGTTGGGGCACGATGCTCAATGCAGCGCTGCTGCTTCCGCTGATGGTGACGCTATTCGCTTACAGTGTGGTGGATTTGAAAAGGCAGTCTGTAGTGCTCTGGGTGCTCTTGATAGTCTCCGTGGTGATTTGGCTGGTAAATTTTTATTTGTGTCAGTTTTGGTATCCTCTGGCTATTTTACATGCACTGTATCATATAATTATTACGGTGGCTCTGTTGGAAGCTAGCTGCCTCGCCCTCACAATGACAGGAGAGTGGGAGATGGATCCTGAGAAGTGGTGGCCAGTCTTGAGAAAGCCTAAAGTCAAGGTTTTGAAGGAGGTGTTTTTGGCGAATTTTTATGGTTGAACCCTGATACCCAATCACCAAATAAACTCCAATGTAAGCCATGATCAAGCCCACAACAAAGAGCGCGATGCTTATGTTCGAATCAAAGTTTGTTTCTCCAAACACAATAATGAATGCAGAGATGCAGACAGTTGTGAAGATGATGTAGTGAGTGGGACTTACTTGAGAAGAATCAAAGTGCTTCAAAGCTATGTTGAGGTATCTTAGCTGTAGCACTACAGAAATAAAAAGAGCAACAAATAAAAAATACGTGAGCCAGCATACGCGCGGGTCTGTCAATAAGGCAGTAGATGATCCTGACAATGCCAGTTTTAGTGCCGTGGATATAACCTTCGAGCTCGTGACTGTTATAGAGCCCATGAAACCACAGAATATGCAGCATGTTAGCAATTGAACTTCTGAGTTTCTTATGTAAAGAGCTGTGAGGATCGCTGATGTGATGACTACACTAAAGTATACCAAGGAACGCCAAGATACAATATTCAAGTATACGTCGGTTTCATGAGCACGAGGAGCAAATGCAGTGACCAAAACTATGCCCACGACAGCCAATAGTATACCACCTATTCTTGTCCAAGTAATATTTTCTTTAAGCCATATTCTCGATATGATCGCATTGAAGATAACAGAGATTGCGCCTATAGGCGCTATGATGGCGGCAGAATGGACCAGTGCATAAGCAGAAAAATTTCCTAGCTCACCTAACCCTAACAATAAGATGCCAGTCCACCATATGGGTGTTTTAATATAAGACTGTTCTTTATTTTGCTCTAGAATTTGCTTGTGAGCTAATTTCTGTAGAAAAAGTCCCGATCCAGTTAAAAAACTGCCCGCAACAGCCAAGATAATACCATTCATCTTTTCAAATCACTCATGCACTTGTAATTTTCAATCCCTTTATCTAAATAAGATCATCTCCTAAAATTTCTCTCACAAGCCGTTGGGAACATCTGAGTAAAGCTAGGTATTTAAAAAATCCAGCTCGCGCACGTCCTGTCAGTATGAGCACACAACACGTCCCTATCATACTCCGCTCGCTCCGATCGCGCGTGCGACTCCTAGAAAATCTGAGCATGAACCACGGAGACGGCGGGAACGCACCAGCTCGAGGCAGCCACACATTTGCTAATCCAGCCAGAGTCCAAGCCCTCATGGATCAAATAGAACACCAAAGAGCCATGATACAGCTCTACCAATCCGAGATCAACACAATCGAAAGCCAGATTGGAGCCCTCGAAGTAAAAGACTTCACAGACACAGAGCCAGGGCAGAACCGCGCGCTCCTCGAAAGATACAGAGCGCGCCTGCCCAAGGCGCGCAGTGACATACAGGAAGCCCAGAGGAGGATAGACAGATTCGAGGCAGAGCTGAGTTGGATCACGGACGCCCAGACCATGCTGTAATTTATTCAATAAAAATCCTAGCAACTTTATCTCCCAAAATTTCTCTCACACCATTTCATCCTGTCCATTATCAACGCCAGGTCCTCATTTACACTTTTCATCGCCGACCCATTCCTAGGATCGTCCCTTTTGAGCACCTCCAGTCTATACTCCTTTTTATCCATAGCAACCGCCAGCCAATCCCTGTAACTCCGCACGTCCATGCACAGCTCCCGCAACTTCCTCATAACCCCTTCCCCTTCCTGCAAATACAGCACATCCGTCACCGTCTCCGTCTTCCCTTCTCCTTTCAGATACATCATCAGCAATTTCAGCGCGTCCTCGCACAGTATCCTCACCACCATCATGAAATCCTCTCGCAGCATCGTAGTCTCGTGTTGATCTTGCGCTCCCTCATTCTGAGCTGTAACCCTCTTTTGTATTTCCATCAATTCCATTTCAAACCTCTTTGCGCTCTGTTTCAACTGATCTTTGCCATACATAAACATCCTCACAAAATCAATCATGGACCACGCATTGCGCTGCCAGGTGTACAAATCAATCTCTCGCCTCCCGTCCACCAACGCAAAGTAGCCGCAGTCCACCAGGCGCATCCGCACGCCTGGGCCCCTCTGCCACACGCACACATTCTTGCTGTGAATGTCGTCCATCTGAATCCTGTCGCTCACCTTCAGCACCACGTACCCAACCTGCATCACCATCAGCAGCCTCTCCGCCAGGTTCAATTTAGACCGCATGTCCCTCACAGTCTCCCCCGCATTCCCCATGTAAACCCCTGCATACTCCCCCCCGTCCACCTTGATCTTCTGCACGGGGAACGGGCTGTACTCAGGCACCAGCCTCGTAAGCTCGCTCAGGATCTCATAGTAAAGTTTCAAGTCGCCTTCCTCGTACAAAATCTTGATCACAGAAACCCCTTGATCGTCCATAAACACAGAGCCTTCCACGCCGCTCCCTATCTCCCTGTAGACATTTCCTTGATACTTCACGGTCCCCACAGACTTAATCTCCGGCCTCCTCATCATGCCCCAGGCTGTGCGCTTCAGTGCGTCTAATTTCTCCATGATTTTGAGCTGCACCGCCAGCGCCTCCAGCAAATACCTGAAATGCTCAGACTCGTCTTGGTGCACCATGTCTTCCACGCACTTCACAGCGCTCCTCGCTAGGTTCTCGATAATCTCCATGCCTACCTTCCTGCACCACCCCAAGTCATCATGTAGCGAGTCGTCGTCTATCTCATCCAGAGCGTCGTGGAACGCTGTCACTGCCAGAGAAAACCTATGTGTCTCCCTGGGTTTGGGCAATTTATTCACCAGATCCAACACAAACGTGCAATGCTTTCTCCACGTGTTATAATGAGGATCATCCCCGCCTTCATCAACCGTCTCCCACTCCCCGCAGTCAATCACCTTCAGCCGGATAGCGGGGCCGCGCTGCCACACGCACACATCCTTGTCAGTCACTTTATTCATGAGCATCTTATCAGACACACAAACCACCACATACAGAAACTGCAAGATCAACAGAAAGCTCTCGTAATTCGACAGGGATTCAACCCTGTCGTGCAAAGTTTCGCCTGCATAGGTCATCAGGATGCCAGTGAACTTCCCATCGTCCGTCTTAATTAAACACACAGGACAAGGGCTGTTCTCATAGTCCAACTTGGTGAAATTGTCCAACATATACAACTCCATGCTGGGATCCTTCTCCTGAAACAATATCTTGATAGCGTAGCGCCTGGCAGCGTCGGAAAACACAGCTCCAGTGTACCCACTGCCTATCCTCTTGAACTCCACGCCGTTCCACTTGGTCTTCCACAGCATGCTGGCAGGATCGCTCTCGTCCATGGGATGATCTTGCTTGAAAGGCAAATTCCCTGGGTTTCTGTCCGGTCTGAAGCACAGCAGGATCTGCCGCAGCACAAAGTCGGCAGGGTCTGCAATCTGAGGGTCTATCTCAATAGGCACCCGCTCATTGTATTTCTCATATTCAATCTCACATTCAACATAGCCGTCATACGTGAAATCAGCCTGCAGCTTCAAGCCTGCCTTGGTCGTCAGGTAGATGTGCCCGACCCCGTTCACCACGTGCTCGTAGTACTCCGTCAGCAGATGGTATACCTTGTCTTTCAGGCTACCCATGGCCACGCACTCTGCAAACACATTCCCAGCAATCATAAATACAACCACAAACTACTCAATATTTAGCTCAAGTCTATCTAGTCCATCTTGCAACTCACTGTACATGGCCACCTCGTCTTACGAACATTCTCAAGTCTTTCCAGCCTGTCATGCAACTCTTCTATTACAGCCATCACATTTTGTGAAGGCCTCACATTCTGCATTTCCTCCATTTGCGTTTCAATAGAAATTTTATTTTTCCTCACAACAGTAGCGTAATCATCCACGAAGTGCACGTTGCCTAGCTCGCGCTTCAGGCGCTCCAACGCTGCTTCCCTATCTCTCTCAGAGCCAAAGGGCCTGTGCTCAAACTCAGCCACTTTAAATTGCATGGCATGGCACCATTTCCTGTCGAATATGTTGCGCCTGTCATCATATGTATAAAACATCAGCCAGGATCGGCAAGCATCATAACGCATAGTAAAATATAACATGAACATCGTCCTCCTGTCATCAAAAAATAGTGACATGAAACACATATACAACATGTTATTAAACAAGTGATCAATATACCTATTACCATCAGCAATAGTCAACATCTGATCAATTTTTGATTTGGACATTACATAATAACCGTATTGATCTACATCAGTTATTCCATCCATGATATTCTCACAATTCCACTTGTAAATAATTTTCAAATACACCACAGGATCATTCAAATGTAGACTGTTGAACAGCTCAAAAACAGTCCAGAACGTGATGAACGGGCCATCAGGATACTGCAAGTCACGCAGAGGAGCCTTCTCAGCGCAATACCTGATAATCTGCTTCATCAATCTTGCGCGCCCGGTGTCGCGCCCAGGTTCCCTCAGCCTAACCCCGCTCTCCTCGCGCCTCCTGATCTCTCGCGGGCCCAAGCCTGTTTTGAACATGTTCCACGCAAGCAAAACCAAATTTTGAATAAATACAGCTTGCAACTTCAATAAATCAGCCACACAATTATACTGATTTTAAAAATGACAGTGTTGTATTTATGTTTTCGCGTGTTTTAACCCGAAGTAATCATGCTCTCTCCCACGACAGCTCCGGTGCGACGCAAGGTCCCCGGAGACCCGCTGAGAGGATTCGACGACGATTACGCGCAGCTCAACAGGTACACGCAGCAGTGCATGGAAGACAGGCACGCTAGCATGGCACTCGACCCATTCGAGCTTGATGCAGTGAGGGACGAGGAATCAGTAAAGCTGAGGAGGAAGATTATCGAGGGGTACAGAAAGAGGCTGGGATTTCCTATTAACACAATTGAAATGGACGCAAAATTTGTAAAATACAATTCAATAGACTTTGGAATCCAGCTGTCAAATGTGCTGACTGGCTACCTGATAGGGCACAAAGTAAAAATTCCTCAAGTAGATCACAAAGTGTACACTGGGTCAGGCATAATGGGGTTTGAAATATACAAGACTAACATGAATTGCAAGCCCATTGACAAAAAATACACTGATGCATTCATTGCTTCGTTTGAGGCAGCAATCATGCAGTGGCTGGACCAGTCCGAGCTGCAGAAGTTCCTGACAGGAGACAGTGTGGAGCAGAGGGGGGTGCAGGAACAAAACAGAGATCTCCTCGTGGTGCGTAGGAGCATGATAGTGGACGTGGACCACAATATACCAGTTAGTAGTGAATTGAACCAAGACGGAAAGCCTCAGCTGAAATCTGCAGGCCACACCCTGCTGTTCTTTTGGCAGGCTGTGAAGACCACAGGGGATGACTTGATAGAACACGGGGTGGCAGATAATTTGTATGACGACCATTACGAAGAGTATTACATAAACGAGGGGCTCAACATAGACTTCTACGAGCTATTTGATGAAGTCTTCAAGAACTATTGCAGGAGGCACATAGGAAGACTGGCTGACGAGATGGAGATGGTCGGCCTGCAGAACAACATTCCTGCTACTTGCATTGTGAATAAGACATACAACCTGTTTAACTTGTCTTGCTTTACACTGAACAGGCGCATGCTGATCTACTTCTCGCTGTTATACAATGTTAACAACGTAAATTTGCTAGTAGAACACGCAAAATTCGATGAGGCATACAATGATGTCTATTTGATTCACAAAAATCTATACATTCATCACATGGACCGCATGATGCAGTGGCTGCTCACCTCGCCGCTGATATGGCCCACCAGGTCGCAGAAGGGGCCGACCAAGTCGAGGCCTTGCTGCATCGTGCGGTTGTGCAGGCCTTTCGAGATGAGCGATATGACATACGTTTACAAGAGGGACAAAGAGAGGAGCAGGCTGTGCGTTGAGCTCAACGAGGAGACAGCGTGTTTGGATTTGTACAATCCCGTCCAAATGAAGGTGCTCAAGTATTGGTTCAAGTGGGACGGGCAATCAGCGTTCAGCCTCAAGGAGTACTATGATGAGCGGTGCGCGGTGCAGGCAGCCATGGACGCGCTTACCGAGCGCGTGAAAGCACTCGAGGCAAGTATGATGCTGCCTGAACATTTGTTGTCATCATAGATCATTTCATAAACCAAAAAGATAAAATTATGTTCCATCTTGCTTATTTAAGATTATACACCTTGACATCAACCAGGACTTTACAACAATGAACTCCATGAATCCACAAACAGATCAGTCAATTACTCAATTAATTGAAACAAAAAAGAAATACCCAAATCAATGGAGCAGTGGAATATGCGATTTCTCATCCCACCTCACAAAGTGCATGATTGCCGCTTTCTTACCATGCTTTCAATTCGGAGAAAATTACGAACTCATGCAAAAACTCAACATCAACACCTTGATGGACACGTTCAACTTCAAGCAAAGCAACGGGCAGCCTTACGTGCAACCCAGGACATGCGCTTGTCTCACCTATGGAGCTTTCAGTTTGCTTTCATCCATGGGAGGAACTGGCTACTGCATAGACATCTGCCTGCAGACATCCATGAGAGAGGACATCAGCGCGCACCAACAGATAGGCAGGAGCTTTTGCAATTCGTTCTGTTGCGTGTTCCTATGCCTTCCGTGCGCTCTCACCCAAGAATACAAAGAGCTTAAGGTGGCAGAGCAAATGATGGAGTCCAGCGTTAAGAAGCCTTTGATAAACTCACGCATGCAATTCAAGACGGAGGAGTTTATTCAAAGCATAAAATGAAAGCAGCAATAGCGCATAGCAGCGTGGCACACCTAGCCGATCCCCGCGCCTTCCCAGCGCTCCCCGTCGAATCATATGCAACCAAATTCTACCAATATTGAAGATGTATTTAAATTATAATACATCTTACAACTCCAGCGCAATGCAGGCCCACCCAGACATCATCCGCACACTCGCGTCACTCCACGAGCGGTGCAGCGCGCTTGAGAGCCACCTCTTGAACTCTGAGACACACCTGGGCTTCAGGAAAGATGAGAAGATATCCATATTCAGCTCAGGCGACGTCACATTCGACGTACAGCATTGGAAGAACGCAGGGCTCGCTAACGTGGGCGGGTACGAGATAAGATATCGCCCAGACACAAACATGAAGAGACTTAAGATATCCAAGATCAAGGGAGGCCAAGAAACATTTACTGGTTACTATATGACTAAGATATCCCCAGGATTCATCACAAGTGCTCACTTTGCCTTTGTGGACGAAAGGGGTAGAGAACTTGTCAAGCTTATTGGCCACCCAATTTCCCTTGAGCCCAAGGAAGAGGCCCAGTTACTGGCATTGATCCAAGGTCAATAAAGAATCCACACTGTCATCACACACAGCAGCAAGGCACACCTCGCCAATCCCCGCGCCTTCCCAGCGCTCCCCGTCGAATCTTGGCCGGGCGGGGAGGGACCACCAGGCGGCGGAGAAGGCCCGGCAGGCGGGGGCGGCGGGGACGGAGGCGGAGGATTCACATCGAAATTCCCGCCCACCAAGCTCTCCTCGCGGACTAGCACCTGCACGAGGCCTTCGCCGGCCAGCGCGACTGCCAGGTTGTCTTTGAATGTATTGGTTTCTATTTGCGCCGCAACGGCCACAGCATTGAATCCCCCTGATAACACTATGACAAATGTTATCTCCAAGCCCCCGCTCGCTGCAGACAGGAGCCTCCTAGCCGTTTGCGCTGCACCGAATATCCTGTCCGTAGTAGCAATGACCTGAAAGAAATCCAGTCCCAGCGCGAGAGCCACGGCCCGCTCGTATTTCTTTATGATATCCTCGCTCAATATGGTGTTGTTAGGCAAAGCCACGCTGAACTGGAAGGTAGCAGGGCCGCCATTCACCCATATACACAAATTGTTAACCCTCAAAAAATTGGCCCCGCAAGTCACATTGCACCTCGCAAGCCTCAGCTGAGAGCACGGCGTGCACACGCGGTCTGACAGGCTGGTGCACTCAGTGGTGGCTACATACCCAGACTCGCACGCGGATCTGCAAGCGCCGCACACGCGATCCGTCGTAGAACTACAGGCAGCTGTCTGAAAGGTGCCAGGGCCACACACTGGACGACACGCCGTCTTGTTGAATCCGTCAGGGCAATATAACTCATTGGGACAATCTTGACACACCCTATCCGCACTGGCATTGCACGCAGCACTCACAAATTGGCCAGGGGAGCACGAATATATCCAGCTGACAGAAATCCCCAAGAGCATGGGCAGCATTACCTTCCTTGAAAGTAACAAATAATCGGTAATATG
>Ga0172367_10005537_pt1 | contig 15200 bp, 17 predicted proteins | sample Lak10m_FD_114542 | JGI IMG/M metagenome (GOLD analysis project Ga0172367, IMG submission 114542) | Freshwater microbial communities from Kabuno Bay, South-Kivu, Congo - kab_022012_10m | ecosystem: Environmental > Aquatic > Freshwater > Lake | place: Democratic Republic of the Congo: South-Kivu... | reverse complement strand
ATGGATATGCTCTATAATTTGTTATCGCGGTGGGGAAGTATAACGCTCTTGGTGGAGAATAAGCTGATAAGGTTGAGCCTGTTATCACAAGCCCAGACGCAGACACAAAAGCTACCGGAGGTGCCGCTGATTCGTTTGGCATATGCATTACAGAAATTTTTTCTTGAAATGGTACATTCGGTGTTAAATTTGGCATTATTTTATTACCTTAAGCTGTTTTAATTTATTTTGTATCTGCTCTTTTATTAAATCCTGAGCTGATTTTGATGTTCTTCTTAAAATATCTACAGATCTTGGTGATCTTGGATTATCTCTTTTTTCTTTTTCATAAGGAGTTTCTGTTTCATTATCTAATAACGAATCTTCTAACTCTTTGTTTTTTTCATAAGGAACTTTTTTAATATAATCTCTCATGCTAAAAATAGATTGTCCTGGTTCTTTTCCCTGTTCTTTTATATAGTCCTTTTCTCCTGTAATAAAAGTACCGTGACTAGAAGTTGCTCCTGACTCTCCCGGTCATCTCTTTGCTTTTCCCATTGGAAATTGGCTTAATGGTTTTGCAGATTTAATGCAATTTATTCTTCTATAAACTTCTTCTATTACAGGATCGTTATTTGGATTTATGTTTGAATAAAGATCATCTGATAATATTTTATATCTTGTTTCTATAGGAATATCTTGCAATCAATTTGGAACCATTGTTTCTTCGTAAATAATAGATCATATATCTTCAACAAGATTCTCTTCTGCTCATAGCTCTAAGTTAAGATTGTCTTTTTTCTTTTTTGGAGATTTTTCTGGCAACTCACCTTTTGTAAAAGCAAAATCGTTAACCTGATCCTGATTCATTGACTCTGCTGCTTTTTTTACAGCATCTCCTACATTTTTTATTTTTCCCTGTTTATAAAGTCTCACGACATTCATAAACCTTTTTTGCTTCTGACTAGTTGCTGGCACCTTCCTCTATCTCCTCGACTTGAATTAATTGGAAATCAGGAATAGAAAAATCTCCTGATGTGTTATAATTATATAGATAGGTATATTTATAATTATTGAAAATAATCGTTTGAATCATAATTAACTCCTCATGAATTTTAATAATTCTGTTGCTTTTTCTATCTCACTATCCTTTTCAATTCCTTCTTCATCATTTTTTAGTCAATCGAACGTGATCCCAATTTTACCTTCTCTATTATAACAATTTAATCCATAATTATTTAAATCAGAAATTGTTGGTCAATAAGATTTAAATTGAGAGGAAAATATAGTAAATAATTTAATTTTGCTACCAGCAACAATCTCGTACATATCAAAATCTAAATAATGATTTTGATTATCTGCCAAAATAAATCTTTGTTTTCTGTTATTTTTGTTTGTTAAGAAAGTATATGGTTGTACCATCACAGTATCTTCTAAATATGTTCTCGCCATTCTCTCAAGAACTTTAAACTCATCCTTTTCAATTTTTACCTCTGAATCTTCTTTTTTTACCTGATCTATATTTAATCAGACTCTCTTATGCTCCATTCTAAACTCCTATAATTTTCTTTATATGACTTGGTAACAATCCTTCGTTCTTTGCTTTCTGTCCAATAAAATAATCAAACGTAGGATCTGTACAATATGTTACCGCCCAATCATTTGAATTTCTTATACTTCTTCCCATTGCCTGAACAAATGTTGTTACCATATTTGCAGAATACCACTCTGGATATTTTTCTGCTTTTGTTTTTATGTACTTATCACCTAAAAATAAGAATGGTAGTTTAACTATAATCTGCCATCTACTTAAATCGTCAAATAGATCGACACCTTCTGTCATTGACGGAGATACTATAATTGTAGGATCTTTTCTCTCATGATGGATTTTCAAAATTTCAGAAGCTGGTTGTCCTTGTTTTTGAATCAATAATCTATCATTCTTAATTGTTGATTCAATATATTCAGAAATAGCAAATGAATTTGCGTGTATAATTCCTTTATGATCCTTATGAATATCAATTATTTTTTGAAGAATAACCATCAATTTCGGTAAAGTTTTTTTGATCTCTTTATAATTCAAGCTTCCTGCGTAACTTCTTATAAATCTATGATTTTCTATTGGAAAAGGAGAGTCAACTTCTATCCATTGAGTATCCTCTTCTTTTATTCCAAGATCTCTGCATGTTTGTTTCTTACTTAAAAATGTTGCTGACATTAAGATAACTTTATCCATACCACTAAAAATATAATCATAAGCAAATTCATGAGTTGACAGAGGTTTTAGCGATATAAAGGTTCTCTTATCATCTTTCTCGTCTTTTTGGTATTGCCAGACCCACTCAAGATGAGAATAATCTAAGTATCTTTCAATTTTTGTTTTTAATTGAACAAACTTCTCCATCTCAGAAACTCTTGTTTTATAATAAGCAACATTTGATGCTTCTACATTAAAAGATTCGAGTTCATGATTAATATTTCCAATATATTTTGTGCAAACTTCTAATACCTTATTTAACCATTCCGAGTATTCTTTTAATGAATTAAGTTCTGGAATAGATACATTGGGATCTCTGAATGCTCTTCTTATTGCAAAGTTATTGATTTTTACCTCGCACATTGATACGAGTTCTTCTGATATATTATGGCCTTCGTCTACAATCAAAACCTTTCTATCATTAAAATAAGGAGATCTTTTGGTATGAACATAATATGTTGTGTTGAGCAATGCAATTTGAGCTTCGCTTGCTGCGTTCCTAGCCTTTACATAAGGGCAATGTGGGCAATCATCCTTGGACAAGAATCCCGGCCCATCAGCGCAAGTGAATCCATGTTGCGCCCCAAGAGGATTGTTACACATATAATTGTTTCTCCCCATCACCTCTTTCATTCTAAACTTATCATCAGAAAAATCTTTTGAATATTGTTTTTGAAGAATTTTTAAAGGAGTGGTAACAACTGCTTTTTTTTCCAATTCTCTTACTGCATTTCCAATTGCTACGGCCAAGGGGGATTTTCCAACACCGCACGGAAGCGCCAACACATGAAATTTTTTACTAGACCACTCTTCGGCTATTTTTTTTAAAACAATTTCTTGTTCTAATCTCATTTTTTCAAATGGAAAATGTTTCTTCAATAAATCGAAAGTCATTTGATTCATTTCATTCCTTAATTATTTATTTCTTCCAATATTTTTTTTATTCTATCTTTTATTTCTTGAATTTGTGTTACTACATTAACATTTTCTTCATAATGCCAATCTTCTAGTACTGTAACTAGATTTTCTATTTCATTTTTTAAATAATAATATTTTTCTTCTATTGTTCAGAATTTTCTAGTAACCACGATCTTGTCTCCCAAAATTTTCAATATGCTTTACCATAAATGCCATATGCACATCATCAGAATCATACCCAAGTAATATAGCAAATTGATAAATAAAATGCAACATATCAACAATTTCATCAAGAAGATTTTCTTTCTTTTCTTCATTCATATACCAAAGATCTTCTGTCTTATATTTCTTCCAATGTTTCCAATCCAATTCTCTGAGCATTTCTACATTCTCTTCAAAGATGGCATCAATGGTTTGTCTTAATAAAAACTTTCTCTTTTCCAACTCTATTGGATTTCCGGCTTCATCGTGACTGTTTAATAACCAAGTTGGATTATGACCTAACTTCTTCATCAAAGCTTTCATCATAAGAAACTGACTATAAAATTGATCCATTCCTTTTGTGTTCTCTTTTAGATTTTCAATTTCTTTCTTATAAATTTCATAACGATCTTTTACTTCTACTTTTTTATTATCCATATTATATCTCCCTTTCGGCTTTTTCTTTTTCTCGCAAAATAGAATAAATAACACCATAAATCTCTTCAGCAACATCGTTTCAGTCCATGTCCAAAATAGATTTTACTTCATCATAGGAAGCGTTATCCAATAAATCATATGCAAAATTCTCAAAATTTTCACACAATTCCATTTGAAATTCTTGTCTAGTCATTTTTAATCCTCCTTTAATTTACAACAATTAAATCGTCAATATATTCAAAATGAAACCCTTCTGTTTCTTTTCCCCTTTTCATTCTTCATATTAATGTATCATAACAACACTTAAAATTCATTTTCTCTACCGCTTCTCGTGCGTTCATAAAAACTTCGCCCGTTTCTATGCATTTAATATGTCTACTTTTCTTTCACTTAGTTTCATATGAAATCGGCGGTCTATTTTTTTGCGAATTTATCATTTTTTTTCTTGTATCTTCTGATACTACCCTTCCCTTTCCCGCTTTTGATATTTTTAATTTTGCTTCGTCTGTGTGAGATTTTCCTAAAATTCAAGGAATTTGACCTTTATGACCATCGCTTACTTTTTTTCTAAATTCTTCTGTCATTTTCTTACCCTTATTCCATCCAGGTCTACCCATTACTATTTTTCTCATTTTTTCTCCAAATTCAGGAGGATATTTATAGCCAGTTTTCGCTTGGCTAATTTTTTTTCTAGTTTCCTCACTAACTATTCTTGTTTTGCCAAATCCCCCTGGTGATATGTTATATCCAATTAATTTATTTGTGGCGCTTAATGCCTCTATTCAAAAAATTTCTCTTTGATCCAAAATCTCTCAATCAAAAACCTCTTCCAATGTCTCTTTTGAAAAAGCAGATAATCCATATTTACTTATAGCTCTTTTTATTCAAAATCCAGAACCATAATAATTATCTTTTTTTTCTCTTATTGTCTGCCCTACATAAATCTTTCCATTGATAAGATTGGTTGTTTTGTAAATAATTCCAGTAATGCTTTGATTATCCATTTTGAAGATCTCCTGTTTAGATATGTTTGATAAGTAAATCATAAGTAATCTTACTTAAACAGGTTTCAGAAAAGAGGATCAGTCTCTGTCCTTATGATTCTACTTATTATATAGTTTTAATTGACCATTATAATATCATCAATATTATAAGAATTCTGTTTTCACGTATTTTCGTGTGCAAAAATTAGTATAGTTCCATATTTACGAATGTTTTTTAATACATTTTCGCCAATATGCTTAAATTGCTTTTCCCAAATAAACAAATCAATTGTCTCGTCTTTTATAATAGAACTCATTTTTATGGTATAATATCTTGTTTGATTCTTTGATAACTTGTTTTCTACCTCCAAAACAATTCCTGCATCAACATAATATTGCATATAGTTTTTATCTTTTCTGATTGTTTTAACTTTTTCAATCAAATGTGATGCTGGATTATCAGATAATGAAATTCCTAGAGCTTCCTGCTCTGCTTGCCAAAAGAACAAGTTTCCTGTTCCATTATCCTTTTGATCCTTTTCCATAGCCTCCTGAATTGTCATTGGACGATATTTAGATCTCTTTCCCGTTGATGATTCCTCTATCCTATATTCTTTATCTTTTTCAATTAAGATCTGCGCCCTAACTTCTTCTTTTGTTCCAAGAATATCAAGCATTCCAATATTTGCCAAAGTCAAAAGAGTCTTTATTGTGATTGCTCTAAATTTATTTGCTTGAGCCAAATCTACAATATCTTTAACAGATTCTATTTTTGCATTTTGGAATACATCTGATTTTAATGCATCCGTTGCCTTTTCTCCAATACCCTTAATATCATTCATTCCAATATAAATAGTTCCTTCTTTTGAATCATTGTTGTTTGGTTTAAATGTATAAGAAGAATTTATATTATCGATTCTAGGAACTCTGAATGTATAATTTAGACCTCTTTCTTTTGCTTGTTTCATAATCAAAGGAAGTTCTTTAATTGGATCAGAAGTCTCATTTAGAACTGCTGCGTACCAAAATCCGGGATAATAAGTATTAAAGAATTGTGTTTGAACTGCGAGTATAGAATAATTCACGGAATGGCTACAGTTAAATGAATATTCAGAAAACTGTTCAAGCATTATCCAAAACTCTTCAAGTTCTTTCTTTTCGATACCTTTCTCAATACCTTTTTCTACAAACTGAGCATGAAATTCTTTTTCTAATTTTGCATGTTTTTCTGGATTGGCTAGTTTTACGACCTTTCCGTCCTTTAAAAACTTTCTGAAGTTGTTTAACTGCTTTGGCGAAAAATCTCCAATTGCTTGACCAACTTTCATAGCACTCTCTTCATAAACAAGAACTCCGTAAGATATTTCTAAATGTTCAGAAATTATACTCCATAATTTTTCACTATAATTTCTTTTTACCGAATTTATATCTTGTTTTGCTGCTATTAAGAGTTCATGAAGTCCCCCAGCCAAAGGCCCAGGTCGAAAAGCAGCATTACATAATGACAAATCTTCTACTTTATCAACTTTCATTCTTTTCAATAACTCAACCATTCCGTCTGACGAGAATTGAAAAATTCCTTGAGTGTATCCTTTTCTGAAATTCTCAAATATGTTATTATCATTTAAGTTCATAAACTCAGGATCTATATTTTTTAAAATATCCTCTTTTGGAATATTTAATGATTTTGATATAGTATCAACACATCTGTGCATCATCCTTAGATTTGCCAACCCAAGCATATCAAACTTAATCTGACCTATTGATTCAAGCTCTTTGATTGCTCCAGATTCACTAAAAGCTGATGCATATGGAGCGACATCATTATCCATTAATGGAACAAGAGGAATAATATTTTCATTTTTTTCAGTAATAATTAATCCACCAGCATGTACGGAGATTCCGCTTAAATTTTTATATAGCGATCTCATAATTTCTCTTAAAGAAATATCTCTATGCACCAACTCATAATTTTCTATTTGCTCACTTACAAAAGGATCTTCTAAAAACTCTTCTAGTGTAAGCTTTAATACATTATAGTTAGCATCAAGATGTTTTGAAATGGCATCAGATGACTCAATCGCTCCGTCTGGATTTGGATAGCAAATATCTAATGTTTTCCATACATATTTCATTAAGTTTTTTACAGCAAGTGTCGCTTTGTTTGAGATAAGCAAAACTTCATGATTTGGAAAACAGTACTGAAAAATGTCATAAGCAGCTTTACGATCTTCACAATCTGTATCAATGTCTGGTGCGGTATCTCTGTCTGGTGACAAAAACCTTTCTGACATCAATCCATATTTAATAGGATCTACTTTTGTTATTCCAAGAAGATAGTTGATAAGAAAACTTGAGCTTGATCCCCTCCCCACTCCAGTCCAAACATCTCTTTTTTCAAATTCCGAGAGTGTTTTCTTTAATGCCAAGAAGTATGGAGCAAAATTCTTCTCTTTAATAACTTCATATTCCTTCTTTAATACCTCAACATATTTCTTGGGATCATCTATCTTATCTTTAATTTTCATCAATCCATTTTTACACTCAGTCAGAAGAATTTCGTTTGTATCTCCATCAAAATATTCTTTAACAACATCTAAGTCCTGAACTTTGTTTAAAGAAAATGGTTCGATGCTATCAGCTATTTTAATTGTATTATCGCAAGACTCGGCGAATATATTTTCTGGAATAATTAAGTTATGTTCATATTCATAATATTCATGTAACATCTGTTCATTTGTTCTGAGATAGATATCCATTTGCTCTTCAGTATTTCTCTTCTCTTGATTTAGATGTCTAAACATTGAGAGAGAAACTTTCCAGTTCATTGCCATCATGATATCTCTTAAGATACCTTGCTCTTTTCTTAAATAATGAGCATCGCTTGTTACAATAGCTTTTTGATTTGGAAGTTTAGACATTATTTTACATTGAATTTCGTTCATCTTTTTTTGCTCAGAGCAATTAAGAACTTGAAACTCAAAATAATAATCATCTTTAAATAATTCTCTTAAGAAACCAACTCTGTTTACCGTTTCCTTTAGATCATCGCCAAAAGTATATGGATGTATTGCGTAGGAACCAAGACAAGCGTTCGAAACGATCCAGTTGCCATTATTCCACTTGCTCAATAATTCGGGCGTTATAAGGACATACCAACGTTTAATTCTACTAACATAGACCATTCCATTACGAATAGCCTCATTGTTCATACCAATCAAATCCTTATAACCTTGTAAATTTTTGCAAAGAATGACTAAATGATATCTTTGAGGAGCATCTCCTCCTGTTAAATAACTTTGCCAAATGGATTCTGTTGTCATATAAATTTCACAACCAACAATCGGCTTGATGTTATTTTTATTACAAGTGTCAATAAAGTCCAGTGTCCCAGAAAAAATTCCATGCTCTGTAGCGGCCATAGCGGGATATGTATTGTTTTCTTTAATAAAATCACAATAATCCTGATATTTTGAGACCCCATCCATTAAACTGTACATACTGTGCTGATGGAGGTTAATATAATTTATCTTATCTAACATTTTATTCTCCGTTTATAACTTCAAATTCTCTTTTTGTTCTTTCCAATATATTTTCTACGGTTCCATCTAACTGAATTGTATTCTTGAGCAGCAATATAGCAAATGTGGTTGTAACTGCCAAGTCCCCGAAAGACAACGTGTTGTCCGATTGTAAAAAAGACGAGCAATGCTCTCTCAAGCATTGCTCATATAATTCTACTATTTTATTTTTATCTTCCAATGACATCAATATACTTCTTTTCTACTGCCTTTTTTACTCTAAAATCATGAAATTGTCTTTCTTCTGCAAACTTATTAAAATTTGCCTCTGCTTCAGTTGGAGAAAGAGCATTGACCAAATACGTTTCTTTAACTGTCTTGATCTTTCCATCATCTGATTCAATTTCAAATTCAACATTTACATCATACCATTCAAAAGTCTTCATAATTAACTCTCCTTGTTTAAAATTTTATAATGCTCTTTTGCATCCTTTGCAAACTGTAATAATTCTTCAAGTCCTCTTAAATCGATTCAAGAAATATCTCATGCCAATTGAGTAATTTTGCTCACAACAACGGAAGCATATCTTCTATCATCAACATCATAAGCAGAATGATCCATAATTATTCTCCTGTGATTGATTTAATTTTTTTTATTAACCCTGGATTTCTTCTTTGCATTCTATAATAAAGATCTGTTGACACCATTTCTTTATCTCCAGTTCCTGTTTCATATAATATCGAAGCATCTGCGTTCAATTTAAAAACAAACAATGATCCTTTTTGTTTTCCATACTTAATATCAAAAGAAATATCTTCCATTAATTTAAAAGCATCTGTTCAATGAATATCTGATTTTTTAATTTCGAAGTCCGTATCTATTCCTTTTATTAACAAATCCATTAATTACCTCCGTTTAAGAGATCTTTTAATTTAGCTTTTTCGTCTTTTGTAATTTTTGCTTTAGTTCCTTTTCCATGTCCCGACAATTCTCTTACTCTATCCTCTCCTACCTCAGATATTGCAATTTTATTATATGCCGTATCAAAGACTCCCTCAAAGAAAATTCCATCTTGACCCAATCTTGATTTTGCTAAGTAAAACGTAGCCTCATTTTGCAATTTCTGAATTGGTGTTCTTGTTTGACCTATCACAACATCTGCTACCATTGCTTTATTAAATGACTCCGCGAAATCTTCAATTGAAATGTATTCTTTTGACAGAGAATTTCTATTACTCTGGCTTGCGCTTCAACATGGAATTTCTGATTCTCCCGCTCATTGTCTTAACTCTTCGTAAATAGATTCTACCGCATGTCTTTTTTCATCTGAATAATTTGTAGGCTTTATAAGATCTCCATAATCAACTACCACAAGATCTGCTTTAAATCCTGTTGCCATCAGCCTATTTGTGTACGCTTTTAATTGTGCCACAGTCTTTGATTTTGTAGGAAATCTTCTTATAATTAGATTACCCATGCCGTTTCTTTTTTCATTAAGAGTCTTTTTTACGAGATCTCTCTCGTTTATAATTTGATCTACCTTAAATCCAGAAAAATAAGCATCCGCTCTAAGTCCAAGATTTAATTGTGACAATTCCAACGAATAATATATTACATTTTTCCCATCAGAAACGCCTCCACATGCAATATTTATTAAGCTATACGATTTTCCGTAGCCAGGTGGTGCGATTAAAATACCCAATTCTCCCGCTCCTAATCCTCCATGCAAAACTTCATCTAAAGCTTTCCATCCAGTAGGAACAATACCTTTTCTAACATTCTCAACTCTATCATCAAAATCATCTCAATAATTATGATCTAAATTATGATCTAAATCTATCTTTTTTATAGCGTTCATCATATCAGCTTCGATACCTTCATAATCATGAACTTTTAGTTTCTGAGTTGATGTTATAATATAACTTTTTAATGTTTGATGTCTACAGAATAATATTGTTTCATCCTTGATATATTGCATATCAACATAATCTATTTCTTTAATTTCTTCTGTTAATTTGATCATAGACTCTTTTGAGTCCATATCTTTGATATGTGAAAATACAGATTCTAACGTTTCATATGATGGTATCGAATGATATTTTTCAAAATGACTAAATAACACTTTATATAAAAGCTTATACCTATCTTCTACAAAGTAATCTGGATTTAGTACGCTTGATATGGTGATGAAAAATGTTCTGTCTTCTATTAATAATTTAAATAACTTTTTTAAGAAAGGCGTTCCATAATCTTTAAGCGATTGAACCATTTATATTTAACTCCTTTAAACTTTTCTTCATTTGTTTTCTTACTATAAACTCGTTTAATGACATAGATATAGTAGATAACATTTTTGTACTAAATTTTGGAAATCCAGAATGAACACTTTCCATGATTGAAGAAAACTCTCTCTCGGAAAATTCATAATCATAATCGGAATTTAAGATTCTTGTTATGTTTGATAAGCCGTTTAATGAGAGAGACGAGTCAAGCTGAATTATTTTATGATAGATTCAGATTTGATTTTCATCGTATGGTTTTTTTATAACCGTAAGCCTTTCTCTTACTTCATCTCATGTCCATTCTTTATCAGAATCTAAGATATCTGCAAAAAGTTTTTGACAAGTTTTAACTCCAACTCCCTTTATTCCATGAATATTATCTCCCTCATCACCATGAATTGCTTTAAATCAAACATAATTCTTTGGATTCTTTATTAAATACGATTCATGAAAAGTTTTTTGAGTAAATAATTTATTTTTTTGTGCGTTTCAAATAAATACTCGATCATTTATTAATTGTAAATAGTCTTGATCGGATGATACGAGTATTGTTGCCGAGTGTTGATCGTTAGTATAGTAATATCGCGACAATAAAGCAATAGAGTCGTCAGCTTCAAGATGATCTATTTTCAACTGCCTAACAGGAAGAGCTTTACCAACTTCATATTCAAACAATTGCATTCCTTCCAAAACCTTCTTTACGCTATCTTTTTTTCTTAATTCTTCTCTGTTTGCTTTATATTCTGGATACAGCTTACACCTTTCTTTTCTCGAATCCAAACCCTCTCATGCTATAAAAACTTCGTCTGGTTTTAATTTTACTATTAGCTTGCAGATATAGTTTAACATAGAAACAAGAGGTGGATATGTTGGATTTGGGATTGATAGATATCTAAAAGCCATATTAGAACCATCAATAGCAAGAATTTTTTTATTCTCCATCTTTTTCTTCTTCTTTTGTAACTAAAGAATCTAATCCAAGAAGATCTTTTATATTTTGAGATTTAATTTTATCACTCATCACCTGATCCTGATCCATACTGTATCAATCGCCCTTTTCGTATGTGGCCTCAATTGATTTAATACAATAATCTCTTAGGTCTTGATTTTCTTGATAAACTTGTTTAAAATCATCTGCTTTAAAAGCATATTCTTTTCCATTATCTAAGACTATTTTATTTCCCTTTGATCCGGCAGGAAGAACTTTTTTGATAGCTTTTAATGCCTCAAATATAGCACCTTCATTTTGCAATCCGGTTTTAAAATCTAAGTCTACCTTAATTTCTTTTCCATGAGCAGTATATCTAGATTTCTTTGTAACAATTCTTAATTTTTGTCCCGTAATCATTTTTTCTGTTTTTAGCAATGATGATTTATAAACTCTAAGAGTAATTTGTGACCAAAAATCCTGAGCTACTGCCGTAGGAACCATCCAATCATCGTCATACATATTAGCTTTCTTGAGATTTGCTCTAAGTTGATTTAACATTATTACCGTGATATTATGTTGTGCCAAATATCTTGACAACTTCCTCAAGACTTCCCCTAGCAACTTAGCTTTTCGTCCGTAATTTGAAGCGCCAATCTCATCATCTGATTCTATTTCATCTTCTGTCATCATTGCCGTAATAGAGTCAATTACAATCACTGCATGAGGAATATTCTCTTCTATAACTTTTTTTACAAAGATTCCTATAATTTGGAAAATCTTCTCTAGAGTTTCGACATATGGAACAAGAACAACTCCCTCTCTTGGAATCTTAATAGCTTCAGCAAATTCCTCTGTAATAGCTTTTTCGATGTCAAAATAAAGCACAATACCACCTTTTCTAATACAATCAGAAGCTATATTTCACCCAATAAAACTTTTTCCACCACCAGACTCGCCATCTATTTTAATATATCTGCCAGCAGGAACTCCTCCGTTATTATCTCCTTCTCCAAAACTTCCTCTCATAATAATATCAAGCATAGGAATTCCGGTAGAAAATCATTGCTTAATTTCTAAAGGATTCTCTTCTCCAAAATTAAATGCTATATCACCCATTTTCATAAGCTTATTTATGTCTTGAGTGATGGAGGCAATAGTTTTGCTATTGCCTCCCTCGTTCTTCTTTATCATTTATGCCTCTTAATTTAAGTCGCCAAGAAGATTCTCTAACTCGTCACCAAGATTATTAATATCAAATTCTGGTTCTTTCTTCTGAGATTTTTGCTTCTTTGGTTGAGGAGCTTCTTCTGGTTGTTGTGTGCTAATTGTATCAGACGACTCTTGTGTTTCTTCTGCTGCCTCATCCTCGTCATGTCCGTCAATGAAGTTCTTTACAGCCTCTTCAATATCGGTAGCAGTAGATTGTGGGAACAAAGACTCAATTTTTGGAGTAGCTTCTAGTAAGGTCATAATTTCAGAAATATTTGGAATTACTGGTTGAGGTTTAGTAAACATCTGAAAGTCTATTTCAACCTTTGTCTTTGCATATTCGCTCTTTCCGCCCTTTGGTGCAGGTGTATGAGTTATAATAATGTCACAACCTTCTTTTACGTTGGTGATCTTTCCATTTGTATTTTTTAACAAACCCAAGATCTCTTCATATACCGTCTTAGAGAAGTCCCAAATCTTAACTCCCTCATCCTCTTTTCCTCTAACAATAACAGGAGCAAACCATCTTTCTTGCGCCCTAAGCTCTTTGGCTAACTTTGCAAAAGAAGGATTGTCTTTTCCCTCAATAGCAATTTTCTTTGATGCATCACACGCTGGGCATGGTTTGCCTTCATTAGATAGACATCAGGAAAATTTTCCTAACTTATAGTGAAAATTTAATATGGTAATTGGGAAATCTAATCTGTGGATGTATGGAAGCAATCTAATCTTTGTCTGACCTGCTGTTGGCTTTCATCTTGCTTTTTGATTATTTGCTACGGCAGAAATTTTCTCAAGCTCTTTTTCTACCTTATCAAAATCAATCTGTGCATTCATGATGTCGTTAATGTTCATTTTACATTCTCCTTAGTTGTTTGTTGTTTGTTGTTTGTTGTTTGAAATTTGATGTTAAAAACTGTTTTACGTTACTTATGGTTATTATTAATTTTATTTTCAGCCTTTCATTAACAGCAATATAGCTATTCTCATCAATATTGTCAAGAGGTATTGAGAAAAAATTCAAGTTTGGTAAATTTATATGAATTTTATTATCATAAATTATGGACTTTATATCATCAAAATTAAAATTCATAAAATAAATCAAAGAATTTTCAAACTCACTAAGTTTGTAGCCACCTGATAATTCGAAAGATAAAACCAAAATAACATTTTCTTTTCTACCGTATCTATCAACATTTCCAGCTTCATTTAATATTATTCTCATTCCATGATAATATTTTTTAGTATCTCTTAGAACCAAAAAGACTTCTTCTTCTTTTATACCACCTCCTTCGCAAAATTTACAGTCTTTTTCAAACCCACAATCACAGAATGATTTTTTAAAAAACGAAACTTCTAAAGGTTCTCCATAAACAATTTGTCTTACACTCATTTTAGTTTCTATAATATTTGTCTTTAAATTTGTATCAGAATAAGAATTACAAACATCGTATTTGATTCGTAAATCTTGATCATTTAAATTTTTAAAAGCTCTCTCTATAATTTTAAATGATTCGTCAGATCCTCCTTTATCAGGATGATTTTCTTTCGCTTTTTTTCTATAAGCTTTTTTTATATCAAATCAATAACAATTGCTTTTTAATCCAAGTACAGCATAATAGTTCTCTGAATTCATAACTACCCCTATCATTTCTTACAATATAGCAATTCTACATCTTAGAGTCAAGTGATTTTGATGCTTTTCTCTGTTTTATTTTTTCTGGATATCTTTCTGTTGACTCTAACACTCTTATTCTTAAATTTAAAATCTGAGGAGGTGCTGGTTGATCATATATTGTGTTTTTTTCTGTTCATAACTCTATTGATTTTTGCGACAAAATTCATGATATAATATTTTTTGATATATCTTGATCTGATATATTAAAATCACAATATAACTTATACACATTTATTGTTTTTGATGGATAAATTTGCGGTTTTCTCGTATTTTCTGCCGAATATTTATCATCAAAAACCACGTCTTTTAACAAATATGTAAAATATGTTTCAAAATCCACGTTGTTTTGTAGTAATTTATAAGCATACGAGGCAAAAGGAATTGATATAATATTATTACCCTGATTATTTTTGACATTATCATAAATTCATTTTTCTACCAATTTATAATTATTTAGCGGATCTTTTTTAAATTCATTTATAATCTTTGTCAACTCATCCTCTACTATTTTTCTTACATTCTCGTAATTTATTTTTTTATTTTCAGAATATCCAGATCTTTCTACTGTAAAAACAGGAGAGATAGGATTTTCTTCATAATATCAATCAATTGCTCCTATATCACTATTTGTTCTTTCTAAATTATAAAAATCATAATCCGTTAATTTAGTTCCATAATCAATACATGGAGAATCTGATCTTAAATTATAAACATTGTTATTTGGATCAACAAATAATGGATTTGTTAGATTAAGATTATATGATGCACTCATTGACAATGTATTATCTTCAGATAAATTGTT
>Ga0172367_10005534_pt1 | contig 15212 bp, 9 predicted proteins | sample Lak10m_FD_114542 | JGI IMG/M metagenome (GOLD analysis project Ga0172367, IMG submission 114542) | Freshwater microbial communities from Kabuno Bay, South-Kivu, Congo - kab_022012_10m | ecosystem: Environmental > Aquatic > Freshwater > Lake | place: Democratic Republic of the Congo: South-Kivu... | reverse complement strand
CATTTAGTTCGGTGCTTCCTCCTCCTACATCGATGTGCATATACGTTCCGTCGCCCAAGAAAGGGGCGATGGCTTTGCTCAGTATTTCCGCTTCATCGTAGCCGCTAATAGTTTTGATCTGAAGTCCGTATCGTTGGTTGATAGTACCAATGATTTCTTCGGCATTGGCTGCCTCTCGCATGGCAGAGGTCGCCACCCCCACAAAGCCGTCCACCTCGTACAAATCGAGCAACAACTGGAAGGTGTGCATCAGTTTTTCAAACCGGCGCTGGGTATTTTTTGAAATCGCCCCATTTTTGAATACATCTGCTCCCAGGCGGAGCGGAAAACGGATGTATTCCAACTTCTTAAAGCTGAGCGTGTCATTGGTTCGGATAACGCGGATGACCTGGAAGCGAATGGCGTTGGATCCGATGTCGATGGCGGCGAGTTTCATGTGGTGCGGCAAATTTGGAGCGCAAATATAGTGAAATTGCCGGTAGAATCTGCCCGGGATTATTATTGGCGTTTGCTGGCTTTCAGCGCGTACACCATGGGAATCTTACCTTCTAGGCCCGGTATCTGAAACCGTCCCGGTGCTATTTCTACGACTTTTGGGAAGCAGGGGTAAGGCGAATAGTCCAGCTCCCGGAAGGCCTGGATTTCCAGCCCCGCCTCGAGGAGCGCACCCAGTACTTCGCCCAGGTCGTGATTCCAGGAAAACGACTTCCCCTTGATAGGCGCCTCATAATCAGCATAGGTGCCTTCTATATCTTCCTCAATGACGTGCTTGTTGAAATAGGAGTACGCGACGGACTCAAAAAAATTATCGAACATCCATACTACGGGATGAAACTCGACGAGGTGGAGGGTGCCTCCCGGTTTTAAATGCCGGGCAATCAGGGCTGCCCAGGGCTTCAAATCGGGAAGCCAGGGCAGCGCGCCGTAGGAGGTAAAAATGAGATCGAATACCTCCTCTTCTAAGTGGCTGCTCAGGTCGTATAGATTGCAGCAGATAAAGCGAGCCGGAGTTTGTAGCTCCTCCGATAATTGGCGAGCCTGCCGGATGGCTTTATCCGAAATATCCACTCCCGTCACGTTGGCTCCCATTCGCGCCAGTGATAGCGAATCCTGCCCGAAATGGCATTGCAGATGGAGCAACTGCTGTCCGTCGATGGACCCCAGTTGCTCCAGCTCAATGGATTTCAGCGAACTGATACCTTTCCGGAAGGTGGGCATGTCATAGAATTCGGATTGGACGTGTACCTCCGTTTTATCGTTCCACAACTGTTTATTGGCTTCAAAAAAGGTATCGTTCATCATTATTTGATTTGAAGGGTGCTGTTTGTCTGGGTATCGCCCTTTTTGAATACGAGCTTATACCCGCCTTTGTATAGGTAGGTCTTGCCATTACCCGCCGGTTTCAGCCGAAGCGGTTTCTCGTCCTCCTTGAGTTTGGCGTTGTTGCTTTCCTCTATCAAGGTACTTTTGCTCGCTTCCATTTCCAGGTTGTACGACAGGTAATTGAGGCCTGCTGTACATGCCCTGCTAAATTGATATAGCTCGTTGCCCTTTTCATCCTGCACGCTGACTTGCACCTCCCCAGCCTCTTTGAGGAACAGGGGTAGTTCAACCGCAGGTTCCTGTGCGGTCATCCAATCGGCATACGCAGTACCCCAACGCGGAGAGTATCGAACGTCTTCAGGTTTGAATGCAAACAGGGGATTTCCCATGATTTTTTCGTTGAGCTGCTGCATTTCACGGACACTGGCTACATACAGAGAGCGGCCATGCGTGCCAACTACCAGCTCTTTTTCGCGCGCCTGCACGACGACATCGTGGACGGCTACCGCAGGGAGGCCGTTTTGCATTCGCATGAACGACTGTCCGCGGTTGAGGCTCACGTATAGTCCGTGGTCGCTGCCTACATATAGCATATCCGGATTGGCAGGGTCTTCTTTTACCACGTTGAGCGGTTCGGCAGGCAGGTCTTTGCCGATAGCCATCCAGTGCTGGCCATAATCTTGGGATACGTACAAGTGGGCGTTGAAGTCGTCGGAGCGATAGCCATTCAACACGGCATATACCCGTCCGTCTTCAAAGGCAGACGCCTGGATACGGGCTACCCATAAATGTTGGGGCAACTGGTCGCTGATGCGCTGCCAGGAAGCGCCGGCGTCTTTGCTGATGTGGATGAGTCCATCATCGCTGCCGGCATAGAGCAGTCCAAATTTTCTGGGCGATTCGTGGAAGGTGCTGATGGTGCCAAATGGGACATCCCCTTTGATGCCGCCCTTTGTCAAATCGCCGGAGATGGTTTCGAATTGGTCGCCCCGGTTGAGGGAGCGATGCACTTTGTTGGAGCACATATACAGGATATCCTGGTTGTGCTGGCTCAGGTGTACGGGCGTTTGCCAGTTCCAGCGCAGTGGGCGCTCCCCGAGTGCATGCCTCGGGGTGATGGGCTTGCGCTCTCCGGTTTTGGTGTTTATGCGGGAGTAGAACCCAAACTGGGAGCCGGTATATACCGTGGCGTTGTCTCGGGTATCGATGGCAACTTGCATCCCATCGCCGCCGTATAGGGAGCGATAGGGATAATGGCCATTGCTGCGCCAGCCATCGCCTGCGCGATAATTGCTGGGGCCCATCCAAACGCCGTTGTCCTGAAGGCCGCCATAGACATTATACGGCTGCGCCATATCGACGGCCACGTAGTAGAATTGGCCAACCGCCGGGGAGTTGCAGTGGGTCCAGTGCTCGCCATCGTCGTAGGAAATGTTGAGGCCACCGTCATTGCCCAGCATAATATGGCCAGGCCGACGGGGGTTAATCCAGAGGGAGTGGTGGTCGGAGTGTACGTTATCCCCATCAATAGAGCGGAAGGTTTTGCCTCCGTCGTCGGAGCGGACAACGGGTACGCCCATCACAAATATTTTGGATGGATTGCCGGGTGCTACCCGGATTTGGGCAAAATAATACCCGTATGAGCTGAAGACATCGTCTATATATCCGGCGTGCGTTTTTTTCCAGGTTCTACCTTCGTCGTCGGAGCGATAGACTTCGAGGCCGACTACGGGGGTGTCGAAGAGGAGCGAGTTGGCATCTTCGGTGTATTCCACCAGGGCCTTTGGAGTTACCTGGTCGCTGCGGACCAGGTCGAGTACCTTATCTGCTGTATATTCTGCACTAAAACCATTCGCTTGCAGAAAATCCCGTATCTGGTATTTTTTTAGATTCAGGAAATCGGTTTTGCTCATTGCCCGCACGGTCTCTTTGTCGGGCACGTCCGTGTTTTCGGATGGAGTCGCGGGGCGGCGGTTATAGTTGTCGAGAGCGGCAAAAAGCACGGGTTTCCCATTTACGCGGGTCATGGAAAGGCCGATTCGGCCGGTGCCTTCTCCCTGAGGGAACCCGGAGGCTCCCTGGTTGAGCCGCTGCCAGGTTTTTCCGCCATCCGTACTTTTATAGATACCGGAGCCGGCTCCTGATTCTACAAAATCCCAGGCGCGGCGGGTGCGATGCCAGGTGGCAGCATATAGGATATTGGGATTTTGAGGATCCGCCATGAGGTCCACCGCGCCGGTATTGTCATCTACAAAGAGTACTTTTTTCCAGGTTTTCCCCCCGACGGTGGTTTTGAAGATACCGCGTTCCGGGTTGGCGGAGGATAGGTGTCCGAGGGCAGCAACCCATGCTGTATTGGGGTCTTTGGGGTGGAGTACAATCCGACCGATGTGGTGGGTTTCTTCCAGTCCAAGGTGTTGCCAGGTTTTTCCGCCGTCGGTGCTTTTATATACCCCTGCGCCGGCATAAGAAGAGCGGCTGGAGTTGACTTCTCCGGTACCCACCCAGATGGTGTTGCGCGTCCAGTCCACGGCAATATCGCCAATAGTCATGACCATTTCCTTGTCGAACAACGGTTGGAATGATTGGCCATTATTGGTCGATTTCCATAAGCCACCGGAAGCATACGCTACGAAAAAATGGGTGGGATCCAGCTCGTTGACGTCCATGTCCACGATACGACCACCCATAACGCTGGGGCCGATCGACCGAAAGGCTACCCCTTGTACCAAGGACTTTTTCTCCAGGTCCTGGCGCCTGGCGAAACCGTCCATCCGCGCAGAAGCAGGGGTAGGGGCTGTTTGTTGAGCCAAGGCAGTGCCGCCCCACAGACAGGCGGCCAACATGATAATCCATTTCATAGGTAAGTGTTTTTCCTGTTAATGGCTAAAATTAAAAAAAATAGACCATCTGGTCTGAAGTGGGATAAATTTGATTTTTTCTATCTTTCTTTATATTGTTATCTTTGAAAGCAGCCGAATTAAAAAATAAACCTAAAATCTGACGAGTATGCCAAATGAAAATAAGGCACCTAATGTAAATGCCAAATCGAAAGAGCAGAACACCTATGATGCCATCGTCGTCGGCAGCGGTATCAGCGGAGGCTGGGCAGCTAAGGAGCTGACGGAAAAAGGATTGAAGGTGCTCATGCTGGAGCGAGGGCCTGCCCATGAGCATGTCAAGGATTATACTTTTGCTACCAAACAACCGTGGGAGCTGGAACACCATGGCCGAACCACCCGGGAGCAGCGGGAAAAATATCCGGTTATCCACAGAGGCTGGGCGGCATACGAGGGAGTCATGGATGCCTGGGTGAATGAAGAAGATTGTCCATACACGGAAATAAAACCTTTTACTTGGTGGCGTTCCTATCGCATGGGCGGGCGGAGTATTCTGTGGGGGCGGCAGAGTTATCGTTGGAGCGATTTGGATTTTGAGGCAAACAGCAAAGATGGGTTCGGCGTGGACTGGCCCATTCGTTATCGGGATATCGCCCCCTGGTATGATTATGTGGAGCGGTTTGCAGGTATCAGTGGCAGCCTGGAAGGAATCCCCCATTTGCCCGACGGTCAATTTTTGCCCCCGATGGAGTTGAATTGCGTAGAAAAGGACGCGGCAGCACGTATCCGCGCGCAGTTCAAAGGTGCCCGGCACCTGATTATCGGTCGGGTTGCCAATATCACAGAGCCACTTCCCGGCCGCACCAATTGTCAGTATCGGAATCGGTGCTGGGAAGGGTGTCCATTTGGCGGTTACTTCAGCACGCAGTCTTCTACTTTACCGGCGGCTATAGCAACCGGTAACCTGACGGTTCGCCCGGATTCCATTGTTACTCGGGTACTATACGATAAAGACAGCGGTAAAGCATCCGGCGTCGAGGTGCTGGATGCTCAGAACAACCAGACGTATGCGTTCAATAGCAAAATTGTGTTCCTCTGCGCTTCTGCGCTCAACTCGACCTGGGTGTTGTTTAATTCTGCGACCGATATCTGGCAGGGCGGCCTGGGAAGCAGCTCAGGTGAATTGGGGCATAATGTAATGGATCACCACTACAACCTGGGGGCCTCCGGAAAAATAGAAGGCTATGAAGACAAATATGTGTACGGCCGTCGGCCAAATGGATTCTATATCCCGCGTTTCGTCAACCTGAATGGCGATAAGCGCAACTACCTTCGTGGATTCGGGTATCAGGGTGGTGCAGGAAGGGAAGGCTGGGGCAGAGAAATTGCTGAAATGCGCATCGGCGCCGCATTCAAGGATGCGATTACCGAGCCGGGTTCCTGGACACTGGGCGCAGGAGGATTCGGAGAAATTCTGCCTTACCACGAGAATAAAATTTACCTCGATTCCGGGCGTACCGATAAATGGGGCTTGCCAGTACTGGCCATGGACGCCGAATTAAAAGAAAACGAACGGCTGATGCGCAAAGATATCGTATCCGAAATGGTCGCTATGCTGGAAGCCGCCGGCGCTAAAGAGATTTCTACCTACGATACCGGTCATGCCATGGGCCATGGAATCCATGAAATGGGGACAGCGCGAATGGGAAAAGATGCCCGCACCTCCGTGCTTAATGCCCATAATCAGGTCTGGGATGCCCCAAATGTGTTTGTGACCGATGGAGCATGTATGACCTCCTCCGCCTGCCAGAACCCTTCGCTTACCTACATGGCTCTAACCGCCCGCGCTGCCGACTTTGCGGTCGCCGAATTGAAAAAAGGAAACTTGTAATATGGGAAGCACCGTGCACCCGGAAGAAGAGCATACCACCGGACAACGGGTTTGCCGAAACTGCGAAACCGTATTTGAAGGCAATTTTTGCCCGCATTGTGGTCAGTCAATTCGCCTATTCGAAAAACCGGTCAAGGTATTTCTCTACGATTTTCTGGGTGACTTGTTTGCCTTTGATTCCCGTTTGTGGCGGAGCCTGGCTGCCATGCTCTTCCGTCCAGGCAACATGGTGGCGGAGTATGTCGGAGGTAAACATATCCGATATACTCCGCCTTTCCGTGCGTATGTGTTTTTTAGCTTCTTCTTTTTCCTAACCCTCAATGCCACCACCCGGCAAACCATTTTAAAAAATAAGGAAAACCTGGAGCAGGCCTCGCTCCAGATTCAAAAGGTGGATTCGCTTTCCCGCCAATCAGCGACCGAACCGGAGGTAACTATTCCGCTGGATTCAGCGGGTATTTTTCAGATTAAAACAGAGACGGACGCTGCTGCCTCGCCCCAGAATAAAAAAATAGTCGCGCTGGCTCTGGATATGCTGCATAACCCGGAGCCATATACTTCCCGCATTTACAAATCGCTTTCCTGGGCTTTTTTCCTTCTGATGCCCTTGCTGGGCAGCTTTCTCTGGCTGTTGTTTCGCCAGTCCAGAGGCTACTATGCGCCACATTTGCTATTCGCAATCAATATCCATACCGTAGCCTTTCTGTTGCTTTCTCTCATTTTTTCAGTCGGCCTGCTCTGGCCCGATCGGCCCGTTCAATGGGAGTGGAGTCTGTTGGGGCTTTTGCCCGTCTATGTCCTGGCAGGCGCTTTACAACTCTATCAGGTGCATTGGTTCACTGCTATCTGGCGCATCAGCTGGGCATTTTTTTGGTATCTGCTGACCATCGCATTCTCCGTGAGTATCCTTTTCCTGGCGTTGTTCAAAGAGGCGTTGCCTCAGTAATTGAGCACAGGGTGTCGATTCATCCTTCCTTTCATAGCCTAAATGATGCCCTTCGGGTATTCAAAAGTATCCGTCTGTCCACATTTTTATCGGATACTATTGTGGTTTTTATTTTTTCAAATAACTTTGCATTACAAAGTACTTTTGTTGTTTTTGGAGTGGAGACAGATTCCTTAGCAGCAGGACAGTAGAAAACCACCTATCATTTAAAACATAAACAGAATTTATAGGCTATGGAAATCAAGGAAAGAATACGAGGTATGCAGTCAGATGCACAGGGGCTGGAGCGCTTATACCGCCAGGATAAGGGGGGGTTCAAGGCCGCCTTTAATGCCGTTTATCCAGAAATGGGAGAGAGCGGATTGCTCCAGGCCTGGCATGCCCGGTTAAACCAGGAGTCGGAGGAACTAAAATGGGGAAGCCGGAGAGAAATATGGTTGGTGATACTGCTGGCGCTGGGAGCCGGATTACTGACGCAGTTTCCGGATTTGTTTTCTTTGGAAAAGGAGCAGTTTTTCTCTCAGCAGATCAGCTTTATCGTGTTCCCATTTCTTTCCGCGTATTTTTTGTGGAAAAGAGGAGCCTCTCAGAAAACCTGGCTGGTAGCGGGGGGCGTATTTCTCGTAACGCTGGGGTACGTGCATTGGCTACCTTTTGACCAAAACAGAGACAGTGTCATGTTGGCGCTTATTCATGTACCTTTCTTGCTATGGTCGGTTTTTGGCTTCTCTTACTTGGGTGGCAACGCCCAGTCGCTGGATTTGCGCACGCAGTTTTTGCGTTTCAACGGAGACCTTGCCGTTTTTCTGGCGGTAATGGGCATAGCCGGCATGATGACTGCCGGAATGACTGCCGGCCTCTTTGATGTGATTGGCTACGATGTAGAAGCGCTGTATTTGGATCATATTGTGGTGATGGCAGCGGCAGCTACCCCTATGCTGGTAAGCTATTTGTTGCAGCATAATCCAGCCCTAGTCAGCCGGATTTCGCCCATGGTCGCCCGGATTTTCAGCCCGCTGGTATTAGGTACGCTGCTGATTTACTTACCCGTGTTGGCCATTTCCGGAAAGAACCTGTATGAAGACCGCGAGTTTCTGATTTTATTCAATCTGCTCTTGGTGGGCGTGATGGCGTTGGTCTTGTTTTCGGTGGTGGAGACAGCCAAAGGCGAAGGCAGCCGATTCCAACGCATCGTACTGAGCCTGTTGGCATCGGTGACTATCCTCGTAAACGCCATTGCGCTGTCGGCCATCCTGTACCGGATTTCGAGCTGGGGTATTACGCCCAATCGGCTAGCGGTTCTGGGCAGCAATATCCTTATCCTGGTCAACCTGATTCTCGTGGCTATTCAGCTCTGGCGTTCGGTACTTAGTGGCGCGCCATTAGCAAAGGTAGCCGTTGCGATTGTCCGCTACCTACCGCTTTATACGTTGTGGACGATAATCGTGGTGCTGATTTTCCCGATGATTTTCAGCAACAACTGATCGTAGGCTCGCTTTGGCTGATTTTGTGGTATTCTCTTACTTTTTTTCAGCGATAGTTTGCCTGAACCGGACAAAAAAGGAGAGGCTTTCTGGGTTGCGCATGGCATCGGGGCTGGCCACCTCCGATGCCGGTTTACCCATCAGGATGCGTTTTACGGGCATTTCCATTTTTTTTCCGCTGATGGTATAAGGTATTTCCGGTACCTGGATGATAGCGTCGGGTACATGGCGTGGGGAGTAATCATTCCGCAGTTGACGGGCTATCTGCAAGCGCAGGGACTCATCGAGGAAGCAGCCGGGAGCAGGCACGACGAAAAGCGGCATGAAATGTGTCCCTCCGGGTAGTTCGAGGTTGACAATGAGGCTGTCTGCTATTTCCGGTAGCTTATCGACCGCGCGGTATATTTCAGCGGTGCCGATGCGCACGCCTTGCCGGTTGAGGGTGGCATCCGAACGGCCATAGATCTGCAAGGATCCACGGGGGGTTATTTTTACCCAGTCGCCATGCCGCCATTTCCCTGGGTATTGGTCGAAATAACTCTCGGTGTATCGGCGCATGCCGGGATCATTCCAAAAGTACACGGGCATGGACGGCATGGGTTTTTCGATGACCATTTCGCCGATTTCGTCGCGGAGTGGCTGACCGGATGCATCGTAGGATTCCAGGGCACAACCCAGGGTTCGGCATTGAATCTCACCCGAGTAAAGGGGTTCTATAGGGCAGGCGCCGACGAAAGCGGTGCACATATCTGTACCACCGCTAATGGAACACAGCCAAACGCCAGGTTTAATGGCTTTAAGGGTATAATCGAAGGCTTCCGGGGGAAGCGGGGATCCGGTGGAGCCGATGGATCGAAGGGCGGAGAGGTCCTGTGATTTAGCTGGAGATAGTCCGGCTTTCATACAAGCGATCAGGAAGGGCGCACTGGTGCCGAAGTGCTGCAAGCGAGCGTGAGCCGCCAGGTTCCAGAGCCGGTGTAGGTCGGGGTAGCCTGGGCTGCCATCGTACAATACCAGGGTGGCGCCTAATAGGAGCGCAGACTGGGCGAAATTCCACATCATCCAGCCGGTGGTAGAGTACCAGAAGTATCGCTCTCCCGGTCGCACATCGTTGTGGAAAGACAGGTATTTGAGGTGCTCCAGCAGGATACCCCCTTGGCTGTGTGCGATGGCCTTCGGAGGCCCTGTCGTTCCGGAAGAGTAGAGCACCCAAATGGGCGCTTCAAACGGCATGCGCACAAAACTTGGTCGTGCCGGGGCGGGCGTCGATAAGGCCGTATCCCAAAACGCTGCGGGAATGGGCAGCGGGGGTAGCTCGTCGGAGGATTCGAAGGGCAGGAACAGCACCTGTTGGAGGCTGGTCAATGCGGGGCAAAGCGCGCGGAGCACCTCGATGCTGGAAAAGGACTTGCCGCCGTACCGATATCCCCCGGTAGCGACAAGTATTTTGGGTTCGATTTGCTGGAATCGCTCCAGCACGCTGCCTGTACCAAAATCTGGAGAGCAACTGGACCAGATGGCTCCTACGGCGTTGCAGGCCAGGAAGGCGATGGTCGCTTCCGGAATCCCCGGCAAATACGCGGCGATGCGGTCGCCGGGCGCGATGCCTTGTTGCTGGAACCAAACAGCCAGCGCGGCGACTTGTCGGGAAAGGCTTTCCCATGTAATTTCAAGCAGCTCCGAGCTGTTCTCTTGGGCAAAAAGGATCGCAGGGCCATCGGGCAGCGCACCGCGGAAGACCTGTTCGGCGTAGCATAGCCGGCTGCCGGGAAACCAGCGGGTACCTGGCATACCGGATTCTTCCATAACCACGTCCTCGCGTTCGCCGATCACTTCAAAATAATCCCAAATACTGCTCCAAAAAGCAGCGGGATGGTGTACAGACCAGCGCCACAAGTCCGAATACTGATGGGTACTCAGTCCTTGTGTAGTGTGTAGCCACTCCATATATCGGCGGATATTGGCATCATGAAGGAGTTCATCGGAAGGTGTCCAGAGCGGAGCAGGTTCGGGCAGCATAGCAATGGTTGGATTTGTGTATCTTGAGGCAGCTTTGGGGCAAAGGAAGCCGGATGCCCCAAAGTACGCGAACTTTTTCACATTTTCAATCCGCCTGTGTATGCTGCGCCTGACTCCCAAAGCGGGTTTTTTGTTGGTTTTTATTCTGTGCTCCTCGGGTTTATTTTTGCGTTTCGGCCCTTTTTTTTCATTTGAAAAAGGCGTGGTAATCGAGGCGTATGGAGATGGTTTTAAGGCCTATATGTCGCCTGCCTGGCATGCTTTGTACGATACGTGCTGGTCGCATTTTGATGGTATGCACTATCCGTATGGCGATCATCTGGTGATGTCGGATCCCCAGCCGTTGGTTGCCAACGCGATTAAGGCGCTTGGTCCGCCAGGGGAAGCACGGATACAAACGGTGATCAACTGGACCCACCTGTCCATGTTGGGGTCCATGTTGCTATCCGCGTTATTCCTTTATTTACTTTTTGAGCGGCTGAGGCTGCCGGTCTGGTATGCGGCAGGGGTGTCGGTCGCATTGAGCTTTTTGGCGCCGATGGTGGCGCGTATGGGTTTCCATTTTGGGCTGGCTCAGCCAGCGGCCTTATCGGTGGTGTTGTATCTGTTGCTGCGGTTTCAGGAGCGTCCGGCGTGGAAATGGAGTATATTCATCGCGGCAGCTGTAATTTTCTTTTCGCTGTTTCATTTCCATTATTTTGGGTTGTTGGTATTGGGGTTGTCGCTTTATTTTTTGGTGGATGCGCTGCTTGGGGCCACGCGTCGGTCTGTTTGGACCCTGCTGGCGCATTATGCGGTACAGGTTTTAGTGCCATTTGTGTTGCTCTATTCCTGGATAAATGTTGGTATGTCAGTGGCTGATCGCGCTTCGCAGCCTTGGGGTTTTCTATTTTACCGGGCGCGTTTGGAAGGGCTTTTTACCAGTCTGGACCAACCCCATTGGAGGTGGTTTAGCAAGTGGGTGAGTCCGCTGGCTCCGCTCGATGTAGAGGCTGTCAACTACATAGGACTGGTAGCCGGGGTATTTACGGTACTGGTCGTTTTCATACAGTTGCGTTCGGGCTTTAGAAAGGCCATCTTCCCCCTGGAGATGCCTGGACGTGCTTTTCTCCTTCGGTTATTCCTGAGTGCTGTTTTGCTGTTGTTCTTTGCGCTGGGGTTGCCGTTTATTATTTCGCCGCTGCAGGAATTGCTTCGATACCTGGGACCTTTGCAGCAATTTAGGGCACTGGGGCGATTTTCCTGGTATTTTTTCTATGCAGCCAATATTTCCGGATTGGCGTGGTTCGCTTATTTGTGGCGGAGTAAGCCGTGGTTGTTGTATTTACCACTGGGCATATTGGGGTTGGAAGCCTGGTTTTTTATTCAGTCCAGGGATGTTGGGCTAGATTCGGTACCCGGGTTGGCTGCTGAAGAGTCGGTCATGCAGCGTGCCCTTCAGCGCCCAGCTGATTATCAGGCAGTATTTACGATTCCCTTCTTTCATTTAGGTTCGGAGAGTTTTTGGTTGGAGCCGTATGGCGCTTTGCAACAGGAGGCGATGGTGTTGGCTCTTCGAAGTGGGCTTCCGCTTCAGAATGCGATGTTGTCGCGTACTTCCCTGGGGCAGACCCTGCGGCAGTTGCAGATGGTGTCCGAGCCGTATCGGGAACCGGCTATTCGGGCCGACTTCCCCAACGAGCGGCCGCTGCTGTTGTTGTACGATCGGGAAGAAGCGGCTCGCCAGGCACCGCGCTGGAGCCATTTTACCCATAACCTGGATACGTTTGGGATGGAATTGGTTTTTGTGCAGGGAACCGTGAATTATTACAACGTACCGCTCGATTATTTCAGCAAGAGCCTGCAACACCGCAGGGAGCAGGTGGCGATGGAAATAGAGGGAGCTTCCTTAATACCGAACGGGAAATACAAGGTTAGCCCCCGGTTGGCTCCGTTTGTGGTGCATTCTTTTGAGGAGGAGTCGTCACGGCACCCCTACCAGGGCCGAGGTGGTTTTGAGGGAGAAGGAAAAAAAGAAAACCTGCTATATACCTGGCAAATACCCGAACAAAGCGCTGGGGTAGCCCATACCATTTCATATTGGTTTTTTGTGCAGGCAGATTTACAGTCGCGGGGTACTTGTGTATTGCGCGAGCGAAACCCGAATGGAACGGTAGCGCAGGAACAATCTGCGGAGCTGCACCGCCACTGGACGGTGTTTGACACCAATGGGTGGGTATTGCTGGAGTTTCCGTTTAGCCCTCAGCAAGCCGGCAACCAGCTTGAAATTGTACTAAAAAATGACCTGATAGGACGGCGTCCTATTTTTGCTGATGAGCTATTGATTCGCCCGGCAGATATGTCGGTGTTTGCGAGCAACTCGCGCTGGCTTTGGAAAAATAATCGCTTTTATCCCCAGCAGGTTGCCCGTTAGATAAAACTGCCCACCGTGGGTTCGGGCATTCGCCGCCTGTTATGTTGGCTGTCTCCGCTTATTGCCGTACCTTTGTGCAGCCCCATTCGCTTTGTATATCCCACGGGGAATGAAACCTGAAATTAAACTCATTTTTAGGATGGCTCCGGTTGCATACGCGCCGCACCAGTAGCGGCCGGGGATGAAATGCGTTGGCGCCGTACAAATTGACAACTATGAAAATAACAATCGAACGCTTGGATGATGCCTTCCATCTGCGAGCCAGCAATACCCAGGGCAATTCGGTGGAAACCGACGCCAATCCCGATATAGGTGGGCATGGTCTGGGGATGCGCCCTATGGAAATGCTGATATCCAGTCTGGGAACATGTAGCAGTATCGACGTGATTCATATTCTCCGAAAACAACGCCAGCCGCTGGATGATATAAAAGTTGAAATCAGCGCAGAGCGGGAAAAAGATAAGCAACCGGCGTTGTTCTCCGATATTCATGTCTCCTTTCATCTGTATGGGGCAGTGGATCCTGATAAGGTAGAACGCGCGGTGAATTTGTCTATGGGCAAGTACTGTTCGGTGACTCGCATTGTAGAGAAAACCGCGCATATCACCTGGGATTGGACCATCCATCCGGCATAATGCCTCTATTCACCGGCAAGCGCTCCGCTAATCTATTTTTCTAAAGCACCCCACTTTCTCATTTTCAGCGATATCATGCTCAGGGTAAGCATGGCTGACCACACCCATTACTATGTCAGAACATTTTGAAACACAGGCCATTCGAGGCCAAATGGACCGAACTGAATATGCGGAGCACAGCGCGCCTATTTTCATGACCTCCAGTTTTGTCTTTGATTCGGCCGAAGAAATGGCAGCTACTTTTTCGGGGGAAACAGATTCCCTGATTTATTCGCGATACAACAACCCCAACACCGATGAATTGGTATCCAAGGTCTGTGCCCTGGAAGGGGCGGAGGATGGAGTAGCTACTTCTTCTGGAATGGCGGCGGTTTTTTCCAGTATGGCGGCGCTTCTTCGAAGTGGCGACCATGTATTGGCTTCCCGTGCGGTATTCGGATCTACCCACCAAATACTGACCCAGATCCTGTCCAAATGGGGCATTGCGCACACCTATGTAGATCCCGCAGCTATTGACCAATGGGCGCAGCATATTCGGCCGGAAACGCGGATGCTCGTGCTGGAGTCCCCCTCTAACCCCGGACTTGATCTTATTGACCTGGAAAAGGCGGGCAGGCTATGTCAGGAGCACGGCATTATCTTCAATATCGATAATTGTTTTGCTACGCCCTACCTACAACGACCAATGGATTGGGGAGCGGATATCGTCGTCCATTCCTCTACCAAATGGATGGATGGCCAAGGACGCGCCTTGTCCGGTCTGATTGTAGGTAAAAAAGAATTTATTGAGCCGATTCGGTTTTTTACCCGCCATACAGGGCCGGCTCTTTCGCCATTCAACGCCTGGCTGCATAGTAAGAGCCTCGAAACGCTGGCTGTGCGCATGGAGCGCCATTGCGCCTCGGCATTGGAGTTGGCGTCGCGGTTGGAGCAACACCCTGCTGTGCAGATTTGCCGGTATCCATTTTTGCCCTCACACCCCCAACACGCGCTGGCGGTCCGTCAGATGCGGCTCGGAGGTGGAATCGTGGCGGTGGAACTGAAAGGCGGCCTGGATGCTGGCAGAAAATTTATGAATGCGCTCCAAATGTGTACCCGCTCCTCCAACCTTGGCGATGCGCGTACCATTGTGACCCATCCCGCTTCCACCACCCATTCCAAACTCAGTGAAGCGGAGCGGCTGGCCGTAGGAATTACCCCAGGACTCGTGCGCATCTCTGTCGGACTGGAACATGTAGAGGATATATGGGCCGATTTGGTGCAGGCACTCCATGCTTAGGTCGCTAACGGACGGGGTTCGCGGCGGGATAAAGTCCGCCAGACTAAAACGCCCACAATCAATAGACCACCTATTATGGCAGTAGGTGCCGGCTGTTCGCCATAGCCAATCAATACCCAAACTGGATTGAGTACGGGCTCGAGCATGGCTACCAGCGAGCTTTCCAGGGCAGACACCCTTTTCAGCCCATAGGTGAATAGCACGTAACCCAAGCCCAACTGGATAAATCCCAGGAACAACAGCATACCCCATTCGGATGGAGTAGGGGCCTTTCCCTGCCAAACTGCCGGTAGAAATAACAAAAACACCAGTAGGTTGCCTTGGAAAATAGCCGATTCATGGCGCTCGGGCGGGTTAAAACGCTGTGCCAGCATCATAGCTG
>Ga0172367_10005533_pt1 | contig 15213 bp, 5 predicted proteins | sample Lak10m_FD_114542 | JGI IMG/M metagenome (GOLD analysis project Ga0172367, IMG submission 114542) | Freshwater microbial communities from Kabuno Bay, South-Kivu, Congo - kab_022012_10m | ecosystem: Environmental > Aquatic > Freshwater > Lake | place: Democratic Republic of the Congo: South-Kivu... | reverse complement strand
ATGAGTATCTAACGGGAAGATCCTACCTTGATGTCAATCCTTCCGGACTTAGCACTTTAGCAATATTCGATGAAGAAGCATCTGGTGTTCCTAGTGTTTCTTACACCGATACTTTTGACGGATCCGCTTACACAGGAAACTGGTATGCTCCTTTGGACACACCGAACAGTTATTTTTCCGACGATTCTTTCGTTAATCCTTACAATAAGATACTTAGTAAAACTTACGGGGCGATAACTAACTGGGAATTTGTCAGATCTAATCTTGATTCAATCGGGATAGATTTTGATCCTAATTCATACGCTCAAATAATAAGTAACCCTAGTATATCGACTCTAGAGGAATTCAATTCAACTTCGGATGCATCTGACTTTGATTTCAATTGCGTTCTTATTTATTATGATGTATACGATCCTGCTAATGAAGCGGATGTAGCTACTAACCTATATGGGGTACTTTTCTTAGATGATGTTAATTCAGAAAGCGGTGATTCATTCATTCCTAGATTTACCAAGTACAGACCAAATCCAGTTACGAAGCTAAACGGTAACTCTTATGGTTTCAAGATAAATCTAAAATTTGATACCGATGTAGATCAGACAGGAGTAGAGCAGGCTATAAATGACTACTCACCGTTCTCGCTTTCCATGTTTATGGATGCTATGAATGTTCTTCAAGACGCATCAGGAACCATAAACGACACCGCTTCACAGTTTATATTTCTAGAACAGAGGGTAACGGCAATGGAGGATCTACTTCTATCTAGTACTACCACTGCAACTCTTGAAGCTAGAATTGCACAATTGGAATCTGCTTTAGCTGCGAATCAAGCTCTGTTTACAAACACAAATGCAGTAATGGATTTGATAGATCAAAACTACGATATGATTAGAGCGGTTATAAACGGACAATCATCCGTTAGCATATCATATGATCTTGATCTAGTTAAACAAGGAGCTGGTATAAATGTAGACAGGTCTATTCCAAATGAGCTCTATATAAATAACGCAAATCAGGACTTCAACATCGGATCTAATTATGGGGTTGGTACTCTAACACAAACTGGATCTAATGTGATTCCCCTTGTTGATTTTTCCAATTATTTCAAGCATATTAATAATGGAATACCTATAACTCTAACAGAGGATCTTAATGTAAGATTAGAAGACACATCGGTAAGATGGAAAACAGGTCAGAGATTTAGAATATCGTTTGGCGATAGGGTATATCCTAGCGCTTTCTTTGTTAATATACTAACAAATGCTACCGGGGAATATCCAATATCTAATCCTAATGCTTCTCCTTATTCAACCCTAATTATTTCTTTGGATTCAGATTTCTTCTCCCAATATGACTATCTTCCAGTATTGGAAATAGTTTGTATAGATCAGGCTGATTTGGTTTTCCAAGTTGATGCTATAGGGAAGAGTTTAACAAATAATAACACCTAATAAAAATGGCAGGCACTCAAAATTCTATAAGCTCATTAGTTGCGCAGTTTTTAAGGCTTCAGAAAAATGCTCTGGAAATTATTAATGGTCTTAATGAAGTTGCTACTTCAACCAACGAAACCGTTTCTATAGAGGTTTTAGACGATAACGGTACACCGACAACAGCAAGTATACCATCTTATGGATATCTAAGAGCACAGATTGAAAGGATCGATAGCAACATTCAATCTCTTGCAGGAATCTCTAACGGTTCCACAGTAAGAAATCCAGACGGTACATATTCACAGGTTTTCAAAGCGGAGCCTTTGAAGAACCCACCAGCGATGAAGAATCTTCCAGTTCCTGCTACATTCCAAACTAGGGACAATTGGTTTTTCGAGAGTTTTTTAAGCCCTTTGCTCTATGTTAGCATAGACGTAACTGGAAAAATACAAGAGAGCTCTGATAGGATATTGATAAAAAGAGTTATAGCCAACACGACAACTCAAGCTCAGAAAGATTTCTTTGATAATTCTCTAAAAGGAAGAAATGACATATCCTATGAAGGGTTTATAGCTCAATTGAATGGTGCAGGTATACAATACTTTACTGATGAAAATATAGAGCAGCTGCCACTAAGAAAACTAAGATATACGGGGTCCTTTAGTGTTACTTCTTTTTATGATAGCGTTGTTTCTTCGACAAGCCAGAATGGGCAAATAGTTCAATCTACCGTTAGAAACTATAAGCTTGCAAGTTTAACATATACTGACACTAACACTGGAGTTCAGAATGGAAAAGTACTGAACAATGGTGATAGAGTTGCTACGGACGATGGAACAATATATTTAGTTACTTCGGTTAACTTAGATGAATCTTCAGTTCAGCTACAAAGAGTTTCCGGATACCAGCAGGTCTTTTTGGGTGCTAACACTTTGAGTATTTTCTCAAATGACTTTGGGCCTAGATACGTTGATGTAAACGTTGCTAATGATGAGCGTCAGGGGGTTTTCTTTAAAACAATCGATGATAATTTTAATATAGTTTCTTCAACCTGGTCCACAGGAATAACTTTCTGGAGCAGCGAGCTTACAACGCTAGACTCATCCGGAAATCTTGTTACATTAGAACAATTCTACGTCAGTCAAGTAGCGGATATTGGTAAGGTGTTTTTGGATATGGCCAAGGAAAAGACCGTCCCAGCCATACAGGGATTAACACCAAATATACCAGCTGTGGTGGAAACCAACTTCAAGGTTGTGCAAATAAACAAGCAGGTAACAGATTCAGTTCCAGCTAAAACAGCAACAGACAAGGTTGCTGCTAAAACAACCTTAAAGACGGAGATTGAAGCTTTAGATACTTCTATAAATCAAACGAAACTTCAGTTAAATCAGGCAAAATCACTTGGTAATGGTCCTTCTTCATCCGGTGCGGTTAATACAGTTCAAGCTAAACTTGATTCTTTAACAGAAGAGAAAGCTAAGAAAAGCCAGCTTTATGCATCCGTTGTGAAAGACATACAGTCAACAACAACAGATCTTGCACAGATAAACACACAGCCTAAATATAGAGTTAGAGGATTCTGGGCGATACCAGATCCTATATTCGATCCATTAACGGGACAACAGCAGGTCATAGCATTCAAGGTTAGATATAGATATCTTTCGGATAATGGAGCAGCACAGCCAACTGAGCAAATCAAGTTCGTAGACAACAACGGGCAACAAAAAACCGGAGCTTTCTCAAACTGGGTCGAGTACACAACTGCTATAAGAAAAAAGGTTTACGATACCACTAAGGGGGTCTACGTTTGGGCTCCTGAGAATGTTGATAATGCGGATGCTCAGAACGTAAACCAATTGGATATTCCTATACAGAAGGGAGAAAAAGTAGAAATACAAATCTCCTCAGTTTCTGAAGCGGGGTGGCCAAATGATCCTCTTGTTTCTGAATTCTCTGAACCTATTACTGTGGCTTTCCCTAATGATCTATCTGTTAATGGTATATCAGAGGTTCTTAAATCCAACAACGAGGATTCTGCAGTGGTTAGAATACAAGAGGATCTGAATGCACAGGGATTACCACAGCATTTATCGCAGCAGTTTACTGAAAATAACACGATCTTCTTCCATCAGGCATCTAATATAGCATCTGGGTTTTTTACTGCTTCCGGAGCTACGATAAATCTATTTGATAAGTTAGCACAGCTACAACAGGAGGTTGCTTCACTTCAAGCTATTATCACCGCTTCTGTTGGAACATTGGAGGTTTATCTATTAGATGGTACCAGCTCGCTTGGTGTTTATAGTGGTCAGCTTATTACTCTTAATGCCGGTTATTACAATGAGGTCTTTGATCTTCCAACAGACAACGGTAAGGTTTACACTAAAACCTATCTAATATCTTTATCAAACAGCCAAGCTACGCCAGTAGAATTACAATCTATAGTACCGGGAGGATTTACAACTCAAGCCCCTGTTTCAACCTACACGCAGATAGAGGGATATGGTACAAATTTAAGATATGGCGCAGTTCCTTTATCCGTTACAACATACTCTTCACCTGATGTCGAGTCGAATACTAACATATTCCAGGCTGCTCCTTTTGCATGTGCCCAAACATATGGTCAGTTTCTTTACTCAAGATATAGAAATATAGGTCTTGATAATGATCTTTATCTAAACGATTCGCAGATTCCTACATTTAATGATCTTTATGATTACTCAGGTTCTACACCATCTACTAGCTTTTTTGGTGTTACTGGAGGGATTATGCCTCTTAACGGATCTTGCCTTATACCCTATGATCCTCAAAATACACCCACTTTAGTATCTGGAGCCACTGCGGCTAATATCTGGAACGGAAGCTGGAATTCTACTACCCCGCAAGGAGGTGGATATATTTCGGAATTCTGTATAGCCACAACACATCCTTCACTTAATACGGGGGCAACTGGTCCTTTTGTTTCTTATGTGAAACCTAATTTTGATAATACTGTACCAGGATCTATAGTTTATCCCGCATTCAGACACGCATTAGGATTCTATGCTGACACAACTCTACCAGGTTACTATGTCCAGACGCAATATAGAACTCCAACACAAGCAGCTGGTGCTACAGCAGCTGCTGTTGACATATACGATTCTCAGTGGCAGGATAGAGTAGGATTCTCCGCGAATGACGAATATCTGTTAGGTAAATACTCTTGCGGAGCTTATTTATTCTTGGGAGTACCCCAGGTTAATTTCTTGAATGTTGATGGATTCACCGCTCAATCTACCAAGATAATCTATCAGGGGAGGAATAGCTCTCTGAACATACCTCTGATATTTCAATTCAGAGCAAACGATCTAAGTGGAAGTATCGGTGGATGGAGAAAATCTGGAAATCTAGGTAATATCACATACATTAAAAAAATCGGTATTGACATACAGCCAAGAAGAGCAAATCTCTTCTCTTTTGACGTACAAGTTAGCGGGTCATATAGAAATGAGAACCTAATAGCTCCTAACTTTGGTGCTCTGGTAACTCCTCCTCCTAATGCTCAAACTACTATCGTAAACGTTGTTAATGAGGTCGGTAGTGCTGTCAGTGGTGCTGCAAATGCCGTTGGTAATTTTGTTGGCAATTTGTTTTAATTGATAGATACTAGTAGGAAATCCTTAATTAGTAATATAAAATGCCAGCTCAAAAACTATACGATTATAACAGCTCGTTTTCTTTAATGCGAACTAACCCCGCTCTATCGGGTAACGTTAAAATAACTGTTGACTCTTCAGGTGGCGTTTGGCTTAATTCAATTGATGCAGACGTAGCCCTCAGCTCTGCTGTTTTCAAAAAATACAATGTTACTGGTGATAGAACATACGCTGAGGATCTTTTTACGCTATTCAATCCCAGTATTATTACATCGAGTATTGTTTTTAAAGTAGGCAAGTTAACAAACGGTGATCTTCAAACAGCTACTGATTATGCTGGTCAATATGATTTTTTGTACTCCGCTGGTGCTCAAACTTTAATAACCAAGGACTATGACGAGGACTTTTCTTATTTTGCACCGTTATGGATCAAGAGCGAGATCCCTGACTTTTTTGTTATATTCAAAGTAGCTGGCCCATTATCATATAGATATTCCGATAACCAAACGGTCATAAACAAAGGGATTACGTACAAGGTTGTTAAAGATTATGATCAGGATAATTTTGTAATACAATATGGCACAAATAGCTCGGGTAGTCCTGCTAGCTATTCTGATGGTAGCTTTTTCACTGGGCTTGATTCGGTAACATCATATACTATAGTTTCGGGATCTGGGTCAGTAGTTATATTTAACGAGCTTTACAACCTCCCAAAAGTTGAGGATGTTGAAACTTACTTCAGTGAAAAAATACTACCAAACTCTGAAGCTATAAAGACTTTCGATCTTAGGGCTGGAACTAAAATAGGTAACTATATAAGAAACATTTTTTCTTCCATAGGCGAATCTTATGCCCCCGTTAGCATTAACTTTGGAGATGGAGCATATAGCTATTTTAATGGTATTTCCATAAACTCGGGTACTTACACTCGGGCCGGGGAACTAATGTGGAATTATTTTACAAGTGCGGATTCAACGGTTCAAATGGATCTCGAGAGATTTGTAACGGAGGGATTTGGTAGAAATGGTATAGTTTGCCCTAGCGTTCTTAATTTGGAATTCCTATTTGATGATAATGAAGCTGAGGATTATGATATCAATAGATATTACGGGGCTTATGTCTCAAGGAATGACACCGGGGAATTTAGATTAAATGGTGACTTTTTATACGAGTTCAGAAACTCCTCTGGAAATGAAAATTACCCAATACCGAATAGAAATTCTTTTGGATATTACTATAACAATACATCATATCCAGTAGCAGCTACAGCGGGAGTAAGACTTTATTACGAGGGAGCTAGCGGATACCTACCTGGATCTAATGATACCAATGATACTAGCAATCTAAAGCTTTTTTACATTACAGATAAAAATGATAATTTTTATTCGTTAAAAAGAGTTGAAAATTGGGACACTGGTGTTTCTGCAGGATCTCCTTATGGTTATGGTCCTTATGATCCAGCTACGGAGTTCTTTACAACTTCGGGCTCTACTGGATGTACCTCTGGAACCTTTGTCATACAGAATAAATCGACAGATCTTCTGAATTTTACAGGTATACAAAATCAATTAACTAGCGCACTCGGTAGTATAAATGGACAGAACGGTAGACCTTATATAGATATAGAATTCTCTAAAAACTGGGACATTCCTAATAAAGATTTAGTTGTAAAAATATACTGGCCACAGGGGTCTAGATCAGAGGGAGCCGAGAGGTTTGATATTATTAGAACCGGTGATTTTTCAGGTACAATTGTTTGGGTAGCTGGAAGTACATATTACAGTGGTAATAATTATTATTTTAACGGATTAGCAGGAAGTACTGCTGATGTGGCAAATGGTTTTTCCTCGTCCGTTTACAACATATCTACACTCGTTTGGGATTCGGGTACGGTAACTTCAACTTCCGTCATCAGAGTTAAGAATCCTAACGATTCTGGAAATTCCACATATTATATTTCAGTCTTTGATGATTATGATTATTTTGATAGCAAATATCAGTGGGTTTGGTCTCCGTCGCTAGCTTATAGTGCTGGAGATATAGTTAGGTATGGAGATCTATATTATCAAGCTCTAAATAACATATCTGCATCCTCTTCTTCCAGTAACTTAAATCCAGATGACAATGGAACAGATTGGGAGATTTATTATTCTCTTACTACAAGTGGATATGTTAAAATTAAAGGTGTAGATGCTTCTGAAGTCTCTGGTGTTAGATATTTTCAAGGAGGGACTGATAAGCCTTCGATAAGGGTTTCTTTTGAAGATGATCTTACTGAATTAGTTAGAGTTGGAAACTTTATACAAACAGTGGAGGGATTTTCTAGAATAAAAGAGGTAGACCGATATGTTGATGATCCGATATACGATCCAGACACAAATCTTGTAACTGGTTTCAATGATTACGGAATATTAAGAACTGCTGTTATAGATGACATCTATGAGAGAATATCTCTGGGATCTGATTCTAGATTCAATGTGTTCTCACCCTATATTTTAAAAACCGGTGTTTTCACTTTCTTTGACTTTAAAGATTTTGATTTTGACTTCTGGAGTTCTGTTTATGGGATTACTCCTAATTATGAGACCTTTAGATATTTCCAAATGCTTCCTGGAGTGGAAGGGCAGGTAGTTGAGGATATTGAATATTATGTTAAACAGGGAAATATTTCCTATGACGGTGCTACATACGGGCAATTTCAGACCTTCATTGGAGTTTCAGGGGCTTCTAGCTTTACTAATGCTTCAACCTCTAATATAATTCCTGTTGTTTTTCCTTTGCAATTTAGCAACGCTAATTATCAGGACTATAGTTCTAGTACCACATATGAATCAAACTTAGACGATTTTGATGGATTTATAGGAATCAGATCGGTTGAAAACACAAGCCCTATAGTTCAAAACGCAACAAAAGAGGAGCTTTTCAATTACGGTTTGCTCTTAAACGAGTATAATTATCTACAAGAGAACTACACCGTCTTGAGAGCGAATATTTCCAGGATAGTTCCTTTTATAAATAAATGGGCTTATAAGAACGGTACAGATTCTAGGGGTAATCCTTATAGATTAAATCTTTCACCTGCTTTAACCCCGAGTAATTTTTCTCCGACCTTTGAAAACATAAAGCCGGATCCAAAATACCTTACCCACGAGTGGTTTTTATTGGAGAATGTGCCCAGAGAGTTCCCGGTTGAATTCATGAAAGATCAGGAAAGCTACATAGGGAGCAAGATAAATCTAGGCTCAGCTACCAACGCATCGCCGGATTATTCTCTTTATCTTTCATCGTATCTAACCGTAACCCCACAGGATTATCCTGCTGAATATGTAGATCTAAAGGATGACACTAAAGAGCTATTTAGTGAATTCACTTATAATGAAGCTAGTGGGTTTTACGAAACCCTCTTTAAAGGTGCTAAAGTTGTTCTTAAAAAGAGATCTGATTTTAAGGCAGATGAAAAGGATGTTGATATAAATCTTTATGTCAATGGTTACAGAGGATATGAGGGATATAGATATGCGTCTATCTTAAGAGTTATTCCTGAGGATTCGACTACCATTCAGAGTCCAGTTTCTTACAGATTCATAGAAAACAACACACAGAAATTTATAATATTCCTTATAGATGTTGTAATGAATGATTATAAGTTGCAGCCTTTGGGTTACACTGGGGGAACTGGTGGTAATCCTATAGTTGACTACACTCTACTCTACACACTAAGAAATAAAAATGAATTAGCCGATTCATTTACTGCTGGCGAGCCTCTTTATACCATAGCTGATATAAAACTTAGTTCTGCACTGGATCTTTCTTATTCATCAGGAAGCTCTGTTAACACTGCTACAAATCCAGGAAGAATACTTATAGATCCCAATCCACTGTACGATACGGATTTAAGGGAGGAGGTTAATCTAACCTTTACTAATTCCGCTGTTTATTCGGGTATAGGTTACACTGGTAGGGGAAGCTTCACAGCACCATCTATAGGATGTCTCTATCCTTGGGCTACTGGAAAGAGCGAGAATTCTTTGGAGTTTGCTCCAGTTGGATTGAATAACAACTATTATTTTACCATCCCATTCTCAACTGTCTACCCTGTGATAGTACCAGTAGGTCCTTTGAGCTTATATGACGATAGACCTGTTTTCCAAATTCAAGGAGGGCAAAGTTATTTTAATTTTATAGCGAAGAGGACATCTTTCTCGTATGTCTTTGAAAAAGTTAGGGATCTAAACCCTTATATTACTTACGAGTCTTACTTCTATAATGAATCGACCCCTTCTACGGATGTAAAATATAACGATTTTGCTGTTTCTTTCGCTAAGCCGACTGAGATATTTAAACCTTCTTTATCGAAACCTGTTAAGCTCTATTCGTCCTCTGCTGCCAATAAAAACCCGGGATTAACCCCTGTAGGTGGGCCACAGACTCAAGCCATAGCTAAACCAAATGCATACGGTATAGAGGTTTCCTATAATGGAGTCCCTTCGCAGCTTCTGAGACACACCGGAAGATACGAGCCTATATTCAGAAAGATACTATTCTTTAAAGATGATAAAAGCGACACTATACCTAATACTGGAATAGATTTAACTTTTAGGAATTGCACATTCAGTCCACAGACTTATAATTTTGGATTAATAAAGAATTTAAGTTATACTAAGTTTTCTGAGAAAAATATACTACAAGCCAGCGCTAATCTTCTTGCTGGACCTAGATATCCTCTTATAGGTCAAACACCGATAGAAAGAAAGGACTTTAATGTTTTTCAATCCTCCTGGGATGCTGGATATTATAACAAATACACCTCGGCTGTTTCTCAAACCCCTGTAGCTGGAACAAGATCTATGGCGGAAAGAAAGAGCTTCCTTGGAAGTAAGATGATGAAGACCCCAAAGAACGTTGTCATAAATAATCAGATAGTTTTACAGATTAGTAACAATTCCGGTATTACTGATAGCGCTGCAATTAATGTTGAAGCATTTAATTCTTTAATTCCCATACAGAGCATATCGACTTCCAATTCAGCAACAGGCATAGGCGTATTAACCCCGTATAACACATCGGTTCCCCTAGCTTCCCTTGACGACTCAATATTCCCCAATGCTGAAATAATCTGGCAAAAACCAAATGACACTACAATATCAGGAACAATAAGACTAGATAGAATGCTGAGAAGATATCTTATGAACGACGGCGTTGGAAATGTGTTTTTGAATAATGTGATATCGGAGTTTGGAGTAGGTGATCCTGCATCCATACAGGATGACATATTGAGATATCTTGAGCTTAACATAGCTCCTGTATACGAGGGATCTTTATTACAGGTCTATGTCAAGAAAAGCGCAAACTCGGTGGAAAATCCAAATTATCAGGTTAGAGGCGATATTGCTTCCTCTGAGAGACTGAGACTTGGTTACATCCCAGATAAGAACTTGATATTATCAAAAGTTAATAATTTGGTTTACAACTTTACATACAACGTGGACGTTAACTTCAATTACCAGTTGATATTCAGATTTAATATAGATAAAATTTAATTAGAATGGCAAGAATCAATATACAAAGCTTTTCACCATCGGATCCCCAGTCCGATCTAGTTTCTAAATTAAATCAAAACTTCAACCAGATCTCTAATGCTCTAGGTGGAACCCTTGCCGATTTAGGACCTACTGGGGAAAGGGGACTTATAGGTCAGAGAGGACCTGCTGGAGCTACTGGACAAAGCGGTAGAAGAGGGACCAGATGGTTCGTTCAAAGCAACGGTCCAACGGGATCTAATGTAAATATAGGGGATTACTGGTTTGATTCGAATGCGGACTGCTATATTTACACTTCTTCTGGGTGGTCTTTTGTTAGTACACTAAAAAGAGATCTTGACCTTTTTCAAACAATAGATAATGCCGTGGGTCCTGCTGGTATAACCAGCGGAACCGTAATAGCTATAAATCAGGAGATCCCGGAAGATTTTGGATTTGTTGTAGCTAATGACCAACCAGAGCAGGCCGGCAATTTAAACCCACAAGGTGCTAAGTTTGTCATCTCGTCTAATAGCACTTCTTATCCTTTAGAATTTACTAAGGACACAACAGGATCAACAGGATCTACCGGTGATTCTGTCCAGCATCCATTCTTTAATTGGCTCAATGGTTCGGACATACAGTTAACAGCACCCGATGGTTTAACTGTAGATTATGGTGGAGGAGCCACAGGATCTATGGACATAAACACTGTCAATGATATTACATTTGAATCCCAAAGTGGAAGTTTAACATTGGTAAATCAGCAAATTACATCATCTGGGAATATCATAGTGAATGCAGCTTCCGGAAAACTTCAAATAACGGGTAGTTACATCAGCATAGGTCCAAGTCAATCAGATTTTGGAATTGATGGCAATTATGATTTCAATTTTAATTTCTATCCCACTTATGGTAGCAACACAGGATATTTTAATGTAAGCAAGAATATAAACGAAGGGGGGATTAGCGTATTTCCTTACACACAGCCCGTCTTGAGAATTACTAGATTTTTTAACTATGGTGCTGAATTATATTCATCCTCTTCCGATGTTAACTTAGCTAAATTTTCATCTACAGGAACCGATGCTGCTCTAGAGATAAGATCAAATGGTAAAATTTACACGAAAAAAACATCGGAAAAATACTATAAGAATACAAGTAACCCAGTTTTTACCTGGACAACTCCATAAAGACTTAATATTTGCAAAATGGCAGCAACCCCACTATTAAAAAATAAGATCAACTGGTATGAAATACCAAGCTTTGATTCCATAGATTCGAGAACTATATTCATAGATCCTTCCTATGGTGCAGTAGGAACACCTAGCCTAGCAACAGCTGGGGCTAATGGGGCATATTTGGGTATAGGGTTTAACTATCAAACCTATATTGCCAACAATCCTCTTCCCAAGAGTGAGGCAGTTAGGCTTAGAATTATATGTTCCCCGCCAATCCCAGACCCCGCACTTCCTTCATTTTCAGGATTTTCATTTATAGGTTTCTGGGACGGAGCTTCTAGGCCTCAGAATTTAAATACAGATTATTGGGCTTTGGGTGAATCCACTTCTAATTTGAACATATGTTCTCAAGTGGACATAACCATATTTGGATCCGACATAGACCCGGATCCGAGTCCTGTATCCGGCTTATACGGAATGCCTCATGTTTTCTGGGAAGCATACAGTTACAATTCCAAGGGAGGATGGAGCGGAAGTTTTGTAATAGAGCAGTTACCTTAATATATAATTCGGAATGATTGATTTAAGATTATTAAATTTACAAGAGGGTGATTCCCAAGCTGATGTTGCAAATAAGCTCAACTACAATTTCAACCAGATTGTAAATGCGGGGGGTGGAGCATATGGTCAAGTCGGTATAGAAGGTGCACCTGGATTTGTTGGTCTAACCGGATTTACAGGTCCTGCTGGTTTTCAGGGACCCCGCGGTAATTTTTGGTTTGTTCAAAATGGATTTCCCGCAACCGGATCAACCGGAGCTAAATCGGGAGATTATTGGGTAGATCTGGCAAATGACTGCGAGGTTTATCTCTATAATGGAAGCATCTGGGAAACCCAGGGATTTCTTCTTTCCCAATCGGGAGTATTTGAAATAGCAGGATCCCTAACAGGATTGACCTCAGGGTTTCCTTCTCAAGCTTATGTTATAGCACTTCCCACACCAAGCGAGAGAACATTAGTTCTAACTGGCGCTTCCGGACCAGATGTTAAAAATCCACAGCTCTCTAAGGTTGTCCTTGGTAATATAGGGACGTCTGGATATCCTCTACTAGAATTTTCTAAATATGAATATCAGAATAGCTCCTATTTCAACTCGATAACACCTAAGATAAAATGGTCATCTAATACCGCAGCGAGTTCTGAGAGTTACGGTCTAAAAATTGAAGCTAGAGGAGGATTGAAATTTAATACCTCTTATTTTTCCCTCGTCTCTAGTAGTTCCTTAACCCTTAACTCAACTGGTATAACGGGATCTTTCTCTGGCAATATTAACTACACTGCCGCTACTGGGAATTTCTCTTTTTCCTCAACTAATCTGGCTATAAATTCTTTAAATGCCACGTGGAGCAATTCCGGATTTACTGGTCCAGTTAGCTTTTCTGTAGCTAATAACAATCCGGATTTAATAAATACGGGTAGAAACACTATGCTGATCCAAAATGGTATCACATACAACAGGCAAACTAATTATACTACGGGTCAAAATCTTTTTAGAGTTAGGTATAAACCTGCTAACACCTATTCCGGATACGGCCCTTATATTAACACAAGTAGAAATCTATATACGGTGGACTCTGATGGTAACAATAAATTTTCCAAAAAAACTAGTGGTTACTTTCCGAATCCTAAAACTGTTTCGTCGTATAACAACACTTCAACTTTTAATTGGAGTGCAAAAACGATAAGTGGTGAATATGTTTACTCTGTTGGGGCAGCTTCCAGCACTACGACAAATACAAATCTAATGAGACACCAGATAGGTGAATTCTTTCTTCCCGATGTTTTCACGGGTGGCGCAGGGGGAACTGGAGGTCAAGCACTCTCTATTTTTGTACCCAATTCCGCATCCACTAGTAAAACCGGATATGGATATCTAGTAGGTGTTGGAGAAACTATGACTTTTAGGGTAAATTCCACCTCAAGTGGCTATGCTTTCAACGCTATAATATTGGATGCTCCTACTGCAAGCAATGATCCAACCACATCACCGACAACTTACACAGGGTCAACTAATAAAAGCATAGTATTATTGGGCGATCTTGTTGAGCCAGCTGCAAATAAGAATGTTTATGCGGATCAATTTGAAATTAATCTACTTAGGTTAGGTACAAATAGATGGATAGTCTATTTCAGAGCTTGGGGAGGTAATTTGGCTAGCTACACTTCAACTGACAATGGTATCCTTTGTGGAACATTAACAACTCAATCATAATGAAAGTAAGTAATGAGATTTAGCAATAAACAGATATTTAACGGGGACACTAAAGATCTAATCTTAGAAAAAGCCAATGAGAATTTCTCACAGATCGTTTCATTCTCTTCTGGCCCAGATGGAAGACCTGGAGCTATGGGACCTACTGGATATCCAGGTTCTGCAGGTCCCGTTGGACCTAGCGGAGCGACTGGAACTAGAGCTTCCCTATGGACAGTTAGTGCTACAGAGCCAGCAAATCCAAACGCTTACGACCAGTGGATAAATCAGGGATCGACCGGGAATGGAACAATATACCAATACGACGGATCCAGTTGGCAGAACACTGGGATATCTACGGTTGAATCTGAATTTTTTCAAATAAAAGGTGAGATACCAACTTTTGGAGCTGCTACTGATTTTTCTGCCATATATCTCTCCGGAAGCGATCAAGAAAATACTTATTTAGCTATATCGGACGGTGACAATTCAGCATCTACTGTAAATCCTAATTATTCCAAACTCCTGGTAAGTACTAGCGATCAAACCAGCAATCCTGTTTTTTCTTTTAGAAACAGCTCTTCCGCACAGATAGTTCAGCCATCGTTCTACTGGGATCAAACGGGAAATAGCGGCAAAATTAGATTTAGCTCTGATGGTGGATTTGTGATGTATTCAAATTCGTCTTCGATCACTCCTCAATATAGCGGTTCAATAAATGCTTCAGGTAGAAATTTTTATTTCAAATCAAATCAGAACATAAGTTCACAGCAGATGAATCTTACATCGTCTGGTAATTTGGAACTCAACACTCAAAACTATGTGCTGAACTCAACACAGATGACTGCTAACACGGAAACCTATGTTTATGGTGCGGTTAATGTGGAGCCTGCTTATTCTGTAGCTAGCAAAGCTGATGGGGTCATAATAACTAAAGGTGTTACATCTAGTTTTCCTGTTGTTTCTTTCTCGACAACGCAGTTCCAATCGGAGACGGAGGATCCTAGTTTTAATCCATTTAGACAGGTATTTAATATAAATCAATCAACGGCTATACTGGACGAGACTGACCCCATAACAGACGTGGCTTATAGAGATGTGAGATCAAGAGCTACATTTGGAGCTACTGGTGACGGTTATGGTATCTATGATATATGGGGAAGTGGAATACCAACCTCTCCGACGGGTCCT